>Ga0073934_10005525_pt1 | contig 19466 bp, 18 predicted proteins | sample LarsenN4metaG_FD_76834 | JGI IMG/M metagenome (GOLD analysis project Ga0073934, IMG submission 76834) | Hot spring sediment bacterial and archeal communities from British Columbia, Canada, to study Microbial Dark Matter (Phase II) - Larsen... ... | reverse complement strand
TCCTCGAGCGCCGAGATCAGCTTCATGACGCTCTCGACCTGATCGCCGGAGATCGGCGCCGTCGTCTGCGGCTTCCAGACGATCTTGGTGGACTTCGCCTCGCCGAACTTGGATTCCAGCGCTGAGGAGACTTCGCCGATGTTCTCGAAGGCACAGGTCACGACGTGGCCCTGCTCATCGGAGGCAACGTCGTCGGCGCCGGCTTCGATGGCGGCTTCCAGCATGGCATCGGCGGAGGCGACCTCGGGTTTGTAGGAAATCTCTCCGACGCGTGCGAACATGTGGCTGACGGCGCCCGTCGCGCCGAGATTGCCGCCGTGCTTCGTGAAGACGGCGCGGATCGCGCCGCCCGTACGATTGCGATTGTCGGTCAGTGCCTCCACGATGACGGCGACGCCGCCTGGGCCGTACCCCTCGTAGCGAATGTTCTCGTAGGCCTCGGAGTCGCCGCCCGTCGCCTTCTTGATGGCACGATCAATGTTGTCCTTCGGCATGTTTTCCGCGCGGGCCGCCTGTACAGCAAGGCGTAGCCGCGGGTTCATCGCCGGATCCGGCAGGCCCGTCTTGGCCGCGACCGTGATTTCGCGGGCAAGCTTGCCGAAGAGCTTCGACCGGGCCGCATCCTGACGGCCCTTGCGGTGCATGATGTTCTTGAATTGCGAATGACCGGCCATGGCATCCACCGATTGGAGAGCCCGTGGGCTCGAACAGCGTCACGCTCTCTACACGATCGAACGGGCGCAGGCCAAGCCGGGTGTCAGGCCCAGAACGGCGGCTCGACCGGGCGCAGGACGCCGCCGAGGCGCACCGGATGGCAGGCCTTGGCAAGACCTGTCGCGTCGTCGACGTCGACGGCGAAGCCCGACAGTGTCGCCGGCCCGAGGGCCGGTTCGAACCGCTCCTTCGGGATGCGGGTCAGGAACCGGTTGACGGGCTCGGCGGCGTCCATGCCGAGCACAGAGTTGTAGTCACCGCACATGCCGGCATCGGACATATAGGCAGTGCCGCCGGGCAGGACGCGGTCGTCGGCGGTTGGGACGTGGGTGTGGGTCCCGACCAGGCACGTGATGCGGCTGTCCAGGAAATGGCCCAGCGCTTCCTTCTCGCTCGTCGCCTCGGCGTGGAAGTCGACGAGGATGACGTCGGCGCCCTGCTTCAGCGGGCAGGCTGCGATTTCGGTATCAAGGGCGCGGAACGGGCAATCGAGTTCCGTCATGAACACGCGGCCGAGCGCATTCAGCACAAGGACGGACGCGCCATTCTTCGCCTCATACAGTCCGGCGCCGCGCCCCGGCGTGCCCTTGGGGAAGTTCAGGGGACGGATCAGGCGGTCCTGGCGATTAATGAAGACGAGAGCGTCGCGCTGGTCGAAGGCATGGTTCCCGAGGGTCACCGCGTCGGCGCCGGCGTTCAGAAGATCTTCGAGGATCTGCTCGGTGATGCCGAAGCCACCGGCGGCGTTCTCGCCGTTGACGACCACGAAGTCGAGGCGCCAGCGCTCACGCAGGCCGGGCAGCAGGTCGACGACGACCCTTCGGCCGGCGCGGCCGACCACGTCACCCAAGAACAGCAGGCGCATCAACGACGTCCCAGTGAGAGCCGGCTGCGGACCGGACTAGCGTGTACAGCGCACAGCGCCGGAGGGCGTCACCACCCAATCGAGGGGCTCGTCATAGTCGAGATGGGGAACGTCGTCGACCCTCTGCTCGTCGAAGGCGAGGCCGACTGCAAGGATGGGTCTGCGAGACCGCAGGGTGCGGAGCGTCCGATCGTAGAACCCGGCTCCGTAGCCGAGACGCCAGCCGGCCGCATCGAAGGCGAGGAGCGGGACGAGCAGGATGTCGGGTTCGACCACGGGCGCTGCAGCCGTCGGCTCGCGAATGCCCCAGATGCGGTCGACCAAGGGATCGCCAAGGTTCCAGAGCCGGAATTCGAGCGGCTGGGCCCGACCTTTCATCACGGGAAGGGCGATGCGGTGACCGGTGCGGCGAAGGCGCTCTTCGAGCGGGCCAGGGTCGATCTCGCTGCCCATGGCCCAGAACGAGGAGACGACACCCGGCGGGCCGTCAAAGGGAGCAAAGGCAACGGTCGCGACCGCGGCGGACAGCGCGCTCCGCTGGGCATCGGACAGCGCGTCCCGGCGATCGCGGACCCGGCGACGCAACTCGAGCTTTTCGTCCGCCGCGGTTTCGCCGCTCATCACGCCTGCCATCAGCATTCAAGTGCCGCGGTGGCCGTCGGAGCTGTTCGATCTCGCCGGGTCCCTACAAGAAGTAAGGTGGGCGCCATATGTCCGGAACCACGGCTCCGGCCAGGGACAGCTCCCAGGCAGATCTTATCGGCCCTGGAGATGATGTGCTCCTAACGCACCCCGCAGCGTCCGCAACATGTAGGCAGACGCCAGCAAAAATCCAGCGCGCAATTCGCTCCTTCGCAGGCGGGTTGATCAGGTCGGCTCGCTCGATGGCCGATCGGCAAGCTCGGCTTCGAGGGCACGGAGGCGGTCTCGGGCTTCGAACAGTTCGTCGGTGACGAGAAGCGCTGTCATTACGAGGAGCCGGTCGTGAACCGAGCCGCCGAATTCACCCACGAGCGTATCGAGCTTGCCGGCGAGATGATCGGCGAGTGCCTTTACCCGGGCTTCTTCGCCGTCGCCGCAATGGAGCCGATACGTGCGCCCGTTCAGCGTGATCGAAACCTGCCCCATCCCTGGTGTGTCCCGTGCCGAGAGCGCCGGCGATCACTCAGCACGCTGTAGAGCCGTCTTCAGCGAATCGATCGCCCAGTCGACACGGTCGAGCGCCTCGCGACGAGCCTTTTCGAGTTCGGCGATCCGCGCCTTGGCTTCCGCCAGTTCGGCCTTCAGGGCCTCGCGCTCACGCTCGAGGGCCGTCACCGCGTCAGCGAGCCGGCCGGTAGATGGACGCGACGGCGACTCGGAGGGCGCCGCCTTGGACTTCGTTCTACGAGCGTTCATGCGGGCTTCGCCACCCCAGTGCCCCAGCATCGCCGCCTTACAGGGCGTATGCGACGTTAACCTACTTCGCCGACCATAGGTTCGCGTGCCGGACACAGTCAACGAAACCCGGTAACCAGTCCACGACTTGTGTCAGAATGTTCGCATGGTGTTGCTCCCCTCGGCCGATTGACAGGCAGGGGGCGCATGAACATGTATGCGGCCACCAACGGACCCATCGATACCCCATCATGACCGGCGAGCCGAGCGGGCCGCGCCGCGCCGTGAACAGGCATCCGAGAAGGAGACAACAGGCATGGCTGTGAAGGTCGCGATCAACGGCTTCGGGCGGATCGGTCGCAACGTTCTGCGCGCGATCATCGAAAGCGGGCGGACCGATATCCAGGTGGTGGCGATCAACGACCTCGGCCCGGTCGAGGCGAATGCGCACCTTCTGCGCTTCGACAGCGTGCACGGCCGCTTCCCGGCCACGGTGAAAGTCGAGGGCGACAGCATCGATGTCGGCCGCGGCCCGATCAAGGTGACGGCGATAAAGAACCCGGCCGAACTGCCGCACAAGGCACTCGGCGTCGATATCGCCCTCGAGTGCACGGGCATCTTTACGTCGAAGGACAAGGCGTCGGCCCATCTCACCGCCGGTGCGAAGCGCGTGCTCGTGTCGGCGCCGGCCGACGGTGCGGACCTCACCGTCGTCTTCGGCGTCAACCACGACAAGTTGAAGCCGGAACACCGGGTCGTCTCCAACGCCTCGTGCACGACGAACTGCCTCGCTCCGGTCGCGAAGGTGCTGAACGATGTCGTCGGCATCGACAAAGGCTTCATGACGACGATCCACGCCTACACCGGCGACCAGCCGACGCTCGACACGCTGCACAAGGATCTCTACCGCGCCCGTGCCGCGGCGCTGTCGATGATCCCGACCTCGACGGGCGCCGCGAAGGCGGTCGGTCTCGTCCTTCCCGAGCTCAACGGCCGGCTTGACGGTACCGCGATCCGCGTGCCGACGCCGAACGTCTCGGTCGTCGACTTCAAGTTCCTCGCCAAGCGCGAGACCACAAAGGACGAGATCAACGCGGCAATCATGAAGGCCGCTGCGGGACCGCTCAAAGGCATCCTCGGCGTCACTGATCAGCCGAACGTGTCGTCGGACTTCAATCACGACAGCCACTCGTCGGTGTTCCACCTCGACCAGACCAAGGTGATGGACGGCAAGCTCGTCCGCGTCCTCTCCTGGTACGACAACGAATGGGGCTTCTCGAACCGCATGAGCGACACGGCAGTCGCCATGAGCAAACTCGGATAACGGCCGCGGCCGGCTCGGATCACGAGCCGGCCGCAATCGTTTTGGCCAGAAACTCTTTGCAGGGAGACAACGAAACATGTCGATGACGCTGGAACAGGTCGCGCAGGCGATGGTCGCGCCGGGCAAGGGCATCCTGGCCGCCGACGAAAGCTCCGGAACCATCAAGAAGCGGTTCGACTCGATCGGGGTCGAGAACACCGAGGCGAACCGGCGGGACTATCGCGAGATGCTGTTCCGCTCGACCGAGGCGATGAGCAGCTACGTCTCCGGCGTCATCCTGTACGACGAGACGATCCGCCAGAAGGCGAAGGACGGCACGCCGCTCACCGAGATCATCAAGGCGACGGGTGCGCTGCCGGGCATCAAGGTCGACGCCGGCACGAAGCCGCTGCCGTTCCATCCGGGCGAGGTCGTGACGGAAGGCCTCGACGGCCTGCGCGAGCGCATCAAGGAGTATGCGGGCCTCGGTGCCAAATTCGCGAAGTGGCGCGCCGTGATCGACATCGGCGCCGGCATCCCGAGTTATGGCTGCATCTCCGTCAACGCCAACGCGCTCGCCCGCTATGCGGCGCTGTGCGTTGAGGGCGGCATCGTCCCGATCGTCGAGCCGGAAGTCCTGATGGACGGCGCCCACGACATCGACCGCTGCTACGAGGTGACCGAGTTCGTCCTCAAGGAAGTCTATCAGGCGCTCTACTACCAGCGCGTCCCGCTTGAGAAGACCGTGCTGAAGCCGAACATGGTGATCGCCGGCAAGAAGTCTGCGAAGCAGGCGAGCCGGGAAGAAGTCGCCGAGAAGACGGTGAAGGTGCTCAAGGCCTGCGTGCCGACGGCCGTGCCCGGCATCGCCTTCCTGTCGGGCGGCCAGTCCGACGAGGACGCGACGGCGCACCTGTCGCTCATGAACGCCATGGGCAATCTGCCGTGGAAGCTCACGTTCTCCTACGGCCGCGCGCTGCAGGCGGCCGCACTGAAGGCATGGGGCGGCAAGTCCGAGAACGTCGCTGCCGGTCAGCGCGCCTTCGCGCATCGCGCCCGCATGAACGGGCTCGCATCGACAGGCAAGTGGCAGGCGCAGCTCGAAAAGGCTGCGTGAGTTCCCCGGCCGCCACGCGGCCGGGTCTCGTTTCCGCCGAAATTGGCCGCCATAGCGCGGCGAACGATAGGGCACGCGAGCGTCGCGTGCCTTCCCTTTCCGGCAGGCCGACCGACATGACCGAAACGCGGTCCGAACTCTATCTCGTCATCGAGGCGGGCGGCGGCGACACGGAACGTCTCGGCCCGGTTCTCGCGCGGCTCAGGCCGGCTTCCGTGCTGATCGCGCCGCGGCCCGGCGAAGCTCTCGATGCAGCATCCGCCGGCCCGCTCGTGAAAGCCGTGCAGGCGGCCGGCGTGGCGGCTGTTCTGCTCGATGACGCGCGGCTCGCACGCACCCTCAAGGCGGATGGCGTGCATCTCGTTTGGACACGCGACGTCGCGGACCGCTATCGGGACGCGCGCGAATTGTTGGGTGCCCGCTTCATCGTCGGCGCCGATGCGGGCAAATCCCGCCATGACGCCATGACGCTCGGGGAAGCCGGCGCCGACTATGTCGGCTTCGGCGTACCGCCGGGCGTGAGCGATCTCGAAGGCGCGCGCGCCCGCCGCGCCGATCTCGTGCAGTGGTGGTCCGAGATCTTCGAAGTGCCGTGCGTCGCCTTCGACGTCGGCACGGCTGTGGAAGCCGCCGAACTCACGCGTCTCGGCGCCGACTTCATCGGCGTCCGTATCGCGGCCGGGCAGACGATCGCCGCAGAGCAGGATCGTCTCGCCGAAATCGCGGGTGCCATCGCCGGATCGGCAACGGGCGCCGGCGCCCCGGCGGGAGTCGCGTGAGGGCGCCGATGGTCCGCGCGCGCGCCGTTCTCGCTTCCAGCGCCCTGTTGCTCGCGAGCGCGGCGATCGCCGGAGCCTTCGCTCAAGCGAACACGCCGAACTCCGGGACCAGTTCCTGGAACTCGCAGGTCGAGATGCCTGGCAAGGCCGACGCCGCAAAGCCGAAACCCAAAACGTTCGCCAAGCCGCAAACGACGCCGGCGCCGAAGTCCGGCAAGGGTGCGCCGCTGCCGCCGGTCGCCTCCGAGTCGGCACCGACACCGTTGACGCCCGGCCCCCAGCGCCGAGGCTTCCAGCTCGCGCCCGTCACGGGTGACGATGCGGCCTTGATCGCTTTCAGCCAGGGACAGTTCCTGACGGCGCTGAGCCTCGCCGAACAGCGCGCGGCGCTCGGTGACGCAGCCGCGCACACGATGGTCGGTCGGATCTATGCCGAGGGCCTCGGCGTCAAACGTGACGAGATCGTCGCGGCGCGCTGGTACGCGAGGGGTGCCGAACTCGGCGACGTCGAGGGTATGTTCGCGATCGGCAGCATGCTGGTCGAAGGCACCGGCATCGAGAAAGACGTCGATGCGGCGAGCCAGATGTTCGAGAAGGCGGCGCGCACCGGGCACGTCCTCGCCAATTACAATCTCGGCCTGATGTTCCTGACCGGGCGCGGCAAGCCGGAGAACCCGATCCGCGGCGCCCGGCACATCATGTACGCGGCAGAGCAGGGCCTCGCCGTCGCCCAGTATGACCTCGCGACGCTCTACATCGAGGGCCAGGGCGTTCGCCACGACGCTTATGAAGCGGCGCGCTGGATGCGGCGCGCGGCGGAACAAGGCCTCGGCGAGGCCGAGTTCGATTACGGCGTGATGCTGCTGCGTGGGCAGGGGCTCAATGTCGACGTTCCGAAGGCGGTCGATTACCTGAAGGCCGCGGCCAACAAGGGCATCGCCGGCGCACAGAACCGGCTCGCGTACATCTTCCTCGACCCGGCGCGCCACGACCGCGATGCGGCAGAAGCCGTGAAGTGGCGCATCCTCGCTCGCGAAGGCGGTCTCGACGACAAGCCGCTCGACAAGGCGATCGCGGCGCTGCCCGCCGCCGACCGAACCACGGGCGAGCAGCGCGCTCGCGCCTGGCGCGAGCGCTCGGTGCTCGACATCCGCTGAGTTACCAGACGAGCGACGACATCGCGGCGATCGGCGGCGCGCCGGATCCGTCAGGGAACAGATCGTCGAGAGTGGCTGCGGTGAGCGGCCCGGTGACGTGGATCTGGCTCGCCACGAAGACGACCGGCATGCCGACCGCGCGGGCGCCCGCGATATCGGTGCGCAGGCCGTCGCCGACGGCCAGCAGGCGGCGACGATCGGGCCGACGGCCCATGACGCCGGCGAGCACCTCGTCGACCAGATCGTAGATCGGCGGATGCGGCTTTCCCGCGTAGGCGACCGGGCCACCGAGGTCGGCATAGAGTTGAGCGAGGGCGCCAGCGCAATTGATGATGCTGCCGCCACGTTCGACGGTGATGTCAGGATTGGCGCAGATCATCGGCACTTTGCGCGCCGCTAGACCACCGAGCAGCGACCGGTAGTGCTCGGGCGTCTCCACGGTATCGTCGTAGAGCCCCGTGCAGACGACGACGTCCGACGCCGCAGCGTCCCGGAAATCGAGCGTCAAGCCGTCGAACAGCGGCCGGTCGCGCTCGGGCCCGATGTGCAGCATCGGTGCGCCTGCGCGCTCGGCGATGAGCCGGCGTGCAAGATCGCCCGAGGTGACGATGGCGTCGTAGGCGGCGCGCGGGACACCGAGCCGGTCGAGTTGCGCGTATATGACCGACGACGGTCGCGGCGCATTGGAGAGCAGCACCACGGGCCGACCGCTCTCACGGCAGGCAACCAGTGCTTCCGGCGCGCCCGGAAAAGGCGCCACGCCGTTGTGCAGCACGCCCCAGATGTCCGAAACGATCGCATCGTGGCCGTCGACGACGGCGGCGAGCGACGTCACGATCGGAATGCCGGCAGACTTTCGGGCCATGAAGCGACTTAACTCCGATCCGGAACGCGACAACGGCAGCGGGGGCTGCCCGCTGCCGTCGTAAGGAAGGCGGCGCGTCGATTCAAGCGGCGGCTTGGCCGCCGAGATCGAGCGTCTGAGGACGGCCGAGGAGGTCGCCCTGCCCCAAGGTGACCTGGCAGCCGCGCAGCGCCGCCAGCACCGGCTCCCCTTCGACCTGATCGGCGATCAGCGAGAAGCCGGCCGACCCGAGGTAGCGGTTGATTTCCTTCGGCGGGATGACGGTGCCGCGCAGCGCGAGACCCGACAACACGACGCCAGCCTCGGAGCGCGCGAACATGAAGCCGACGTTCCGCAGCGTCTGGATATCGAGGTCGAGGTCGACGAGATCGGACACGCAGAAGCGGAAACCCTGATCCGCGAGGTCGGCGAGCGCACTCCAGTGGGCGTGGCCGAAGCTGCGAATCTCCTGCTGAACGAACATCAACACGACACGCGTCGCCGCCGGCGGCACATGTCCCGGCTCACCGGCGAGCGCACGCACCACGCGCTTCGCCATGAGCCCTTCGCCCGTGACGCGGCAGAACACGGCACCCGCGACATTCGCGCTTTCGAGGCTTTGCGCCACGCGGACCGCGCGGCCGACTTTCAGGGCGTCCAGGAGCGGCACGAGACCCGTGCCGCGCGCGACGCTCGAGATGCCTTGCGGGACGAGCACGCCGCCGGAGGCCGTCAGCAGGCGCATCGTCATGTCGTGATGCATCAACCGCTGATCGGGGAGGCCGACGATCGGTGCGACCGCGACCTCGACCCGCTCGTACTCGATCGCATCGGCGATTTCTTCCAGGGCCGCTTGCGTCGGCGTGCGGGCCGCCTGGACGGCGGCCGGTACCCGTGCTGCCGGAGCGGAACGCGGTGCCGGTGCCGGCGCCGCGGCGGCGGGTGTCCGCTGCTCGTACGCCTGCATCGCCTCGCCGGCCGTCCGCAGTGCGGCGACGGACTTCGCGATCACGTCCTCCGTCGTCGGAGCTGTCGGACGCGCGGGGTCCGAGTTCTGACCTCCGTCACGGGGCTGCGTTTCGAGCGTGCGCGCGAGATCGCGCAAGAGTTCATCGAACGCGGCCGCCGTTGCCGGATTGGGCGCGACAGCCATCGGCTCTTCCGGCATCGAACTCGCCGGCCGCGGCAAAACAGGTTCCGGCATCGACCGATCCATCGTCGGTCGGGTGATCGGCTCTGCAGCCGGCGTGGGCTGAGGCATGCGGGCCGTCGCCTGCGGAGTTGCCTGCATCGCCGGGCCGCCGGGCTGTTCGCCGGCGTAGGCCTCGGCGCGACGGCTGGCGGCTGACGGAATGTCGCCCACCGGCTGGCTCTGCGGGGCTGGGCGCGCGGCCTGCTTGGTGGCGGCTTTGGCGGCCGGCTTCGCTGCGGCGCGCGCCGGAGCGCGGACACCACGCGGCGCGCCTGCGATCCTGAGATGCAGCGCGAACAGCAGAAGGTGCAGGACCAGGGCGCACCCGAGCGCGAGCGGCATCGGCAGGCCGGTGTGCAGATTGAGCGCCAGCGCAAAGGCGGCTGCGACGGCGGTCACGGCTCCGAAGACGAGAATGTGGGTCGAACGCTGCGACCGCACGAGGGCGGGCGAGCCGGGCAGGGTCGCGTCGGACATGGGGCACCCCGAGAATCGACTGTGGCTTCTCAGTCGACTTTCGGGCATCGACCTCACCGCACAATCGGGACGCTGCGGCTTGTCCACCGGTTTTCCGCAGCGCCGGCCGAGATTTAGGCCAGACATGAAAAAGCCCGTCGGCGGCGAGGCCGACGGGCCACAGTCATCCCGTGTACGCGGTTCAGGCGACCGCTTCGAGAACCGCGCGGATGCGGTCGCGGATCTCCGAGATATGCGCCTCGGTCGAGATCAGCGGCGGGGCAATGATCAGCGTGTCCATCGTCACGCGGCAGTGCAGATCGTGATCGTGATACATGCGCTCGATGGCATCGTAACCGCGCGCACCCGGCTTGCCCGGGATCGAGTCGAGGTCGATGCCGCACATCAGGCCGACGGTGCGGATGTCGGCGACGTTCGGCGCGGTCTTCAGGCTCATCATCGCGTCGGCGAACACGGGTTCGAGTTTGCGAGCGCGCTCGAACAGACCCTCGTCACGGTAGATGTCGAGCGTGGCGACGCCGGCCGCGGCGGCCAGCGGATGGCCCGAGTACGTGAAGCCGTGGAACAGTTCGACGAGATACTCGGGTCCGTTCATGTGAGCTTCGTAGACACCCTTGCGGACCATCACCCCAGACATCGGTACCGCGGCGTTGGTCACGCCCTTCGCGAAGGTGATCATGTCCGGCACGATGCCGTAGCGTTCGGCGGCAAACGCGTAGCCGAGGCGGCCGAAGCCGGTGATGACTTCGTCGAGGATCAGCAGGATGCCGTGCTTCTCGGTAATCTCGCGAAGCTTCTGCAGGTAGCCCTTGGGAGGCGCGAGGCAGCCCGTGGAGCCGGCGACCGGCTCGACGATCACGGCGGCGATGGTCGACGCGTCGTGCAGGTTGATCAGCTTGTTCAGTTCATCGGCGAGGTGGGCACCCCACTCCGGCTCGCCGACCGAGAAGGCCTGCTTCGAGCGATCGTACGTCGTCGGCAGATGGTCGACGCCGACCAGCATGTTGCCGAACGCCTTGCGGTTGTTGACCATGCCGCCGACGGAGATGCCGCCGAAGCAGACGCCGTGGTAGCCGCGCTCACGGCCGATGAAGCGGGTGCGGGCACCGTCGCCGCGCGCTTTGTGGTAGGCGAGCGCCACCTTCAGCGCGGTGTCTACGGCCTCGCTGCCCGAGTTCGCGAACAGGCAGTAGTCAAGGTCGCCAGGGGCCAGCAGCGCGAGGCGCGACGACAGCTCGAACACCTTGGGGTGCGCGTATTGGAAGGGCGGCGCGAAGTCGAGCGTCGCGGCGGCGTGCTGGATCGCCTTGACGATCGGTTCGCGCGTGTGGCCGGCGTTGACGCAGAAGAGGCCCGACGTCGCATCGATGACCTTGCGGCCGTCCGGCGTGAAGAAGTGCATGTCCTTCGCGCCGGAAAACAGGCGAGGACGCTTCTTGAAGGCGCGGTTCGGGGTGAACGGGAGCCAATACGACTCCAATTCATTGGGCTTCATATCGAGGGGGGCCATGGCGTTCTCCGCGCTTCGAATCCTTAGAAACGGCCGCCCTCAGGGCACCGTCCCGTGGGCGGATTAGACACCTCCGAGGCGGCGGCGTGCAAGCCGATTGTGGCAAGCGGCAGCCTCGCGGAATTCTCATATGTCCAGGCTATGAACCGCCGATCAGGATACCGGCGGCGAGGACGAGCGCACCGCCAAGGACGACCTGCGTGGTCGCCCGCAGGAACGGGGTTTCCATGTACCGGTTCTGGATCCAGACGATCGCCCAGAGCTCGATGAAAACAACGATGAGGGCGATGACCGTGGCGGTCCAGAAGTCGGGGATCAGGTAAGGCAGCGCGTGGCCGAGCCCCCCGATGGTCGTCATGACGCCGGAGGCGAGGCCGCGTTTCCAGGGCGCGCCGCGGCCGGAAATCTTGCCGTCGTCGTGGACGGCCTCCGTAAACCCCATCGAGATGCCGGCACCGATCGAGGCCGACAGCCCGACGAGGAAGGTCGTCCAGGGGTTCTGCGTGGCAAAGGCCACGGCGAAGATCGGCGCGAGTGTCGAGACGGATCCATCCATCAGCCCGGCGAGACCCGGCTGGACCCAGGTCAGGATGAACTGGCGGCGCGACTGGGCGTCTTCGGACGTCTTCTCGTCACCGCTGAGGTTCTCCTCCGTCAGGGCATCGGCCTTGGCCTCGTGACCCGCCTCGGCGCGGGCGAGATCGCCGAGCAGCTTGCGCGTCTCGGCGTCGGTCGTGCGCGCAGCAGCCGCGAGATAGAACTGGTGGGCTTGGCGCTCCATATCCGCCGCTTCCTGGCGGATGCGGTCGAGGCCCAGGTTCTCGACGAGCCAGACGGGCTTGCGCGTGTAGAAGTCCGACACGTGCTCGCGGCGCAGCGGCACCACAAAGTCACCGAAGCGGCGGCGGTAGGCATCGATCAACCAGCGCCGGTGCTCGTCTTCCTCGGCGGCCATGCCGTCGAAGACGGCAGCGCTCGCCGGGTAATCAGCGCGCAGCTTGGCGGCGTAGGCGGCATAGATGCGGCCGTCCTCCTCCTCCGCCGAGATCGCCAGCGCGAGGACTTCCCGCTCGCTGAGGTCAGAAAAGCGCTTCTTGCCTGAGGACAACGACAAGCCGGGGAGCATTCGGAACCTCTTCACGTCGCGAACCGGGCGTGGTGCCGGCAGACATACGTGAAGCGGGGTGGCCTTGGCCAGGGTTCCGCCGGGTGCGACGGGTGGGGTGCGTCAGCGGGCGCGGCGGACCGCGAGCGCAGACACCACTTCTGCCACCGTCGCTGCCGTCCGGCCGATGAGCAATCCGGACAGTCCGGTCGCGACGGCGAGGCTGACCACCCGGGTCGGATCGGCCGATGCGATGATCGCAATCGTTGGAACTGCCGCGACGGCGGCCGTCGCGATTGCATGCGGTGCCCCAGACACGGCCATGCTCCCCTCCCTTTATCGTTATCGCTCAGATTCGAGCGTCCAGGCGTCCGGCGCATCCGCCCCAAGTCCGGGACCGAGGTCTGAACCTCGATCAACTGCGGCTTTGGCACGATTGCCCGAACGATCAGCCCATGCGACGAGTGCGGCGGATCGTTTCAAGCAGTCATACGCGTAACCGGGGGCCGAAGATGACGTTGATGGGTGAGTTTCCGCCGCGGCCGGAAGACCAGGTGACCCTGGCGAACTGGCGGCAGGCACCCTTCAGCCGCTGGGCCTTCCACCACGTCCGCGAGCTGATCCCGACCGCGGAGATCGCGAGCGACCCTCTCCGTGTCCGTCCGCTCGAAGGGGCGGGCGGCGGTCTCAACGGCCTCGCCGGCGTCAAGGTTGCGGGTCCCGACGGTGCCACCACCCTCGACCGCTGGCTGACCGAGACGAGCACCGACGGCTTCGTCGTCCTGCACCGCGGTCGGCTCGCCGGGGAGTACTATGCCAACGGCATGACGGCTTACACGCCGCACATCCTCATGTCGGTGTCGAAGTCGGTGCTCGGGCTGCTCGCCGGCATTCTGGTCGGGCGGGGCTCCCTCGATCCGGATCGTCCGGTCAGCGCCTACGTTCCGGAGGTACGCGAGACTGCCTTCGGCGACGCCACGGTGCGCCACCTGCTCGATATGCGGGTCGGGGTCGCATTCGAGGAAAACTATCTCGCCACCTCAGGACCAATCATCGCCTACCGCAAGGCGCAGGGCTGGAACCCCGTCGAGCCCGGCGAGAAGCCGTCCGACCTCCGCTCGTTCTTCGGCCTGCTGACCGAGCGCGACGGCACTCACGGCGGCCGTTTCCATTACGTCTCGCCGTGTACGGATCTCCTCGGCTGGGTGATCGAGCGCGCCACTGGCCGGCGCTATGCCGACGTGTTGAGCGAGCGGCTGTGGCGACCGATGGGTGCGGAAGCACCGGCCTACATCACCGTGGATCGCCTCGGTGCGCCGCGTGCCGCCGGCGGCATGTGCACCACGACGCGAGACCTCGCGCGGCTTGGCCAGATGGTGCTCGAGAGCGGGGCCGGCGTCGTGCCGAAGCTCTGGATCGACGACATCCTGACGGCGGGCGATGCGGCCGCGTGGGATGTCGGCAGCTTCATCGACTACTACCCCGGCGTCCCGATGCACTACCGCAGCAAATGGTACGTCGAGCGCGGCGAGCCGATGATGTTCTGCCTCGGCGTGCACGGGCAGAACCTGTTCGTCGATCCGGCGCGGGAACTGGTGATCGCGAAATTCTCGTCGCAGGCGCAGCCGCTCGATGCCGGCCTCATCGCGCGCACGGCAGCCGGCGTGACCGCCATTCGCCGCGCACTCGGATGAATTCGGTCAACGACCGAGGCTCATGGTGACGCGGGTCAGGTTCGATCCGGACGACTGGATCTGAACCTGATGGCCCGACTTGGCGAGCGCCACGCTCATGGTTCCGCCGATGCCGCCGGAAAACGCCAGCCGCAGGTTGTTGGCGCCAGCCGAACCGCTAATTGCGCCGCCCATGTTGAAGGTACGTTCCTCCCACGTGCCGCTGACGCTGCCGCCGGCGTACGCGAGGCTCGCGCGGAGGTCGACGGAGGTCGCGGTGCTGGCGCACCGGATCGCCAGGCGAAGCTGCGAACCGGAGGCCACGCTCCGATAACTGGCCGAGCATCGCAGGGCCTCGCTTTCGCCGTTGGCGAAATAGGCGCGTCCGCGGCCGGACCACGAACCCGCCAACTCATCGAACGGATTGGCGGCTTGCGCGGGAACGGCCGAAGCGAGCGTCGCAACGGCCAGCGAAGCGACGGCGGACAGGCGGGCGGTACGGACCACGAGAGCGTCTCCAATTGGCGAATCGTCGCAACGTTTCGATGGTCGGCCGGTTCCCGAGCCATGTCGAGCGACGCGCTGTGGATGATACGCAGGCGGACGCGCGAAAGTTTCGTCAGTGTCCGGGGCGTCCCGTCTTGCGGGGGCGTCCGCGGCGCGCCTTGCGTTCCGCCTCGGTCGGCACGTCGACCGTCTTGACGGGTCGCTCACGCTGGCCTGACGGGACGGCGATGGAGGCGTGCGGCCCCATCTCGTCGAGCGTCGGCTTGTGCGGGCCGCGGATCTTTTCACCGAACGCTCCCGCGCGCGTCCGTGGATCGACCGTCACGCTGCGGTTCGGAACCGGCCGGTCCGTGCCCGGTCCCATGTCGTCGAGGCTCTGTTTGCGGGCACGCGACGTCGTCGGCGCTTCCGGCGGCAGGTTGGCCGCTTCGCCATACTTGCGCCTGCCTTCGAAACGGCCGGCGCGATCCTCGACATCGCCCTGGCGGGCGAACGGATCGTCGGCGAGTGCCAGCTCCGTTTCCTTGAGGCGCTTGATCTCGTCGCGCAGTCGCGCGGCCGTCTCGAATTCGAGGTCGGCCGCCGCCTCGCGCATGCGCCGCTCGAGGTCCTCCACGACCGCTTTCATATTGTGGCCGACCGTGGCGCCGCCGTCGTCCGCCGGCACGAGACCCGTGTCGACCGACACGTGGTCACGCTCGTAGACGGAGGCCATCACGTCGCCGATGTTCTTCTTGACGCTCTCCGGCGTGATGCCGTTGGCGACGTTCCATGCCGTCTGCTTTTCGCGACGGCGGTTCGTCTCGGCGATTGCGCGCTCCATGCTGCCGGTCATCTGATCGGCGTAGAGGATCACCTTGCCGTCGACGTTGCGGGCGGCGCGGCCGATGGTCTGGATCAGCGAGGTTTCGGAGCGCAGGAAGCCTTCCTTGTCCGCATCGAGGATTGCCACGAGCGCGCACTCCGGAATGTCGAGGCCCTCGCGCAGCAGGTTGATGCCGATCAGCACGTCGAAAGCGCCGAGACGGAGATCGCGGATGATCTCGATGCGCTCCAGCGTCTCGATGTCCGAGTGCATGTAGCGGACTCGGATGCCGCTTTCGTGCATGTACTCGGTCAGATCCTCCGCCATGCGCTTCGTCAGCGTCGTGACGAGCGTGCGGAAGCCCTTGCGGCTGACCTGGCGGACCTCGTCGAGGAGATCGTCGACCTGGGACTTGGCGGGCCGGACGATCACCTCGGGATCGGTGAGACCGGTCGGACGGATGACCTGCTCGACGAACGTGCCGCCGGATTGCTCGAGATCCCAGGGCCCCGGCGTTGCAGATACGCAGACGGTCTGCGGACGCATCGCGTCCCATTCCTCGAAGCGGAGTGGGCGATTGTCCATGCACGAGGGCAGGCGGAAGCCGTACTCGGCGAGTGTTGCCTTGCGCCGGTAGTCGCCGCGGAACATGCCGCCGATCTGCGGGACGGTGACGTGGCTCTCGTCGAGAAACACCAGCGCGTTGTCGGGCAGGTATTCGAACAGCGTCGGCGGCGGATCGCCGGGCTGTCGGCCGGTCAGATAGCGCGAATAGTTCTCGATGCCCGCGCAGGAGCCGGTCGCCTCCATCATTTCCATGTCGAAGGTGGTGCGCTGTTCGAGACGCTGCGCTTCGAGCAGCTTGCCGTTGGCGTAGAGTTCGTCGAGGCGCTGCTTGAGTTCCGTCTTGATCGAACGGATCGCCTGCTGCAGCGTCGGCTTGGGCGTCACGTAGTGTGAGTTCGCATAGATCTTGACGAGCTTCAGATCGTCCGTCTTCTGACCGGTCAGCGGGTCGAATTCCGTGATGCTCTCGACCTCGTCACCGAACAGCGTGAAGCGCCAGGCGCGGTCCTCCAAGTGGGCCGGAAAGAGTTCGACCGTATCGCCGCGTACGCGGAAGGTGCCGCGGTGGAAGTTGCCGTCGTTGCGCCGGTACTGCAACGCCACGAGATCGGCGAGCAGCTGTCGCTGATCGAGGCGCTCGCCGACTTTCACGGCAAAGGTCATCGCCGTGTAGGTCTCGACCGAGCCGATACCGTAGATGCACGAAACCGACGCGACGATAATGACGTCGTCGCGTTCGAGCAAAGCGCGCGTCGCGGCATGCCGCATGCGGTCGATCTGCTCGTTGATGCTCGCTTCCTTCTCGATGTAGGTGTCGGTGCGCGGGACGTACGCCTCGGGCTGGTAGTAGTCGTAGTAGCTGACGAAATACTCGACGGCATTCTCCGGAAAGAAGCTTTTGAACTCGCCGTAGAGCTGGGCGGCCAGCGTCTTGTTCGGAGCGAGAATGAGAGCCGGCCGCTGCGTCTCGGCGATAACGTGCGCCATCGTGAACGTCTTGCCCGAGCCCGTGACGCCCAGCAGAACCTGGGTGCGCTCGTTCTCTGAGATCCCGGCGGTGAGTTCCTTGATGGCCTGCGGCTGGTCGCCCTTGGGGACGAATTCCGACACCAAGTTGAAGCTGATACCGCCCTCGGACTTCTCCGGTCGCGGCGGCCGGTGCGGCATGAACATCGGCATCCCGCCCGACACCAGCGGATGCGATGCGATCATCGGTTGGCGGGCGAGGATATCGCGAGCAAGCGGAGAGCGCTGCTCCGGGCGGGCGAGCAGGGCGTCGAGCGTCGCGGTGATCGACTCGCCGCCACGCGGCGGGCGCGGGCCGCTGACGCGCAAGGCCGGCAGCGTCGAGGCGGCGGGCTCGAACGACGCCTGCGGCGCTTCGCCGAAGCCGGGCGTTCCCGCGGCGGTTTCGGCTGGCGGCGGCAGGGGCTTGCCGGACTTGCCGCGCGAGGGGCGCGGCGCGCGTGTCGGAGACTTGGCCATGGCGGCACTATGGCGAAGGCAATCGGACGTGCAAGCCCGGGCCGGCGCGGGCCCGTTGACGCATCTCAATTCTCCGCTCCGCCCGCCCGGCTACAGCTCGCCTTGGAACATTCGAACCGAGGACGCCATGAATCATCGTCACCGCAAGGTCCTGCACGCCCTGTTCGCCCACCCGGTCAGCGCGAATATCGACTTCAAGGACGTCACGACCGTGCTGCAGGAACTCGGCGCCGACATCGAGAACCGGAACGGCGCCCGCGTCGCCGTGAGCCTCAAAGGCCATACCGCCCTATTCCACCATGCGCAGCACAGCGTGCCGAAGGACGAGGTCGCGCAGATCCGCAAGTTCCTGATCGATTGCGGCGTGGCACCGGAGCAGTACCCCGTCTGACCGTTCCCACCGGCGCGCGGCCCCTGTGCCGCCCGCCGGTCTCCCCGGCCGTGCTGGCGGTTGACCGTGAGGCTGCAGCGACTAGTGTCGCGCGCCATCCCACGGAGCCCGCGATGCCGACGCCGACCGACAGCCCCCTGATCAATGCCCTGAAGCCGACCGCCCGCAGCCTGCCTGAAAGCGGCATTCTGCGGGTCTTCAATCATGGTCGGAACAAGGACGGGCTCATTCCTCTCTGGGCGGGTGAAGGCGACCTGCCGACTCCCCCATTCATCACGGACGCCGCCGCGCGTTCACTGGCGGCGGGGGAAACGTTTTACACGGCGAACCGCGGCATCCCGGATCTTCGCGCTTCGCTGGCCCGCTATCACGAGCGGCTCTACGGCCAGCCGTTCTCGGCCGAGCGCTTCTTCGTCACCGGCGGCGGCATGCAGGCGATCCAGATCGCGCTGCAGATCACGGTCGGCGCCGGCGACGAGGTGATCGTGCCGTCACCGGCCTGGCCCAACTTCGAGGGTGCCGTCCGCATTCAGGGGGCGAGCGTCGTCTACGTGCCCATGCTGCTATCGCCGGCCGGCTGGACGCTACCGCTCGACGCCTTGTTCGCCGCCGTCGGGCCGCGGACGCGGGCAATCGTCATCAACTCGCCCGCCAATCCGACCGGCTGGGTCGCTTCCGCCGACGAACTCAAGGCCATCCTGAAGTTCGCGCGCAGCCGCGGGCTCTGGATCATCGCCGACGAAATCTATGGCCGCTTCTCGTTCGAGACGCCGGTCGCGCCCTCGTTCCACGCCTTCCTGGAGCCGGACGATCGCGTCCTTTTCGTCAACACGTTCTCGAAGAACTGGGCGATGACGGGTTGGCGGATCGGCTGGATCGAAGCGCCGCCGACGCTCGGCCCGATCATCGAGAGCCACATCCAGTACAATACCTCCGGCGTCGCCACGTTCATGCAGCGCGGCGCGATCGCCGCCATCGAGGAGGGCGAGCCTTTCTACGCCGAGCAGGTGGCGCGCGCCCGGCGCGGCCGCGACGTGGTGACCACCGCGCTCGCGGGCCTCAACGGCGTACGCTACGTGCCGCCGGCCGGCGCGTTCTACGCCTTCTTCAGTGTCGACGGCATCGGCGACACGATGGAAGCGGCTCTGCGGATGGTCGACGAGGCGGCGATCGGACTCGCGCCTGGGACGGCGTTCGGTCCTGGTGCCGAAGGGTGTTTCCGGGTCTGCTTCCTGCGCTCGGAGAAGCCGCTCGGCGAAGCCATGCAACGACTCGCGGGTTGGCTGCGGAGCCGCTGAGTCCGGCAGAGGACGACGAGCAAGCCGGCGCTGCCATGCCCTTCCGGCGGAGCTGGACTGCGCCAAGCTGGCTGCCGACCCGTCGGCGCGTCGACGGCTCCGAGACCCAACTGCTTTCAAGTTGGGCGCTTTTTGCCGCCTTCTGCGGCGGACCCGCTTGATGGGCACTTTTCCTCCGGCTGCACATTTGTGACGATTCTTTCGGGCTCCTCTAGTAATCCAAGGCGTCTTGGACTACGTTTGGTTTGCAGTAATGCTCTAGCCGAGCATATCGGGGCCGGGTGCGCTCGTGTCCCGATT
>Ga0073934_10005524_pt1 | contig 19466 bp, 8 predicted proteins | sample LarsenN4metaG_FD_76834 | JGI IMG/M metagenome (GOLD analysis project Ga0073934, IMG submission 76834) | Hot spring sediment bacterial and archeal communities from British Columbia, Canada, to study Microbial Dark Matter (Phase II) - Larsen... ... | reverse complement strand
GAAGATGCGCGATGGCCGACTCCGCTGTCTACTCGGGCGGCCTTACTGAATTTCCACCACGTGCTGGGACTCTAACTACTCGGGCGGCCTTACTGAATTTCCACCACGTGCTGGGACTCTAACTTCCAACGCTCTTGTCCGTCGATCGTCACCGGCTCCATGATCCGGACCAAGTCTAACGCCCGACGCTGAGCATCGGGGCGGGCGAGGCTTCGCCAGATCGGGCCGGCCCACAGCTCGCTGACGGCGGCGTTCGGCTCGCCGGCCAGCGCAAGAACATTCCGAAAATGCGCTTCGTCGTCGGACAAGCTGCGGTTGCACGCCGCGCAGGCAGGTACCGTGAGCCGTTAGAGGCGAGACGTCTTATCGCATGATGGCGGGTACAGGCAGGACGGGATCACGTGCTCCCACTCTCGTGGAAGATCTGCCGTGCCGCAATATGCGCATGGTCCTTTCGAGCGCATGGTCGCCGTCCTCTGAAGGCTGTCTTGTGTGGCGCTCAGCCGCTCTCTCCGGCCGCGGAGTGGCGGATTTCGCCGCGCTGTGACAGACCCGGCAAAGCAAGAGGGCGCGCAAGCTCGAGATACCGGCAGTAGGCATTCGCCAGTCGCATCTGCCGCGGCGTCTGGCAGTCCGGCTCGAAGATGCGCGGGTTGGCCACGAGGATCACGGCGCCGCGCGCTCGGGATGTCGCGACGTTCAGTCGGTTCAAGCTGTAGAGAAACTCCATACCGCGAGGGGCGTCCTGCGGCGACGAGGTGGTCATCGAGTAGATGACGATGGGTGCCTCTTGCCCCTGGAAGCGATCGACGGTCCCGACCCTCGCGCCAGGAAGCCGGTCGTGGATGGCATACACCTGAGCGTTATAGGGTGCAACGATCAGAATGTCGTCGAGGCGCAGGAGACGTTCCTGCCCGCTGACGTCTGTCCATCTGCATTCGCCATCGGCAAGCTCCTGGACCAACTCCGCGACAGTGTTGACCTCCTCTGGCGACCAGTTCTGGTTCCCGTCGTGACGAATCGGCAGGAACCAGACGCCGGCGCATAAAATGCCCAGACCGTGGAGCCGCTGCCGCTCGAGACCCGGTCGCGAGCGAAGACGGCCCTCATAGAACGTGTCCGACGTGAACGTGCAGATCGCGGGATGAAGCCGCCATGTCTCGCTGAGAAACAATCCTCGATCGTCCGGAATCGTGTCGTGGTCGCCGAGAACGTACTGGAGAACCGACACGGCCGCGCCCGCTGGATGGCTTCCCTGGATCGGTTCCTCGAGCTGCTGCGGATCACCCAGCAGGATGACGCTTCGTGCCGCCTGTCCGGCCGCGAGAACCGTGGCCAGTGACATCTGACCCGCCTCGTCGACCACGAGCACGTCTACAGATTCGAAGAACTCTTCGCGCGCCCAGAGCCAGGCGGTTCCCCCAGCAACGTGAGCCTCTCCACTCGCCAGCGCAGTCAGGACCACTTCGTTCGATGTGGTTTCGCGGATCACCTCGCTGCTCTCACCGGGCGATTCGCTTACCTTCTGGATGCACTGAACGGCCAGCCCCTCTTCCGTTGCTGCTCGTTCGACTTCGTCCAGGAGATTCCTGATCACCTTGTGACTCGTCGCCGTTACGCCAACTCGCTTGCCGGCGCGAACCAGCGCGCACACCATGCGGGCGCCGACGTATGTCTTCCCGGTGCCGGGCGGCCCCTGCACGGGAAGAGCGCTGTGATTAAGCGCAAGGGACAGCCGCCGCGCTCGTTCAACGAGCGACTCCCCAGGAAACATCCAGGCAGAGCCTTGTTCCAGCCGCGGCGGCTTCTGCAGGAGCAAGTCGCGGACCGCGCGGTAAGCCCCAGGTGCATCGATACCATTCGCAGCTACCCAGTGTCCAATCCGAAGCAGGGCATCGATCAGGGGCTGCGGGTTGATCCATTGATGGAAGAACACTGTCGGAGGATGGAGGTCGGCGGCGTTCGATCGCTTCTTGATATCCACCGTTCGCCCGTCGAAATCGATGGCGTCCAGCGTTCCAATCCTGCGGTCTTCGTCCAAGACGACGTCGCTGCCGACACGGGCAAAGAACTCTTGTGGCGGGAAGCCATATCGATCGATCGGACACTTCGCGGTACCGCCGACGCGCTCGACGAATTCAAGCCCAACGAGAGCGGCCGGATCGTCGAACCGGTCCTCTTCGGGCAGCTCCGCGAGCCGGAAAAACTCCCACCAGACTGCCTTGTCTTCGCGACGATGGAACTCCAGGAGCTGTGCCAGGAGCCAGCAGGCGTGCTGCTCCGCAGACCTGCCAGCAACGTCGGCCGGGACGCCGGCCACGAGCCGGTCCATGAGCGCCTGGACTTGCGCTCGGCGCTCGTTGAACTCCTCACTCGGAACGGCGGGCCTCGATTGAGGTCGCGGGACGGCCCGTCCGGCAGCCTCGGACTCGGCCCTGAGAGTCTCGAGCCAGTCGCGGAGCGCGGCAGCCGACAGGCAATCGTCCCGGTTGTAGCTCTCCACGGCGTGGCGAACTTCATTCGGAAGCTCCGAGCTATCTCCCAGCTCGAGCAGATGCTCGACTGCGTGCAAGTGTGCCGAGGCCTCGCGCAGCGGCAACGCGCGGGTGAACCCATAGAAAGGCTCGAGATTCTTGATTGAGTAGCGCTCGACGCCCGCGAGCACACCCTGCCGGACCACGGCGTATAGGTCGATGAAGAGGTCTGCCCGCAGCATCCTGTCGACTGCGTCCTCGCACGTACCATGCTTACCCATCAGACGCCGCATCGCCGCCGGCTCGTACGGCGCATAGTGGTAGATGTGAAAGTCCGGATATCGTTCCCAGCGCCTCATCAGGTACTCAACGAGCCACTCGAACGCGCGCCTTTCGTCCTCGAGCGCGAGCCCCCAGCGACCTGTGTACGACACGCCGGTTCCATCACGGGCGGCGAGCCCGAAGAGGTACTCCAGGCCGGACGTGCCAACGAAGGGATCGCCCTCGATATCGAGGAACACATCTCCCACGGAGGGAGCAGGCAGCAGGGAGAGGCCGTGCCCCGGTGCAATCGGTAGGAGCTCGCGCACATATCGAGCTGTAAGGCGCCCTTCGAGCTGAACGCGCGCCTGCTCCCGCGCTCGCGTAAGTGCTTCGACCGATCCGCGTGCAGGTCTCGGCAGCGGCAGAGGAAACGCTCCAAGACCGGCCAACGTGGTGACACCCAGTTGTGCCAGCGCGTCGATCTGCAATCGGCTGATGCCCGCGACAAGGCAGAGATGGTCGTCAGCACGCCGGCGCGCACCACATGCTTGCCACCAGCGGCAGACGTCGCAGTGTGGCACAGGATCGGGATACGTCGGCGCGGCGCCATCCCCAATCGCCGCTTCGAGGCGCTGGCGGACGAGATGGTAGTATGCGAGGAAATCGCCGACTCGGTAGGTGTGCTCGGTGAACGGCTGCCCAGGAGCCACCACGTGCATGCGGCCTGGCGTCTGGCTCTGCAACGTCCGGACAATTTCGGAGTAGGCGCAAAGCTGGAGGATCGTTCCGCCACGTGTCTCCCTGGTCAGCTTCGTGTCGACGACTTCGTAGGCCCAGTCGCCAAGAGTGCTTCGAGCTACAACTTTGCGCAAGATGTCCGCTCGTCCCGCCCATCGGCCATCCACCAACGGTGCCTGCACAATGGCGTCGACTCCCTGGGCCATTGCGTCGCGCGTTGCTGACACGGCTTCAGGTGTGAGCGGTCGATCTCGCAGATCGACGACTGTGAGTCCCTGTGACCGCAGGTGGGCGACGTAGGCCGCCTCGTGGCGTCGCCCGCGTTCACGCAACAAATCCGCCAGTTCACCTCTTGGTGGAGGCGCCTGCAGCCTGCCCTCAGCGGCGGCGACGTCGAGTGCCGTCAGGTGCTCGCAAGCGAGGTAATTCGCCAGGTCGGTAGGTGAGAGACGAAGGACGCCATCATCGAGATGCATCGTCCCCCATCCAGCGCTACTTCAACTCCAGATCCGAGCCGACCTGAACCAGGAGCTTGTTGACACTCTCGACGATGCTCGCCGGCGTGTGGTCCTTCCCCTTGACGACAACGCGCAGGCCGAAAGTCAGCTCGTAGCCGGCCGTGGCCTTGATCAGGTCGGGAACGAGCTCCGCAAGGTCCTGGACCTGGTCGGGCCGGAGCATGGTCTCGGCGCTTGCCATAGTGCCGGGCGGAAGCACCGGCGCAGTGGGTGGCTCAGGCCGCGGGCGTTCGGTTGCGAGCCGGAGCTTGACGTCGGAGGCTCGGGAATAGTCTGCTGGCCAGGGAGCTGATGTCTCCGCCCGCTCGAGGAGATGAGCGCGGAATGCAGCATCAAGGGCCTCGCGCACCGTGACCCATGGGAGCGTCGTGCCGGCTCGCTTGGAGCAGGCGACCGCGATGGAAAGCGCGTCCGAGCGGCCATCCTGCCATGCCTGGGGCAGGCGGTCTGGAAGAATCTCGAGCGGCGAGATCGGCTCTGGCGGCCGTGCCAGCTCCGCATCGGCTGTAACAAGCGTGGCCGGAACCTCCTCCGCCAGCAAGCTCGCGGGACCCGAAAGGAGCCACAGTCTTCCATCGCGCACGCACGTCCGGACGGCGTCGTTCACTACATCGGCCGGCGCAGCGGGGACCGGCAAGGGCTCCTCGAAACCGCCGCGGCTGACGGCGACCGAATGCTGGCCGTCGAAAAGTGTCTGAACGTCTCCGACTCGAACAGGAGACTTCGACCACAGTTCATCAAGGACGTCCGGATGCAACACCGCGGGGGGTACGCGTGAGAGCATCGCCTTCTCTGGAAGCACCAGCTCGAGACCTGGATCGTCAAGAATCTCCCGCTCCAGTCGCTCCCGCCACCATGTGCGCACTGACTTGTCGGGCCGGGTCAGACGCGCCACGAAGACACCTTCGACGCAGCCGTTGAGCACCGTATCGAGGATGGCTTGACGGTTCAGCATCTTGGGCAGGTGCGGAAATCGGGCGAACGCGCCGACGAGATCCTTCACGCGCCTTGCATCCTCATCATCCTTCCAGAGCTGGTACGGTCCGCCGGGAAGCAGTGCATCAGCACTGACGGCGGTTTCCTGGATGCGCGCTCGGGAATCCTGCTTGATGACGCTGAAGAGAGGTGCGTCCGCGACCTGCACCTTAAATGCATGAACCTCGTTCTGTTCCGAAACAGTGACTACGATGCAGTACGCTTGGCGAATGGCGGCGGCGATGCGCTTTGCCGCCGCCGCCGTGTACGCCTCGAGGTTCTCGCGGCGGATGTCATCGAGCTCGTGCTTCTCCTTGAGGAGGGCATCCCTGACCCCGATCCATGCGAGGTGATCGCGAACGGCTTCTCGGGCGGCGACAATACCGTCACGGCTCGGAACACCCAGCACGACAGCGTTGCGCTCCTTGCGGGGCCGGTCAGCCGATGTCGTCTCATCGATGAAGCGCCTTGCTTCGGCGCTCGGCTTCCCCGAGTCCGAAGCGGCTGCCGGTCCGAGCACGGCATACCTGAACTCGCCATCGTCCTCAACGTCCGCCGGTCTCAAAGGCAGCATGTGAACACGCGCGCCTGATGCGGAGGCGCCTGTGGTCAGCGACTTGAGACCCCTGATCTCCTGCTCGAGACGGGCGTCGGCTGCTTCATCGCTCACGCGGCGCCGCTCGTCCGCGTGCATCTGCTTCAGGTTCGGCCGCGAGCCAAGGCGCCACGTGGACGGCGGGGGCTTGACGCTGTCCTCGGCTTTGACCCCGATGTCCGCGCTCTCGTCGAGGAACCAAGAGCTGTCGAACCACTCCCGAAGGGCCTTCTGCAGCTCTATTCGGTCGGGCTTTGTGGCGCCAACGAGCACGAGCAGCTCGCGGAGCTGGGCCTTCTGGCCAATAGGCTGCGAGTGAAGGAACGTCGCGAGGACTGCCTGCTCCAGCTCGCGATGCTTGAGGCCGCCGTACTGGCGCTGGACACCGCGCGCCTTCTCTAGCTCCCCTGAGAGAATGGCATTCCATTCCTGCCACTTGCCCTCGGTGTCCTCGACGCGAGCTACCTGAGTCAACTCACGGGCGGCCTCCGACACCCCCTCGGCTTCCGGGAAAGGAAGGAACACGTTGGGACCGACCAGTGGCGACGTGTCCCACTTTTCGGCGTCACGAAGGGCCAGGGCGAATGTGCGGAGGATGCCGCGTGTCCGCTGAAAGCCCTCGAGCTGCGTCCATTTCGCGTAGAGCACCTCGGTCAGATCGGGGTGGAACGGATAACCCTGCGTGAATCGATCTTCTTCCTCCTTAAGTCTCTTCTTGGTGTCGTCATCAAGCGTCGCGATGTTCTGAAGCCCATCGATCACCGGTTGCCGAAACGCTTCCGGCTTCTCGATAGACTTCGGTGTGAAGAACCGGCGCCGCAGCACCTCGGCGATGTCCTTCTTGCCGACCGGCTCCACACCCTCCTCGCGTTCCCGGCGGAAAATGTCGTAGAGGTTGTTCGTGATCTCGCGGCCCACCTGGTCCTGCTTTCGCGGGTCCGTAGCCAGCAGGGATGCGACGATTGCGCATCTGTCGACCTTAGTGGCTGCCTGCGTCAGGTACTGGAAGAAGTCCACGAGGCGCGTTCGCCAGCCTGGGTCGGCGTCGACGGCCGTCCGCGCGAACATCAGCACTTCGTCAATGAGCAACAGGGTGGCCAGGCCATGCTGTCCTGGCGTCGACAGGAGCGAAACGAGGAGGTTCTCGGCAGGTGGTGCTTTTCGCTCTTCGGGCTTGTCATCTGGGTGGAGGAGCCGTAACCCCGCGTCGCCCGCGAGCTGCCAGGCGAGCGCGCTCCACGGCTGGCGCAGCATTCGCGCGCGACCCTCTGGATCTTTGACCTCCAGCCCCTTCTCGACGTCGAACTTGTCAAAGGGAAGCACCGCCACGCGGGCTTGCGGCAGCTCCTTAAGCCCGATGTGGGATCGGAACTCGCGCACGGCGGACAAGTCGGGCAACCGGGACGGATCGTGAGCCAGGTGATACAGGGTGATCAGCGCGTGTGTCTTCCCGCCGCCGTAGGTCAACTCGAGCTGTCGGACCGCCTTCTGGTTCTTTGCAGCTAGCCGGAGGACCACGTCTTTCGCCAGCTCTCGAAGGGCGTAGGTCGGGAAGGTGAGCGCGAAGAACTGCTCCGGGTCTTCATAGATCGGCCGGCGCCCACTCTGGAGCGCAACGTCGTACAGATCGGCGGCGAACTCGTTCAGGGCGAGCTCGCCCGTCTTGACGTCCTCGCGAAGCGTGACGACCTTGTGCCAGGGAGTCCAGGGAAGTTTCGTCATCAGAGTCCTCGTCTGCTACGGCTCCGCCCGCGCCAGGAGGTCTGGTGCAGGCGCGTCGCCGCGTGCGCGAAGATGGTTCATGACGCGTTCGGCGACCGATCGCTCGTCGCTGCCCTCTGGTGCCAGCTCGATCACGGCCTGGAGCACCTGCCGGAACGGCTCACTGCGCCGGAGGCCGCGAAGGTCGATGTACTCGTTAACCGCGTTCACGTTGCCATCGACCCAGAAATGCATCAGGCGGTGGACCACATCGATGAGCGGCACCAGGCGCTGGCGGGGAAGGGCCGGCGCGGTCTCCTCGAGCAGCCGAGGCGCAACGCCCTCCTCAAAGGTTCGGCGCGCGCGAGCATTGTCAGCGACCGGGTCCATCCCAAGCGAAGGACGCCGTCGCTGTTTCCACGATTTCAGCCTAAAGGTGCTACCGGAACCTTCCTCAACTGGCTCCTCGGAGTCCGCCTCCTCGTCTTCAGGTTCTTCATCCTCGTTGTCGGCCGTGCCGCCCGTCCGCATGAGGAGGTCGTAGCGGTCCGCGAGGTCCCGTTCCGAGAGATTGCATGACAAGGCGTACAGGATGCAGGCACCGGCCGGCGCGTCCTCCATGCCGAAGTCGTGGCGGTGCAGCAGGTAGTACGTCGTCACGTCGTCGAGTGCCGCGGCTGATTCGTCGGCAACCGCCGCTGCTGGAGCGTGCGTGACCTCGCCGAGGACGCGGCCAACCACGAACTCAACGACCAGCCGACGGACGGCGCGGAGGAACTCCGACACCGTCATCAGCTCGTTGGGTTGGTTTGCCTTCTTGACGATCGGATGCTTGCTATAGGCCTCGAGCGCTGGACCCGTCGCAGCCCAGACGAAGTCCGGTCCTCTGATGCCCGCGTCCCAGAATTCGCGGAGTCGAGCGCCGATGTTCGCGCGCATCTCCTGAAGGACGCTCGTGTCCCACCCGGCGCGCGCCGTCGCCGGGCGCTTCTTGCAAACCAGCCACACAGAGGAAGCCAACGCTGCAGAGGCGAGAGAACGCATGCGAGCTACTCGCTCCGTCTGGATCGGCCATGAGGCATCGACACAAAACCCGGCTTGGATTACCGCTGATACAAGCGTTTCCCAAGCGTCCGGTTGCTTGTTCGCAAAGACGATAACAAGGCGCCCATCAGGAGTAAGCGCGCGGTTGCAGTTCTCGAACGCGCGTGTCATGCCTCGTTCATAAACTGCTTTGGATTGCGTCGGGTCGAAGGCATGACGACTGGGCTCATCAATCAGCTCTCCGTCCTCCTCCTCAGAACTCCACTTGGGACCCAGCGACTGCGTAAACGCGGCATCCGTGTCGGCAGACGAATTCCAGAGTGTCCGCCGCAACCAGATGAAGAAATAATCCATCAAGTCTGAGTACTGGATCGCATCGTAGTACGGAGGGTCAGTAACGATGGCATCGCAGCGGCCAGGATTGTCAGCGAGAGCGGACTGATTGGCAGCCGTGACGGCCACCGGTTGGGCTGACACTGATAGTAGCTGATCCACTACAAGACCAATCCAAGTGATCGCGCCATTGAAGCCGCCAGTCGTTCTGCTGATGGGATTCAGCTCACAAAAATCCCAATTGATGGGAAGTGCGAACCGCTGAAAAGTTCCTACGATGAACTCACCTCCGGGCTGAAAATGCGTGAGCGTTGAGCCGTAGTCAGCGAGGCGGTCAATGGCGAGGCTCAGGTAGCCCATGAGCGCGGCGGTCCACGTCTCATCGTAGCGGTGTGACGGCAGCGTCATTGACAATGATCGCGTGACTCGGACGAACGTGCCGATGGCCAGGAGCTGACGATCGGTATAGAGGTCCGCCCACGTCGTCATCCCATATTGGTGAACCGTAACAGAGGCACCTCCGGTCGTTCGACTGCCGCCAGACGAAATGGGCTCTCGCGGCAAGCCAAACGGTACTCGTTCGAAAAGGTCATTGAGCGCACTGGTTAGGTTGGCGGAAGCCTCAAGCTCCAGCGCCGTCGGCAGACGGTATTCCTTGCTCTCGGAACCTTCGACAACTACCGCGGTCATGATGCGGCCGAGTCCTCCGGTTGACGCCTCCACCCTGATGTCGTCCCTTTCCATCGCAACCGTGCCCGGCTTTCCACAGCACGGACACCATGCACCAGAGCGGCTCATGGTTCCCTGACCGAGGCGACGATCGTGCTCCCGCTTCTGGGCATTGTTACCGCCGATCGCCGGCACGTTACGCTCAACCCCGAAGACGACGCCGGTGTGATCGGTGTTCGGGGTTATCGTCAGCAGAACGCGCTTATTGGCCTTCTTGGCCAGCCAACGCGTCTTGAGCAGGGGAATGGTCGCGCGGCAGTTCTTGCAGCGGACCGTGCGCGCCCAGAGATAGGCGACGGCGGGTTTGGCAATCCAGCGGGGGGTCTTCGGATCATCCAGATAGTCCGTGTCGAACTCCTGGTTGAGGGACTCGACGTCCGGGGTCCCATCCCCTCGCAGCGGCACGAGGCGCATCGGCTGTCCCTGGTCGGGATGCTGCTGCCGCCATTGCGCCGCCTCTTCGAGTGGTTCGAAGTCGGCGTAGACCGGGTAATACTTCGCCAGGTCGCGTCGGGCTTCGCGCAGCACCCACCAGCCCCAGGCACGGACGTGCCAAGCGAGGTCCGCATCAAGTGTGTGTTCTTCGATCTGAAGGTCGACTTCGCTACCGGTCTGTGTGTCCTTGAGCGTGGCCTGCTGTGACGGCTCGCCCTCGAGACCTAGCTTGCGAAGCTGGCTGCGAAGCCCGGCCCCCTTAAAGCCCTGGGCCTTGAAGAAGCTCTCCATGAACGCCCGGTCGCTCCGCACGAACTCGGGAAGCGGGCGCTTCTGCCCTGCAAGCCGCTGCGGGTATTCAAGCGTGCACTTGAGGATGAACCAGGCGACGGGGTTGATGTCGATCGCTGTGACCTCACATCCCAGCCGCATCGCCTCAAGCGGAATGGCGCCACCGCCCGCGAACGGGTCTAGCACTCGTGGCGCCCGGCCGCCGTACGCCTTCCGGATCTCCTCGCGGAAGAAATCGAGATCCGCTTTTCGCTCTGTTTCGCGGCCCCAGTGCAGGATGCCGCCCTGCGTCTCCTTGACGATCCGCTCCTCCCTCCTGCCCGCCGCCGGCCCCTGTTTCTTGCGAATCACCTTGACGACGGTTCCGCCGATCCGCTTGCAGAGCTCGTCGCGCGCCTCCCTCGTGCCAGGATCCGGCAACAGCGTCGCAATAAGCGCCGCTCGGCAGGCGGCGAGCGGCCTCCGCGCAGGCCAGATGTGCAGCGTGGAGATGTGCCCATGGCGCACGTTCTTCTCGTGCACAGAATCGATGGAAGCCTGCTCCAGTGGAAAGGCAGCCTCAATCAAGCGGCGATCAGTCATGAACTCCCCTGAGTGTCAGAAGTGCAACCACGTGCGTCGTCCAATCCAGCTACCGGTGTCCGGCGGCGAGATGCGCAACCCGAGAGAGCCATACCTGCGAGTTGTCATGCACCTGTAGGTATCCCCATTGATCGTTATGCCCGACACGAACTCCGCGGATGAATAACGGCAGTCGACAGAGTCGTCTCCTCCAACGACAGAGACAAGCACGACCCGCGGTCTGGCCAGGTTCATCAAGTCTGCCGAGAACGCCGACGAGTGTCCGTGATGAGGGGCTACTAGGACGTCGATGTTCGACACAAGGGCGCGCCAGTCAGCGTTGAACGCCGAGTGCTGAAGGACCCATTCCCACCCGTCTTGCTCCATGTCGCCGCAGATCAGCATCGAATTCCCGTAACAGTCCAACCTCGTGATGATGCTTGCGTTGTTGACGCGACTGTTGGCAGTGCCGGAAATCGAGCGGGCCGTTGAGGGAGGCAAGCTCATCTCCGTGATGAGCACGCCGCCGTAGTCTGGGGCGACCACTGCGGGCCCGAAGCCAGCGTGGTAGGCGTGTGCGAAGTGCAACGCCTCGCAATCCGCTGGGTCGAAGCTGGAGTCTTGCACGTCCTGGAGATACTCGGAGTCGAAGTTAACGCGGAGGAACAGGCTCGGACTGGCAGCGAGGACTGGGCGCCACGCACGAATGTGATCATTGTGCAGGTGGCTGAACGTCGCCTTCAGGAGATGGAAGAACGGGCCAGATCTCGCCTGCATCCAAGAGACCGGTGAAAGCTGCGCGTTGGCTCCAGCATCCATAAGGCACCAGCTGCCATTTGGGAGCAGCACAGGCACCGCCTGTCCATGGCCGATGTCGAGAACGTGAAGCTCAAACACGGGTCGTCTCACCAGGGTCCTTCAGCTGAAGGAATTGGACGTAAAGCTCCCTGGCGTAATGCACGCCGAACCTGTGAGCGCGCCATCCGGCCAGCACGAACGCGACTGCTGTCAAGAGGAGCGCGCTTGGTCGGCTAACACCCAGTCGGAGAATCACGAGAACGGCGATCACGAAGAAGGCCGAGGCAAGCCCGCGGCAGAGACCGTAGTTGCCGTTGAAGATGTCCACTCGACCGGCACGACCAGCGGCAGCGACCGCCGCGTAGATCTGCCGTGTGATGCCGTGCCAGCGAGGACTCCCGTCGAGGGCGACGCCCTCCAAGCCAAGATGTTCCGCGATCTTTGACGGTAGCACCTCGAGCTGCTTGGCGTTCAAGAAGTGCGCTGTCCCCCGCCCAACCCAATCACTTGGCATTCCTCCGTGGAGCCTCCACCACGCGATTTCGAGAAGGTTGCCCAATGCCTGGACGACGTGACCAACGCCGTACGCCAGCACCGCACCCACTGCTGCCTCCCCGAATCCCAGCGACGTTCCAGCGAAGGCTGACGCGGCGGCCGGGAACGTCGAGGCGACAGCTACGAGGACGGTCGTGCCGGGGACGACAAGGCCAGCAAACTCGTAGAAGTCGAACTGTTTCACGATGCGCTCCCCCAAACGGATTCGGTCGCTTGCCTGGACATCCGCCTCTCACCAAGACGACGGCTTGTGAAAAACGCCCTTCGCATCCGTAAGCACGCTGGGAAACTGGCTCGCGTGGAGGGCAGGTTGCCGAATCCGCTTGACGAACGTCGCAAGCCCTTTCAGCTCTCGGCTGTGGTGCTCGTGAGGATTCAGCACGCCAACCGGCAGCTTCAGCTCCTCCCTCACGATCCTGACGGGCTCGGCGAGGTCCGAGTCGTTCGTGATGAGCACAGCCAGCTCAAAGCGCTTCGTGAACGCGTCGCGCAGCAGATGCGTCGCCAGATTCACATCCGAACCCTTCTCCTCAGTCTTGTCGACCCAAACCCGCTTCGCGGGGTTGACGCCCGTGAGCGTCATGCGAACCGAGTGCGTGAGGAAGTGCCCGTATGTGATCGACAGGTTCGGGATCGTTCGCAAGGCCCGAAGGTAGATCTGCTGATCGATCGGCGCCGACGGGTTGTGCGCGCGGGCGCTCACCCTGGCCGTGTAGTAGTAGATGTGCTGAACTTCGTCCTTCGGCAACATGATCGTGCAAAGCCTGGCGAGGTCGAGCCACTTGTACGGCGTGCCCTTGAGCGCCCCGTAGTAGAGGTTGAACCCGTCGATGTACACGTTGACCTTGGCCACAGTGCGGCAGCCTAGAGACGCTGCGGCCTTGACCGGGCCCCGTTTTGACGGTAATCTGACATCAGTTCATCCCCCCTGATCCTTCGGGAGCAGGCAGCGAAACCGGCCGAAAGGCCGGTTTCAGTGTTTTTGGGCCTCTCCCCCTCATTGGTCCGTCCTCACACCCGTCGCCGGCTCGCGGACATCCGGAAGCGCGGCTTCCCACCATCCGCTGGCCACTTCGAGGATCTCGCGGTCGTTCAGGAGCACGCTGCCCTTCGCCCGGGCCAGGAGCTTCGCAAACGGATCCTGGACCCGGCACAGGCGGGGCTGCGGAGACCCGCAGTCGAACACGACGTGCAGCCAGTAGCGATCGCGCAGATTGCAGGCCCGCGACCACTCGTTCGCCGTCACCTCGATATCGCCCCGTGCGGCGTGTCCTTTGACCTCGATGCCTCGCTGCTCGCCGCTGGGGTAGATCGCCAGCAGATCGAATCCGGGATGATCATCGAGTCCCGCTGCACGAGCGAGAGGGGGCGTTGAGACATCCTTGACGACGGCGCCGGCCGCCTCCTCGTGGGCTCGTGCGACGCGCATGGCCACCGCCTCAACGTCTGCGTCATACCGCTGCCTGTCCTCACGTGAGGCCGAAGGAGCCACGAGGGCTCGTGCCACCAATCGCAGAGGACCAGGCTCGATCTGCTCGGGTTCCTCACGAAGAGCCGCCAACGCCGCGGTCCGGCGCTCGTCGAGCGATCGCTGCTGCTGCCTGACGGCCTGGAGCTGCCCGGCGGCCGTGGCGTCACCGTGCCGCGCCTTCTCGGACAGCCGCACTCGAACCGTCGCCAACTCGGCGGACTGGAAGTCATAGCCGCGCGCGAGGAAGTCCTCCCGTTCCGGCAGCGTCCGAAGAAGCTCGAAGCGGCGCTCTTCCGCAAGGGTCCCAGCGATGTTCTGGACCGCGTACTCGCGAGCGAGCACTTCGAGTTCGTCGGCACGCGACGCCAGCGATGCGAAGGCCGCGGGAAAACGGCCACTGCCCCGCAGAAGCAGGAGCTGCTCCACGGGGCACGGCGTCACGGTGCCGGCCGGCGTCACTCGGAGGGCGAGAAGACGCATCTCGACAGGCTCGGTCTGGCCAGCGCGGTGCGGCGACCGCCGCACCGCCCCAGTCTCGACGACGAAGAGGACGTACGGCTCCGTTGCGATCGGATCGACGAACGCCGCTCCTTCAGCAGCCACATTCGCGTATCGGTCGAGCAGAGCCGACCGGATGCGCTCGAAGAGCGGTTCGCCCGGGTGGAGGAAGATCGCGTCGTTGGCATCAGCCGGCCGAAAGAGGGTCAGGCGCGTTCTCAGTCGCTGGGGATACGCTTCGAGCAGGCTCCACAGTCCTTCAAGGTCATTCGACCGGAGGGGTCGGAGCGCAAACACGCCATCGAGGTCTCCGTCGATCGCGAAGCCGAGTGGGTCTGCGGCCCGTTCGATGAGCTGCCGTACGTAGCCGGGCAGGAGCCGCTTGAACGCCTCGCGCTCGACAGCCGCACGGAGCCGTGGCAGCTCTCGCTTGACGTCGCCGCCGTCACCATAGAGGCGCTGCTCACGCTGGCGAATGGCCTCGATTTGCTCCCTCGTCAACAGTCCCTGGATGCGATTCTGGGCGTTGGCGGCACCGTCCTCGGTGAGGGCCTGCGCCATGAATTCGGTGATCGATACGCCCTGGAACAGCCGTCCGACGACGTCGAACACTTTGTCGGACTGCAGCTCATTGCGCATGGCCTGCAGCTTCCGAAGAAGCGTCCCGACAACCCGGTCTTCCCGCGTGCCGTTGGCGATGAGGTTGATGATGATGACGGGATCGTGCTGCTGTCCGTACCGGTGAATGCGCCCCATGCGCTGCTCGAGACGAGCGGGATTCCATGGGACGTCGTAGTTCACCATCAGCCAGCAGAACTGCAGGTTGATGCCTTCCCCTGCGGCGTCCGTGGCGAGGAGGTACTGTGCCCCCCGCCGGTCGTGCGGCCGGCGGAAGCGCTCGACCTCGGCCTCTCGTTGTCGGAAGTCCATGGCGCCGTGGATGACGGCGATCTTGTCCGTGAACCCGAGGCCCTCCAGGCGATGGCGTAGCCAGTGCAGGGTGTCGCGGTGCTCGGTGAAGACGATGATCTTCTGGCCGCTGAACTCCTGGCTCGCCAGAACCTCGCGAAGCTTCTCGAACTTCGACTCATGGCCAGTGGCCAGTACGCCCCTCGCGAGATCGATCAACTCTGCGACTTCACGTCGTTCTTCTTCGAGTTCCCCAATCGAAGGCAACAGGACGTCCCTGAGGAGCTGCTGCTCGGAGATCTCATGTTCTTCCTGCCCTTCCTTGGACGCCTCCTCGTCGGCTGTACTGTCCTCGAGAGTGTCGGCGAAGCGCCGCTGCGCAAGGCGCTGCGCGAGCGCGCGGAGCTCAGGGGCGGTGAGCCGACCTTCGCGGATATCGGCAAGCAGTTGATCGAGGCGCTCGAGACGCCGTTCGAGCGAGCAGAGCAGGGCGTATGTCGAGCTGGCGAGGCGGCGCTGGAAGACGCTCATGGCCAGCCGCGCCGCAGATCGATTCAACACCTCGGCCCGGTTGTAGAAGGTCTGCATGTACGTGGTCATCCGGTCGTACAGCGCCTGTTCACTGACGGGCCCCTGCGTGAGGTCGAAACCAAGCGTGTCTGCCTTGCGAGCCGGGTAAATCGGCGTCCCGTCGAGGCGGACCATCTCCTCCTTGGTCCGGCGGACGAAGCGCCTCGCGCGGGCGTCCGCTGGGAAGACGGTGAACGCGTCGAATGTCGAGAGGACTTCGGGCTCGAGGAGCCGCCAAAGCGCGTAGTAGGGGAAGTCCTTCCCCATGTGGGGCGTGGCCGTCAGGAGGAGTAGGTGTGACGCCGACCAGCCGAGCGACCAACGAGGGTCGGCGGTCGGCAGTCCGGCCAACGCCTCCGCAAGACGATATCGATCCGTCTTGCGGACGGTCAGATCGGCATCGCGGTCGGCAGAGAGTTTGTGCGCCTCGTCGAAGATCACCAGGTCGTAGGGCTCGATGGACTCCTGGAGGCGCGCGAACATGCGATCCTGACGCAGTGTGTCGACACTGCAGATGAGGCGGTCGCTATCGGCGCCGGCGAACGGATTGCCCTCCCGCGCTTCCTCGCCTCGAACAATCAGAAACGGCAAGCCAAACAGCGTCCGCAGTTCCCGCTCCCAATTACCGACGAGACCAGCCGGCGGGACGATAAGGATCCGACGGAGGAGGCGGCGCGCGAGCATCTCGCGGATGTAGAGGCCGGCCATGATCGTCTTGCCGGCGCCGGCATCGTCCGCGAGCAGGAACCGAAGCCGCGGCTGCGGGAGCATGTGCTCGTAAACCGCGATTCGCTGATGCGGGAGCGGATCGATGAGGGCCGTCTCCGTGCCGAACGTAGGGTTGACGAGGTGGCCGAGGGATAGGCGTTCAGCCTCGACAACGAGCCGGATCTGATCTGGATCGCCGAGAAAGGCTCCGGACGGTCGCGGGACGGCCTGAGGGGGCGACTTGGCGGGGCGCCTCAGTTGCGCAGACAGCTCAGCAATTCGGCGGGCGGCCAGGCCTGACGGCTTGGCATGGCCGCGTTCCCATCTGTTGACGGTCACCAATGACACGCTCAGCCGCTTGGCGAGCTCGGCTTGGGTGAGGCCGAGTTCTTCGCGGATTCGCCGCAGCATGCCTACCGAGTCATGCGCCATGTTGTCGAACTATATCCATATCACAGGGTTTAATCAAGTGTGTTTGTGACTTATAAGGACAAGATTAAAGCATGACGCATTACAACCGTTTTTCGGCGAGGCACGCCTGAATCATGGCCGAATCGCATAAGTGCCCGCCGATCAACAGACCCCGACGGGGTGGGCGTGGACAGTCCAACCACAGCAAATCGCAGCGTTCCGGCGCAGTCGCCGAATCTGGATGTCCCTGTGCGTCGTTCAGAGAGGGGACGCCCGGACGAGTGGGCCGTCGTGCGCGCGCCACGCCGTCGTCGCGTTGGGGATACTCAGTTACTCAGGCTGGAAGGAAAACACACCTGCCGCCCACGGCTGGACTGACACCACGCGTGGCGCTTGCCCAAGCAAGAGGCAGCTCCTACGATAGCCGGGCCAGCTCACCGGTGGAACGGTCCGGAACCATGACGAAAGCCGCCTCGATAACAGCGCCGCTGATCAGCCTTGCCATACTCAAGGTCCATTGGGACACGCGGCGCAAGGACTACATCGACAACTTCGTACCGATGTTTGCGGAATGCATCCGCACATCCGAGCATGACGTCGTCTCCATTCCAGCGCTTCAGCAGGAAGTCCGAACCGCCTTTGGCTTGCGGCTCCCGCAACACAATCTGCAAATCATCCTGAATCGCATCGCAAAGCTGGGACTGGTCCGGAGCAAGGACAGGGTGTATGTCCGCGACCCGGAAGCGCTTCGCAAGCTGAATTTTGACGTCGTCCAGTCGTCCGTCGTGGCAATGCACGAGCAGTTGATCGCCTCGTTCCGGTCCTTTGCGCGGGAACGCCATCAGGTGGACTGGACGCTCAAGGACACCGAGAAGGCGCTGCACTCCTACCTGGAGACATACGCATTGCTCGACGGCACGGATGGGGATGATTCTCCGAAGTCGGCCGGAGACGCTGAACCAGCACACTTCGTCGCTGGGGCGTTCGTGAATCACTTGCGCCAGGACGACCCGAAGGGCTTCGAATACCTCGAAACGATCGTGAAGGGCGATATCCTCGCGACCGCGATCTTCCTCCCCGATCCGTCGCGGGCTGCACAGAAATTCCGGAAGACGTCCGTGTATCTCGACACGTCCGTATTGGTGTTCGCCCTCGGATACGCCGGTGAAAGTCGAGCGGCGCCCCCGCGGGAGATGCTCGACCTCTTGTACCAAGCGGGCGCGGACCTGCGGTGCTTTTCGCATACGGCCGACGAGATTCGCTCGATTCTGACCGCCTGCGCGTACCGCATCGAGAAGAACCAACTTGTCGACTCCTACGGCCCGTCCATCGAGTACTTCCTTGAGCGGGGTTTTACGGCATCCGAGATACGAATCTTCATCGAAAAGCTGGAGAAGGACCTGGCTGGCCTCAGAGTGAAGATCGTCGACAAGCCGCCGTTCGAAGCCGACTACATGGTTGACGAACAGCAGTTGGCCGACCACATCAAGAAGTACGTCACGTACAGGGCCGACAACGCGTTGTGGCGAGACGTTAGCTCCATCTCGAGCATCATCAGGTTGAGGGGCGGCCATGAAACGCCGCGGGTGGAAGAGTGCAGGGCTGTCTTCATTTCGACGAATGGCGGCCTGGTTCGGGCCGCGCGTGAGTTCGGACGCTCCGAGGGAGCGGGTAATTCGGTTCCGCCGGCGCTGACGGATCACGCGCTGACCAACATGCTCTGGCTCAAGCTCCCGGTCCAAGCACATGATCTTCCCCGAAAACGCCTCATCGCCGCCTCCTACGCCGCCTCGCAGCCCGACGATAAACTGTGGACCAAATTCCTCGAGCAGCTGGCGAAAGACCGAGCGTCATCAGCGGTGAGCGAGGAAGATTACTATCTGCTGCGCCACTCGCTCCAGGCCCGGGCTGCCCTGATGGAGGTTACGCTCGGCGAGGACGAGGCCTTCACGGCCGGAACGGTGCAGGAAATCCTGGAGATCGCAAAGGAGAATCTGAAACGCGATCTCCGCGAGCAACTGCAAAGAGAAACATCGGCGCGAGCGGAGGCCGAGCGACAAGCGGAAGAGGCAAGACGGGCGGCGATCGCCGCGGCGACAGCTGCAGAACAGGACAAGGCGACGGCTGAACTTGAGCGCCAGCGCGTGCTCGACGAGATTTCAAGGCGCGAGGAGCTTCGCCGAACCCACCGTAGAAACCGCGCCGTCAGTTGGGCTCAACAGATAGCCCGAGTCCTCTGGGTGGCCTTCGTGCTGGTCCTGGTGTTCGGAACTTTCGCCAGCTTTGTACAAGGCCGCCAGGAGCTCCAGGGCTCGCTGGTGTGGTACGGGCTTGCGGGGTTGCAGGCGGGGATCGTTCTCTTCGGAATCGCCAGCTCAATCTGGGGGACGTCAGTCGAGGGGATTGTCCGCACGATCGAGCGCTGGCTGGCGGACCGTTTCGAGGGCTGGTTGGCGAAAGCGGCTGGAGAGCAGGTCGGAACGTAGGAGATGCTGGCGAAGAGTTGGGGGTTCCCGGCAGGGCTCGGCCTCGAGAGGTACAGCGTCTCGCCGTAGGAGTTCGCCGAACGGTTCATTGGGACTACATCCGCAACGTGTCGCAAGCGCAGTACGAATCCTGTCAGACGCGCGAGCAAAGGAGTCGTGCCACTCCGCGGGCAAACGGTTTGTTTCGCTCTGAAAGGCATATGGAAACAGCGAGCAGCCGGTTCCGTATCCGCTCGCGCGGATGTATCGGTCCGACACCAGCGTTCCGGAGTTCATCCTTCCTCAGTGGACACCCAAAACCGGCAATTAATCGACACCTCAAAACCGGCAATTAACTGACGGCGGCCGAGACGTTGACGCTCGCGAGGACAGGTGATCCTCCGCGGCGATGAGCAACGTCTT
>Ga0073934_10005522_pt1 | contig 19470 bp, 21 predicted proteins | sample LarsenN4metaG_FD_76834 | JGI IMG/M metagenome (GOLD analysis project Ga0073934, IMG submission 76834) | Hot spring sediment bacterial and archeal communities from British Columbia, Canada, to study Microbial Dark Matter (Phase II) - Larsen... ... | reverse complement strand
GCTTTTAAGAAAAATCCTTCTTTGGTTCGGGCGCCAAGCGCCCTCAAAACAATTCAAAAATAAAATTGTTTTGAGGGCGCTTGGCGCCCGAACCTACTGCAATCTTTTTCTTAAAGTCTATAGTAATCGGGTGAGCAGGATCGAGCGAAGTTTGACAGGGCGGCAATGCGCGAAATAAAATCCGCTTACATTTAGACTGCGAAAGGACTACAAAGCTTGGCTCACGGCTCACGGTGGAAAGCGCTCATACTGCTTGCTGTAGCAGAGCTGCTGGGGATGACTCTCTGGTTCAGCGCTTCTGCCGTTGTGCCAGCTTTGCGCGCGCAGTGGCAACTGAGTGAATCCAGCGCCGCATGGCTGACTCTGTCTGTGCAATTGGGTTTTGTAGCTGGCACACTCGCCAGCGCTCTATTTAATCTGCCTGACATTATCAACGCTCGCTATCTGGTCGCGATCTCGGCGGTCGCAGGAGCTTTGAGCAATGCTGCCTTCGGGCTGTTCGCTCAAGGCATGGCTGCTGGCGTTGTGCTTCGGTTCTTGACGGGAATGTTTCTGGCAGGAGTCTATCCGCCGGGCATGAAGATCATGGCCACGTGGTTTCGCTCGGGGCGCGGAATGGCGATAGGAGTGCTGATCGGGGCGCTGACTCTGGGCAAAGCGTCGCCCTACTTGATAAATAGCCTGGGCGGCGAAGACTGGCGACAGAATGTGCTGGCAGTCTCTGCGCTGGCGATAATAGGCGGGCTTGTTGTCCTCTTCTTTGTAGGCGATGGCCCTTATGCTCTGCCTGCCGCGAAGTTCGATTTCAAGCAGGTGAAGAAAGTCTTCAGCAATCGCGGCGTGCGGCTGGCGAATTTCGGCTACTTCGGCCACATGTGGGAGCTTTATGCTATGTGGACCTGGGCCCCGGTGATGATTCGCGCCAGTCTATCTGCGCGCGGGAGTCGCCCTGACCTGGCTGAAGTCGCTTCTTTCCTGGTCATCGGAGCGGGCGCGGCCGGCTGCGTTATTGCCGGAATCATTGCCGATCGCATTGGCCGAACGGTTGTGACTTCGTGGGCAATGGCGCTGAGCGGCAGTTGCTGCCTGATTGTCGGACTGCTCTTTCAAGCGAACCCGGCGCTGCTGCTCATAGTAGCAGTTATCTGGGGCGCAACTGTAGTTGCTGACTCGGCGCAATTCTCGACCTGTGTGACCGAGCTAGGGGACCCGCAGTACATAGGGACGGCGCTAACTATACAGACTTGCATTGGCTTTTTACTGACTACGTTTTCAATTCAACTTATTCCCATTCTGGTAGGCGCAGTTGGATGGCGCTATGCGTTTATGGCGCTCGCTCCGGGGCCCCTGTTTGGCGTGCTGGCGATGCTTCGCCTGCGCGCTCTGCCCGAAGCGGTGAAGATCGCACAGGGGCGGCGGTAGTGAAAAAGGTTTCATTCCACCCCGCCGCGCAATATTTCATTTTGCTGTTGCTTTAGGAAACCGCGCCCCTTCTTGCAATCGCTAACAGACCCCTGCAATTTTACAGTGATAAACAGCCCCGCTAGATTATAGTGACTTCGGCACACTGAATTTACCCTCCCGCTAAAATTTTTCTTGACTGTTACTCAAAGTAGGGGTACAGTCCAGCCATCGCAAAAGTTTTTCTCTTCCAGAATCTACCGTATCCGCTGCGATAGCTTCTGGAGTAGTTTTTAACTATCTTTCTTCTGGTCACAATCGGTTTGGAGTAGTCTGATGAGTTTTGCCGTGGTAAATCTCTTCAACAGGATTTGCTAAGGGATTACTGTGCGGACCAATCCAGGCGCGATAGACCAGATTGTGGAAAGCGGTCGAGTTTGCTGCTGAAGTTTGGCGACTCTGCCAGCATTCCCGCCCGCTTCCACTAGTATCCCTCTCAAAGGAGAATACTATGACCAAACTACATCCATTGCCCTTTACAGTCAAGTCGATCTTTACACGCAGAAATATTCTGCTTCTTGTGCTGGCTGTTGCTATGTTCCCCCAGATATTGTCTCTCACCGAAGGATTGAGTTTGAAGCAAGTGGGGGCTTCAGCCAAGGTTCTGGGGGGTGCTCCTAAAATACTACGAAGCCTGTTCCCTACAAATAAAGCCGCCTCTCCGCAAAGTGAGCAAGTGCATATCCTATCGCTACCCTACTACATTACCAAAGAAGGGTGGGAATCCACATTAACCCTGAACAATACATTGAGAACTCCTCTTTCAGTGTCGATCAAGTTGTATTCACTCGATGGCGCTCCTTTGTCTCTTCCAGATCAGGCTCTGCGGCCTCATCAGAATGTTTCGTTGCGACTGAGTGAACTTTTGACACAGTTTGATCACTCTGGACGGTTTAAAGAGGGTAGTATAGAACTGAGCTTTCAAAATGAAATTGGTATGGCGCTTGGCCCGCAGCTAACAATTGCAAACCTGGCCAAAGGACTATCAATCGATATTGAACCACCTATGGGCCATAGATCAAATAAATTGGAAGGAATCTGGTGGTCACTCGATGATGAGACGGATGCTCAGGTGATACTATCAAACACAAAGAGCCAGCCTTTGAATGTTCAAATGAGCATCGACTGGAAAGGCGAGCAAATCCTGGTCCCACCCGTTCTCCTACGCCCTCGCCAAACTGTCGTAATGGATATAGCCGAGATCCTGAAATCTTTGGACCTGAGCAAAAAGGCCATTGGCAGCGGCGGTTTATCCCTTTCTCATAAAAGCTTTAATACTGGTTAAAGGGTGAATCTCTGCCTTGACCACAGACTCACCCTTTTTACCTATCCAGCTTTAGTAAGTACTATCAAAAGAATTAGGAGGCAGAAATGGTGAAGAAGATAATTTTACTGATGCTGACATTAGCGGCACTGGCTGTTTATCCCAGCCACACCCAGGCTCAGGTTGCCAATGTGGGAATAGAAAGAATGACGCAGGAGAGCCAGATTGTTGTAATTGGTAAGGTTCGTGAAATATGGATATTAACTGATGAAGAGAAGCTACGCCGATTTCAGACCTTTGATGCAATCATCGGGATGGTTGCTGAATTGGAAATAGAAGAACTGCTCCTTACGGCTGATAGCAAGATCATTGAAAAACATGCAGTGAAGAGATCAGGGGCTGCTCTAGCAGTGAAGATAGTAATTGAGGAACCTTTAGGCAGGTCTGAATCAGCAGGACTTCTAGAAGACAAGCGCTATCTGATCTTCTTGCGACTGCGCAGTATTAATCCAGATCAGTACCCCCATCATTCGCTCTATTTCCCCGGCACGAGAATGAAGAAGAGAAAAGACTTTCCCGAACCAGATGTAAGCTACTTCTCTATGGTGCGCCCGCCGCACGGCCACATACTTGTGGATGAAACCACTAGATGGAAAGTTGAAGAGATACGTAGCTACTTGCGAGAGAAGAGTAAACGTCAATGAAGCCTACTCTTGATTGTAAATGTGGTTTAAACCATTAAGAAGGTCTGGCATGACGGCCAATGAATTCGCATACAAAGTCAGTTCCAATCATATTAATATTACAGGAGAAACTCTTGTTGATCTTTGTGGGTTATTTCGTAGCTTGTGCTGGTTGTTGACATAATTGCTCTTCTATTGTGTAAGCAACGAAGCGTTGCGTTCCGTTGCTTACGCAATCATAAATCCGTAGAACCCCTGATTTGCTCTGGGAGGTAGAGATGAAATTCTTTATAGTAAGCCTAACAATCATTGCTGTGGTATTTATTATGTTGACGTTGATCGGCACGCAAACCCACAATAAGGACCAGTATTCAACAAAAACTGCCGGGGTCGCTAAGCCTGACTCAGTATGTTTCCAGCTATCGGCAGAAGCTGAGAAAGAGATTGTGCGTCTCGGTGAATCAGTGAAAGTGAAAGTAAAGCTCACAAACATTACTGATCGTAGATGCCTATTAACAAGCATAAATCCTCTTCCTTACAAGATAATTGTCAAAGACGATTCAGGAAAACTCAGGCCAAAAACAGAATACTTGGAAAAGTTGGAGAAATACGGACCGTCATCTATATTCGGTCAGCGAGCTGCTCCCAAAGAAGTTTTCGAGTCAAATGAGATAGTGAACAACCTTTATGACATGTCGGTTCCTGGGACATATTCTATAACTTTCAAACGGAACGTTGAGGCCGAGCCATCAGGGAAAAGGGATGAAATCTCTTCCAACACTGTTAAGGTGAAGATCGTTCCGGCAAATTGATTCCGATTAAGCCAGGCGATATTGGGAAAACTCCGGAGCACCTCGTTTCTACAGGAGGTGGAAATGAAATTCTCTAAAGTCACTCTCATATTTGTTGCTGTTACCTGTCTTGGCTTTACCTTGAGTCCGGTCAGCCTGCAAACCAACAAGAACCAACCTTTTGATTCGACCAAACTGCCGTTGGATTGTTTCCAGTTATCGGCGGAAGCAGAGAAAGAGACTTTCCGTTTAGGAGAGCCTGTTAGAATCAACGTAAAGTTCACCAATGTTACTGATCATCTCTGTAAGTTAATCTTGTCAGGGGTCTATGACTACAAAATAACTGTCAAGGACGAGTCAGGAGCAATCAGACCGAAGACGGAATATTTAGAAAAGCTATTAAAGTTTGGGCCGTCGAGTTATAGGGGTATCGGAGTTGATCCCGGAGAATCATATGTGGACATTTTCACTATGAATAGCCTCTATGACATGACAACTCCTGGCAGCTATTCTATAACTTTCAAGCGGATCATCTATTTAGAACCGTCCTTCAAGAAGAAAGTGGAACTCACTTCCACTGTTAAAGTGAAGATAATTGGTGCAAACTGACTCAAGATAAGGGAATCTTTTGTGGCGACAGCAGATTCAGGCGGATCGGCGACGATTGTGGGAGCAGGTCCATAGACCTCTGATTTGCCCTGGGAGATAAAAATGAAATTCTCTAAAGTCACTCGAACTGTTTCGATGGGGGTGACGCAGTAATAGTGCCACGACAGGAGCCTTGACAAATATATGCCCATAAAAATTGGTAATTGCTCTGGTCCTGCTACTTTGTATCAGACCCGCCATTGTAGCTGAATCAATGTTTGAATGTAGCCTAGAATTGAACAGGCAAAGTGATGAGAGAACTTCCTCTCTTCGCGATACCGGTTACGAGTACTGGGTGGGGAGCAAAGTCGCAGATGCAATTCATGATAGCTGCTCAATTTTTGTAGGAACCATTAAAGAGATCGTTGGCCCGCTAAAATTCACAGGAGATAGTGACGATCCGAGAAATAAGTATTACATACTAAAGATGACGGTGGGTGAGTGGTTATATGGAGAGCAAAAGCGGTGGGGGAAAGAGTTAATACTTGACCAGGCGACGTTTTATATGGGTTTGGTATATGGCAGCGAATATCCTGGATCAAATTGGTATAAGGTCAAGTTAGAGGTGGCAAAAAGTTATTGTTAGCTTTTCACATGGATTAGGAACAGTCCAGAACGAGACAGTAGAATTAATCGCTACTGTTTTGCCGCATCAGCCGCTGATCTTTTCCCAGCGATTCGAGAAACAATAATCCGGCACGAGCATATTGTCCAAGACCCTGATGAGATTCTGAAAGCTTCCGCACTGCTCTCCACGCGCAGCGATATGGTATTGATGGGTTATTTAGTGCACCATTTGTATCGGAGTAGAGGAGGTATTACTGCATTAGAATCAACCGGCGCGCGCCGTACACTACTGATAGTAGAGTAGGAGCAAAGCGCGCCGCATCGGACTAGCGGCTCTGGTTCTCTCAGAGCAAAGCACGTTGTCCTTCACTCCCCTCTCCGAACCGGATTTGCCACTTTCACGGCATCCGGCTCTCCATCTGTCGGTCATACTCGGTCTTCTCGTTGTGACATTCGATGCAAAGTGTCCAAAGATTCTCTTGCCTATTTGCATCAACTGGCCTTTTGAACCCTCAAGTCACGGAGGAACGGATACAGGTCATAGAACTGACGGCTCTTGTCCTGTTCCGCCCATAGACTGAGTTTCCTTTGTATTTCACCGATATTCACAGGAACTTCATCCCACGTTAGCACTCGGTTACATCTACACTGGAATTCCAACAGACTGCGGCCCTTAGCCTTGTACGCAGCTTTCCTGCGCTCGGACTACTATGGCCGCTCCGACGCTCACATCTGTCATCGGTAGACTGCTCATCTTAGCATACAGATGTGAGCCTCCCACGTTCACGAAGATAGACTCGGCGAGATAACTTAGGTGGCACTTACCTTCACAACCCAAGCCGCTCTTTGCGGAATCCCGACCGGAGACAGGGTAAGTCAGGTGGCCTGTCTCATCCTTTGGATTGGCAATGGTTCCTAACCAATCTCGGTAACTCATCAGAATTACTCCATCAGAGTTCGGTCGCTGTCGCATAAGCCGTTATAGGGCCTTATGCAGGATTTGCGACAGGGGATTTCTTTCCCGTAGGTTGAAACGTGCTTCGTTTGGACTCACCCTATTATCTCTCAGTCAAGCACGGCCTGTTGGCGGCCTGCATCGCGCCGCACCGTTACCTTTTAGGAGCAGCTATTTCACCTCCGATCAGCATCAGTCGGAGGCTACGCCCCAAAGACTCATCGCCTGCCTGTACAGGCAATGGGATTTTCCATCCATTCCATCTTCGCGCCTCGTGGCGCACAACCATGAGAAATCTGCTTCGCGCGCTCTGCTGGATGCGCTTGTTAGACCCTCTTCGGGGTAGCACAGACCTTCAGTATCTACTTACCAGGCACTTAGGAATATAAGGCTATCTCTCATTTCCTCAGCAGAAACACGGCCCACAATATTTAACAAGCGGCGCATCTGCTCGCCCAAACTATATCTCTGCTGTTGGCATAGAATGATTCCTGAGTGGTGTTTGCCTTGTGTCATGTACTCAGAATGAAGCTGCTGAAAGTCACCGACGTTAAAAGAGTACAGAACGCGCCCCTGTGACGTAGCAAATTCAAGATGATCCGCATCTGGCCACCTTACCATCCTTTGCTCAAGTGCCGAGGTTACATCAACGCCCCGAATTCGTAAAGCGTGTATCAAGTCGCTATCCATTGTATCTTCATCGAAGTAGAGTCGGATCTTCATCAGGCTGTTTGTTCTTCTCCTAAATATTCTCGTTCAATGCGGTCAGCCTCTGCCTCATCAGCAGCGATTTCAGCTTCGACTTCATTACGGTTTGCGTGGTAATAAGCCAGTGCAGCATGAACCTGAGCCTCAGTTAGATGGCCATAGCGACGAGCGATCTCCTCCGGGCTATATCCCAACTTGTACCATATAGCGATGCGATGAACAGTAATCCCAGTGCCTGCGATGCAAGGTCTGCCATGCCTGATTTCAGGAGAGCTTACAATCAGGGAACCTATATCTGTGCTCATAAATCTAGCTCCGTTTATTAAAGGAATCTGTCACTTTGGCATTATACACCAATAGCTATAATGAGTCTGCGGGTAAGAGGGTCTAACAGCTAGGTTAACCGGGCCGCGCCTGAAATGTTGGTGATAGTTGAAGCACTCGTTAGCGCGGCTCCGGTTCAACACGCCATTGTTCTCCTCTTACAAAGTGTCACCCGGACTGCGAATGCCTCTACCGCCGCAGTTTAAACGTGAGTATAGATCATAGTTGTTTTCACGTCCCTGTGGCCCCAACAATTCCTGAACCATGCCGATGTCATACCCGTCTTCGAGTGACGGCGCTTTTCCACGTCCAAACGGCAATCATCATTTCAAGAGCAGCGAGCTTCGAGAACGAAGCTGAATTTATCATCGCGCTTTTCCACGTCCAAACGGCAATCATCATTTCAAGGGCATCCAAAAAAATCAAGCTGAAGCGGGCCGACTGATCAAGTCGGGCTTTGTTCCGGTTCTTTGTTAAAAAATGGCAATCAAAAGAGCAGCTTCAGCGCGAATTGAATCTGCCTGGAAGGCTTTGCTGAAAGGATCTTTCCAAAGGTGGCCCTGTTATCGACGAAGCTCTCAGGCAGATTGAAATTCGGGTGGTTGAACATATTGAAAACCTCTGAACGGAACTGGATCCTTCTTGTCCCGGCAAACGAAAAGTTCTTCAACAACGCTACATCGAAATTGTTCAGGCCGGGCCCGATCAGGATATTCCGGCCAGCATTGCCAAAACTGAATCTACCGGGGATCGCAAATGCTTCTGTAGCAAAGAAGCGATCAGGCGCAGGGTTGCTCAGCCGAGGATTGCCAACTACATTGGGCCGGTCGTGAGCGAAGAAGCCCCCTACATTTCCCGTGTTGCTATTGTCGGTGCTGAGTCGCGGAGTAAATGGATAGCCCGATTGAAACGTAATCACTGCGCTCAATTGCCAGTTGCTTAGTAAAGCATTCAAGAATCTTCCTTCATCTGTCAGCAGCGTGCGTCCCGCTCCCGGCGGCAGGTCGTAGACGAAGCTCAACGACAGCCGGTGGCGAACATCGAAATTAGAAAGGCCCCTCTCCGCCGCAATATTGAAACTATCCTGCGGAGTGTTATCATCGCCTTTGCTCTCCAAAAATGATGAGCTGTTGTCAATCGCTTTGGAGAAGGTATAAGAAGCAAGCAGTGACAGGTCCTCCGAATGGCGCTTTTCCAGGCGCGCTTGAAATGCATGATAGGTGGAATGAGCTTTGGAATCCACCAGCAGAATATCGCTGAAGCCCTGGATGGGGCGGCGAGTATTGATCTGGCCTGGGCCCGGAGGAGGCTGGTTCAAATTCCGCTTCATCACCAGATTGGTCCCCTTCGATCCAACATAGCCCGCCTCGAAAGTTAAAACTCTGGCAAAACTCCGCTGCACTACCAGGTTCCACTGCTGCGAGTAGGCAGTGCGGAACCTTCGCTCAAGCGTCACCGGGCTTGGCAGTGGAGCCAGCGCCTGCCCTTTTGCAAACGGATCGGTCAAGCTCAGTAGATTGGGCGGGCGAGTGAAGAAGAGGCTTAACTGGAAGAACGGCGGATTGAAATATAATGCCGAGTTCTCAATCAGAGTGCCGCTATCATAAAAGATCCCGTAGCCTGAGCGGATTGTCAGTTTCCCATCGTCACCCACATTCCAGCTTAGTCCGAAGCGAGGAGCAAGATTGTTCCGATCCGAATCCAGTCCTGAACGCGGCACACCCTCGCTGCCTGCCCGGATCAACCTTCGAGCCTTTATGTCGAATGTCACCAGTCGATCATCAGCATCTACCGGAGGGGGATTGAACTCGTACCGGAGACCGAGATTTAGAGTTAATTTCGGATGCGCTCTCCAATCGTCCTGGATGAAAAGGTTGTAGGCCGTGGTGCGAAGCGCCTGGGGGTTATCATTAACGGCGCTGATTGCTAGAACAGGGAACCCCAGGAGCAGGTCCCCCAGAGCATCGCCTGTGAAAGCGGGTTGAAAATTGAGCTGGCCGCGAGAGAATAGGTCATTGAAGCCGTTCTCAAGGTAATGGCGGATCTCGCCGCCGAACTTCAAGAATTGATCTCCGCGCTGGTAGCTCAGACTGTCGGTGAAATGCAGCGTTCCTGTCCAGCGCACTATGGGAATATTAGGGTCATCGCCCAGCGGCTCATAACCGGCGAGGATAATGGCGGGAAAGCCAAAGTCGCGCTCATTGATTCGGAGACCGGTAATTCCCAGTTTGCTCAATCCATCGACTCCGACATTCTCTTGAAAGACCTCTCTGCGAAGGCGGTTGAAGCCAAAGCGAAAGTCATTGACTAGATTTGGCGTGACGATCTGTGTATCGCCGATAGCCAGATTCTGCCCGCGATCTAAAACTGTGATGCCGAAGCCTGGAATGTTGGGGCCCTTGGAAGCGTAAGGGCTGAACTGAAAATCATCTAGAAAGCTGTAGCGCAGGTAAAAGGAATTGCTGGGAATGAACTTGTGGTCAAGCTTAACATTGAACTGAGTTGCGCGCTGGCGGAAGATTGGAGATGAAATGAAATTCTGCCCCTGTGTAGCGCGGTTCGGATCAGGAAAAAGCTGTGCAATTGCCAGCCCAACCGGATGAATGCGGTTCTGTGGAATCTTGTTACCGGGGAAGGGAAGCCCTGTAAATGGATCTCGCAGCAGCGTGCCTGTGCCGGTAAAGTCTCCTCTCTTTTGATCGACCGTTGGGACGCTAGAGAGGCGCGTCTCCGCCTTGCGCGTTCGCAGCCCTTCAAAGTTCAAGAAATAGAAGCTCCGGTATTTTCTAATAGGGCCCCCAATGCTGCCGCCGAACTGGTTGCGCTGGAATTTGGGCGTCTTTTGATCCGGCAGATCGAAGAAGTTTTTGGCATCGAGCCTCGAATTGCGAAAGAACTCAAAGAGTGAGCCGTGCAATTCATTGCTGCCTGATTTCAATGCGACATTGATTTGAGCGCCGCCGCTCCTTCCATACTCCGCGTCGTAAGTGCTTGAAAGGAGCTTGAACTCCTGAATGGCGTCAATGGATGGGGTGACTACGAAGCGATTGAGAAAGAGGTCGTTATTATCTACTCCATCTAACAGAAAATTATTAGCAGCTTCGCGCGCGCCGTTGACATTGATTCCGCTGTTGGCTTGAGTCGAAAGCCGCGATTCAGGGGCAGGGGGAACCGAGCCGGGCGCAAGCTGAGCAAGCTGCAAAAACTCTCGCTGATTCAGCGGCAACCCCGTCATTGTCCTGTTATCTATGACCTGTCCCCTTGCGCTTCCGCTCTGTATTGGAGAGGCGTCTGCATTGACCACGATCTCTTCTTCGACCGACCCGACCTGGAGGACGAAATCGAGCTTTGCTTTTTCGCCAACATTGAGAATGATTCCCCGGCGGATCTCTTTTTTAAAACCTTCAAATGAGGCAGTGGCAGTGTAGCGGCCTGGAGCGAGCAGTGGCATGACGAAGTAGCCGCGCTCTTGTGATATAACTGTGCGAGTAAGCCCGGTACTCTCCTGAGTCAACTGGATAGTTACACCTTCGAGTGGGGCCCCGGCCTGGTCGGTCACAGTGCCGAAGATAGTCGCTCTGGCGGTTTGTCCTATTGCAAATTGAGGATGATAGATATAGCAGACAAAACAGGTGAGCAGGAAGATGAATAATTTGTTCCTGTTATAGTTTGGCATTATCTTCCCTACTTCAGCAGCCGACGGAAACCCGCTTGCTCAAAGTGATGATCAGTAGTCAATGCCTTAGCGATGCCGCGCTCCTGCATAAGCAAGAAGCTGATAGCGTCACATAGCGAGTACGTCTTGTCAAGCCGCGCCTGTAGAAACGATAGGGCAGCGCGGTATAGCAATTCATCTACCCAAACTATCTCAATTTCAGCGTTGTCAAGTATGCCCACAACGAAATCTAGCGACGCTTGGCGGGGCAGACGGCGTGCATGCGTTAGAGCAACTAGCTCTGCCAGCACATAACTGTGCGTTAACTTCGTAGTGGCAGCATCAAAGAGCGTTACAGCATCTGAATGCCGGGCATCGCCTTTGTCGAAGTAGCAGAGTAGTCCCGACGTATCAAGCAGCATTAGCTCTTTTCCTCCATGCCGCCATATTCCCGTGCCAGATCTGCATCGATACGTTCATTGTCAGCAAAATGGGGATCTCCACTGTTGACTGCTCCCATGTGCTGGCGAAACCGCTCCCGCGCTGTTTGTAGTTCCTTTTCCGTTAACTGCGGACGTGGCTTAGCTCCGTGCTTAGCCTTCCATTCGGTGATGAGTTCATCAGGAAGCTTTCCTAGCTTTGGCGCTACCTCCTGAAGAATCGCATGAATTTCTGGATGTATCTCTTGGGAAGGCATTTGTTCGCTCGGTTCTGTGGAGCCATCAGGCACAGGTAAACGTTGGCGCAAATCTTTCACCAACCACTCAGCAGGGGTTTTGCCTGCTGCTTCTGCGGCTTTCTTTACCGCCTGGTAAATTTCATCTGGCAGTTCCACTGTTAATGTTTGGCTCATTGCTGTTTACCTCCACAACTGATTCTATCACTATCCTTGCAGGCGGATGCCAACCTGCCCGTACCCAATTGCGGCGCACTTCAACCGCTATCTGATTGTTAAGTTGGAGCGCTTCAACAGTTGCACGGCCAATCGGCGTCCGCCCGACAATAAACACCCCATCATTGCTCCACTGAAAGTGTTCACTCCAATCCTGTGTGCGTGGATTGAAAAGTGATACTGCTGCCCTGCTTACCGGATCAATCCCTGTAGTTTGCGTGCCTTTATAGCGATTACACAGGCCACACGAAAGCCACAAATTCATCTCGTTGTCTGTACCGCCTTTAGAACGAGGAATTATGTGTTCAATCTCCAGCATATCCATTACCAGTGATTGTGGACTGAGGCAATAACCGCAACGATCGCCGGCGGCCTCGCGAACTTGCTGGCGGATATCAGCAGAAATATTGCTTGGACTCATGATTGCAGCGGCTCGCGTAAGCCCCGCTCGACAGCTACTCGGAGGGCCTGCGCTTTTCGCAGAAGTTTTTGCTCGTAGACCCGCATCAAGTTATCCAGTCGCCGCCGTCCTTCTGCATCAAGCGTGCCCTCGCGATTGTAGACTAATAAGTCACTCAACTCTGCTTGCTCTTCAGGCGTGAGTCGCAATTCTGTAAGCGCCAGCACTTCTGAATCGGGTAAATCATCCACAGGAAGCTCAGTGGCGGCCTGGTCTAGCCATTCAGAAAGCACATCTTCTATGCGCCGATTGTTTCGGGATGCTACTTGAGCCGCACGCTGTGCTACATGCTCTGATATATGAATTGTAACCTGCTCGCTCATATACTCTACCTAATAAACTGGATTAACTCGACGGATCTATTATATCTCTATCCAGATTAAAATCGAGTCAGCCAGCGTTAGGCTGCTAAAGTTGATTAGACAACCGCTTACATCTGCCTGTTGACTGCTAATCGAGCGCCCGGTCGTAAATCCGTGTCAACTCCCCCAGCCGATCCTGAATCTCTTCTGTCAACATCTCCGGCCTGTAACGCCAGCGCCAGTTCCCGCTGGGCCTGGCGGGCAAGTTCATCCGCGCTTCGCTCCCCAGCCCCAGCACATCTTGAAGAGGAATTATGGCAATATCTGCCACCGAAGCAAGCACAGTGCGAATGAATGTCCAGTTGATCTCGCGGCCATCAGTGCCGAGATACTTCAGAGCGAACTGTCTCTCCTCTTCAATCTCTTTCTGAGTGCGAGTGCTGTCGCCGATGCCGGCGCTGGTCCACCATCCAATGGTTGTGTCATTATCATGAGTGCCAGTGTAAACTACCAGGTCCCTATTGTAATTATGAGGCTGAAAGCTGGGCGCCTGGGGATCGGTGCCGAAGGCAAATTGCAGGATAGCCATGCCGGGAAATCCATATCGCTTCCTCAGCGCTTCTACTTCGGGAGTGATAACGCCCAGATTCTCTGCAATGATCGGCAGGTCCCCCAGCTCTCGCAATACTGCATCGAACAGCTCGGCTCCGGGCCCCTTCACCCACCGCCCGTTGATTGCGGTCTTCTCCGTAGCCGGGACTTCCCAGTATGCTTCGAAGCCGCGGAAATGATCCAGCCTGACTATGTCTACCAGGGAGAATGTTGCGCGGAACCGCTCGATCCACCAGCGATAGCCTGATTGAGCGATTACATCCCAGCGATAGAGCGGGTTTCCCCAAAGCTGGCCGGCCGCGCTGAAATAGTCAGGCGGCACACCCGCTACAATTGCCGGATTGCCTTGCGAATCGAGATAGAACATCTCAGGATGCGCCCACACATCGGCGCTGTCGTGAGCCACAAAGATAGGAATGTCGCCTATAATTTTGATCCCGTGATCGTGGCAATACCGTTTCAGTTGCGACCACTGCTTGAAGAATTGATACTGCCAGTATTTGCGCGATTGAATCTCATCTGAAAGCTTCTGGCTCCATCTGATGACGGCATCGGATTGCCGATTGGCAATTCCAGGCTCCCACCGGTTCCATACGGCGCCGTTATGCGCGTCTTTAACCGCCATAAATAAGGCATATTCATCCAGCCACGATGCGTTCTGCTGGCAGAAGACTGCGAATTCATCGCGCTCGGATTGAGAGGCTTTGATCTTGAAGTTCTCATAGGCTTTTTTGAGCACCGGCAGCTTGAACTGGATGACTGCTCCGTAATCAACTTCGCAATCCGGGAATGTTGGGGCCCCTGTCAGGTCTGAGGGCGATAAGATGCCCTTTTCGATCAACTTTTCCAGGCTGATTAGCAGCGGATTGCCGGCAAACGCTGAGAAGCATTGATAAGGAGAATCGCCGTAGCCGGTGGGGCCCAGCGGCAGGACTTGCCAGAGGCGCTGTCCTGCGCCGATCAAGAAATCTATGAACTGATAAGCTGCATCTCCCAGCTCACCTATTCCCAGTCGCCCCGGCAGCGAAGTTGGATGCAGGAGGATTCCACTTGATCTTGGAAACTTCACCCGCCGATTATATCGACTTGTCCGAAGCGGGCGCAAGACCGCTCGCTCAGCGGGACGACGCTTAGTTTCGTTGACAGCGATCAGCTCTCGTGATTTGATGAGATAGAAGTGCGCACGCCTTGATTGGTTGTCGATATATTGATTGCCGAACAGGCATTGATTAAGCTCAAAGAGCCTCTCAGTCTTGAGAGGATTGCAATTATACTGATAAGGGGATTCGACCGAATATGAGAGATAAGTGCCGAGCGAAACTCATTGAAAAGATAGGCGGCGGGGTAGCTATCTTTACCAGCGCGCCTATCAGCATTCGGGCAAATGATATTGACTACGAGTACCGTCAGGACAGCGATTTTTACTATTTGACGGGTTTCGAGGAGCCTGAATCTGTCTGTGTCCTGGTGGCAAATAACGGCCATTCCAAGTTCATTCTTTTCGTGCGCCCGCGCGATAAAGAGCGTGAAGTGTGGGACGGCAAGCGGGCCGGCACTCAGGGCGCAATAAGAGAGTTCGGCGCCGATGAAGCCTACAGCATAAAGCAATTGGACGAGATACTGCCCAAACTGCTCGATACGGCAGACAAGCTCTATTACAGCTTGGGCAAGGAAGAGTGGTTCGATAAGAAGATCCTTCGCCTGATGAGGTATTATAAGAGGATGAGACCGCGCAGCGGCAAGGGGCCCTCAGCTATCATCGATCCGAGCGAAATAATCCACGAGATGCGCCTGTTTAAATCTGATGAAGAGGTAGAAGTATTGCAGCAAGCGGTAAGTATCGCAGCCGAAGCGCATATCGAGGCGATGAAGACGGTCAGGCCGGGGATGTTTGAATATGAGATCGAGGCTTTGATCGAGTTCATCTTCCGCAAGAGTGGCGCGACCGGGCCGGCTTACCCGACTATAGTCGCTTCCGGCCCGAACGCGACTACTCTGCACTACAACTCGAACCGCCGACGCATCGAAGATGGCGATCTGCTGCTGGTAGATGCGGGAGCAGAATACCGGTACTACTGCTCTGACATCACGCGGACTTACCCGGCAAACGGCAAGTTCACTGCCGAGCAGAAGACTATCTACAATATCGTTCTGGGGGCCCAGCTCGCTGCCATCGAGATGATCAAGCCGGGAGTGAGCTTCATCGACATTCATAACAAAGCCGTCGAGGTTATTGTAGATGGATTGCTCCGCATAGGACTTCTCAGAGGCAATAGCGAAGAGATAATCAAAGACGAAGGCTACAAGAAGTTCTTCATGCACAGAACGGGGCACTGGCTTGGGATGGATGTTCACGATGTGGGCAATTATAAAGTTGATGATCAATGGCGAAAGATCGAGCCGGGTATGATTATGACGGTTGAGCCCGGCATCTACATTCCGGAAGAGACAGAAGGGGTCCCACCCAGGTATTGGAATATCGGCGTGCGCATAGAAGACGATGTACTTGTGACCGAAGAGGGCTGCCGCGTGCTATCGGCCAGAGTGCCTAAGCTGGTTGATGAGATTGAAAGCCTGATGGCGCAACAGTTAGGATAAGAGTTGGCCGAGCGGTTTAGCTGAAATGCTGGTTTGGAATCAATGCAAATCATTCACTCCAGTAGGAATTCATGTCGCGCTGATTGCGGATTTCAGAATCGAATTGTATTCACAGCAGACAGCTATAGCTTGCTCCAAATTTTTCCTGGCTTTTTTAAATCGATTGTGCAATGCTTTTAGAGGTCCTTAGATGAGCAACTGATCGACAGATTGCTTACGGGCCTTTAATTTTATTCTGGACTGGAGAGAGAGATGTTGATAGCAAAAGACGGGGACACCGTCAAAGTTCACTATACCGGCCGCCTGGAGGATGGGACTATATTTGATTCTTCCCAGGGCCGCGAGCCGCTTGAATTCACGCTGGGCGATGGCATGGTCATAGAAGGTTTCGATACAGGCGTTGTTGGAATGAGTGTTGGGCAGAAGAAGACAATCGTTGTACCGCCTGAGCAGGGCTACGGAGAGTATGAGCCCGCCTATGTCAGAGAACTTCCTCGTGACGAGATAAATATCGGAGTTGAGCCGCAGGTTGGGATGCAACTGGAGCTGCGCACTCCTGTTGGTGAATCGATCCCGATCGTGATTACTGAGGTTACTGAAGAGACTGTCACACTGGATGCAAATCACCCGCTGGCTGGAGAGACTCTTTACTTTGAAGTAGAGCTGCTAGAAGTGGTTTAATTCACCTCCTTGATTGTCGTTTGATCTTTGCCCAGCGTATTGCGCTGGGCTATTTTGTCATCACCCGTTTGGGGGCCACCTTTTAATCTTTCGGCGCGTAATAGCCAGGGCGCGTGTGTGCTGTAGCGCCGCTGCGCTTAACGTCTATCTTTATCTCTCGCCATTTGCCGTCGCGGGCTGTATTTGATGGATAATAGCCTATGCTGTATTGCATGCGCAGTTCGTCAGCAATCTCCTTGTACGCTCCACCGATCTGCTGAAGCTGTTTAACAGGATAGACGCGCCCTCCTGTCCTCTCTGCCATTTCCCGTAGCTCCTCGCGGGCAAGCTGGTAGATGCCCTTGTTGACCTCTCTGCGCTCAAGTGGGCTCAGGTTGAAGTGATCGCGGTAGCGCGCGGCCTCCTCGCCGCCTATATAAACATCAGCATATTTCTTTAATTGTTGGGGCGAAAACTCTATGCGCGAAGGATCGGCTCTCGGTTTTATTACCCCTGCCAGGCTGAAATCTTCGGTATCGACCTCGATGAAATAGGCCACGGCGCCCGACTTCTCAATAGTGGGGCCTACTGTTTCGTAAGAGTAGTGGCTTGATGAATCTACTCCATCGGTCAAAGCAATAAACGCTTTGCGCCCTTTGATCTTGTTGAGCAGCTCTTCGGTCATCAGTTGCAGCGCGTCATAAAAAGCGGTGCTTGCCTGACTGCGCGGAGCGGGTTCAATCCTGCTTATCGCCTCATCAAGCTTTTTGCGATCGCTGGTAAAATCTTCAATCAGTTCCGCCTCTCGTCCGAAAGCAATGAGCGCGATGCGGTCGCCCGGACGCATCTGCGAGATGAAGTTCCTTGCCGCCGTGCGCATCAGATCGATCTGATCGGCGGTGCTCCCGCTGATGTCGATTAGCAGAACGAGGCTGAAAGGCTCCTCGACGGTGCTGAAGAATGCGATCTTTTGCTCCACGCCATCTTCGGCGACGGTGAAATCCGTCTCCTTGAGATTGAAAACAGGGCGACCGGCGCTGTCAACTACTGAGACATTGAAGGTGACCAGCGAGGCTTCAAGCTTGATAACATCTTGATCTTGAGTCTCATCTTTCTTCTGCGCATTGGTTTGTGCTGAGGAAGAGATTTGAAGGAGAATAGTCAGAATAGCTAAAGATGCAATCAAGCGGGACAGCGGCAAATTAATTCCAAGATGCTTCATAACGACAGTGTTGCTAACAGAGTTTTCAAGCAAATGATAGCGCCGCCGATTACATTTTGCCAGCCCTCACCAACGTCCTCTATATGTCCGACGTTTGTACGTCCGACGTCTGTACGTCCGTAACGTCCGACGTCAAAAGCAAAACAGACATCGGACGTTACGGATGTCAGACGTTGAAATACTCGTGACACAGCTTGATGAACGTCTTCATCACTGCAGGCACATAATCTGATTTGAGGCGCACAATGCCCAGCTCCCAGTAGAATTTGAACCCTTTTATCTTAAGCGCCCGCAACCGGCCGCTGGCAATATCTTCGGAGACGGCGGAAATAGGCACGATGCTCACACCGAGATTATTCTCAACCATCTTTCTGATCGAAGCTACCCGGTTAAGTTCCATGATGATCTTCGGCTTCAGATTGGACTTCTCAAAGAACAGATCGATCATCCGGCGAGTGTTGCCGCCGCGCTCGCCCAGGATTAAAGGCTCTCTGGCCAGCGCCGCAGCATTCACGCTCTTAGCAGAAGAGAGCGGATGATCGGGCGCGACGATAGCTACCAGCTCATCCCTGCGCAACACTTCCGTCACTACATCATTCGCTTCTACCGGCAGCGAGACCAATCCAATGTCTAGATTGTTCTTGAGGATATTCTTCACTATCGAATAGCTGGTTGAGCCGATGACCGATAGCTCGACAAGCGGATGTTTCAGTTTGAGCTGGTGAAGTATTTCAGGCAGAGGATAGGAGCTGACTCTGGTAGAGGCAGTGCCGATTCGCAATCGCCCGCGCTGCTCACCGCTCAGGTCGGCTACTTCTATCTTTGCATCATCATGCTCTTTGAGAATGCGATTGGCGTGGCGCAGCAATATCTCCCCGGCCTGAGTAAGGAGAACTTTTTTATTGACGCGTGAAAAGACAGGTACCCCCAGTTCCTCTTCCAGCAAGCGTATCTGCATGCTGACGGCTGCTTGTGTCAGATGCACTCGCTGGCTCGCTTTGGTAAAACTGCCGGTTTCGGCTACTGCCTGAAACGATCTCAACTGTCTGATTTCCATAATGAGTTCACAGTTAAACTGTTTTGAGGGCGCCGCAGCGCCCGCGCCGATTAGCAATGTATTCAATAACAGGTAATGTTACTTTAGATTTTGCCCGTGATAAACTTTTTTCTCACAGCAGCCGAAAGGGTTTAATGATGATGAGAAAGAGGTCAATAATTTCCACAATTATGCTCTCAATCTATTGCTTGCTTACGCTCACCCTCTTTGCCTCACCTTATGTTACCTATTCGCAGGATGATGAACGAGAGATTGAAGCAGCGATCGGTCGCTTGAATGCTTCTACAGTTGATGAAAGAAGGGATGCTGCAAGGCTCCTCGCCAGAGTGAGGACAGCGAGATCGACTGAAGGATTGATCTCGGCGCTTCACAACTCTGATATTGACGTTCGACGCGCGGCTGTCTCTGCGCTCTCTGCGCGAGTGAAAGACGCTTCTTCAAAAGAGCGCACTATCGAAGGGTTGATCACCGCGCTCGACAATTCTGATGAGCTAGTGGACTGTAGCAAAAGTAATGTTATATATCGTGTTGCAGCCAACTACGTTTTCACAGGTGATTTCTAAAGTAATTTGTACAAAAACTTATGCTACAGTCCACTAGCAAGGTCTTTT
>Ga0073934_10005521_pt1 | contig 19474 bp, 18 predicted proteins | sample LarsenN4metaG_FD_76834 | JGI IMG/M metagenome (GOLD analysis project Ga0073934, IMG submission 76834) | Hot spring sediment bacterial and archeal communities from British Columbia, Canada, to study Microbial Dark Matter (Phase II) - Larsen... ... | reverse complement strand
CGCCTCTGATCCAGTTGCTGTCGGAAGCGTTCAGAGGAGGCCCTATCGCGTCGTCCGGAGGCGGGTCCCCGACCCCGGACGGGGCCGGGGACCAGAGTCGGTCTACGCCGAGGCGGGCGCCGCGTCGGGGTCGGTCGGGCTTTCGCCGTGCTCGAGCGTGGGAAGCCACTGGAGCCACTTCGGCAGGTACCAGTTCCAGTCGCCCAGGAGCTTCATGGTGGCCGGCAGGAGCACTGCGCGGACGATCGTCGCGTCGATCAGGATGGCCGCCGCGAGCCCGACGCCGAACTGCTTGGAGAACGGCCACGAGAGCGTCGCGAAGATCGCGAACACGGCCACCATGACGATCGCGGCGCTCGTGACGATCCCGGCGGTCGACTTGATCCCGTGCGAAACCGCGTCGTCCATGCTCCGGCCGCGGTCGAACGTCTCCCGGATGCGGCTGAGGATGAAGACGTGGTAGTCCATGGAAAGGCCGAACAGGATCACGAACAGGAGCAGCGGCACGACCGCGTCGATCCCGTTCGCGGCGCTGACGCCGAGCAGGCCCTCGCCGAAGCCGTGCTGGAAGACGAGCACGAGCACGCCGTAGGCCGCGGCCACCGAGAGCAGGTTGAGCGCGATCGCCTTCGCCGCGATCACGAGCGAGCGGAAGGCGACCAGCATCAGGCCGAACGCGAAGAGGAGGACGAAGGCGACGACGGGCGGAAGGTTCGACCTCAGCTCGTCGGCCTGGTCCCTCCACGACGCGGTCTGCCCGGTGACGCCGGCCACCGTGTCGGGAAGCGCGCCGACCGTCTCCGGGACGAGCTCCTTGCGAAGCAGGCGGAAGGAGGCGTTGGACGCGGCGTCGGTGCCGTTGCCCGCGATCGGGACGGTGATGCTCGCGACCGTGCCCGCGCCGTTGACGTCGACGGTGATCGGCTCGAACGCCTGGCCGCTGGCCAGCGCCCGCCGCTTCAGCTCCGCGATCGCCGCCTGCATCTCCGGCGTCCGCACGCTCGGCGCCTCCACGACGACGTTCGCCGGCAGCGCCGAGCCCGGGAACGCCTCCTGCATCCGCTCGTACACCGCGACGACCTCGAGCGACTCGGGGAACGACTCGGGCCCCTCCGCGGCGAGACGCAGCTGGAGCGCCGGCGCGGCGAGCGCGAGCAGCATGCCTGCGGAGAGAGCAGCCGAGAGCCGCGGCCGTCGCAGGACGCGGTCGACGATCGCCCCCCAGAACCGTCCTTCACCGTCGTCGCGGCGGAGGCGGGAGACGAACGGGATGCGCCCTCGATCCACCTTGTCCCCGAGCCTGGAGAGCAGCGCGGGGAGAACGGTCAGCGAGCCGAGCACCGCGACCGCGACGACGAGGATGGTCGCGAGCGCGAGGGAGGCGAAGGTCGGGTCGCCGGTGAGGAACATGCCGGCCATCGCCACGATCACGGTCAGGCCGGAGATGAGCACCGAGCGTCCGGACGTCGCGGCGGCGACCTCGAGCGCCGACCGTTCGCTGCGCCCGGCAGCACGCTCCTGGCGCTCGCGCTTCAAGTAGAACATCGAGTAGTCGACGCCGACGGCGAGCCCGATCAGGAGCACCATCGCCGGGGCCTGCAGGGCGACCGGCAGCACGAGGCTCGACAGCGCGACGAGCCCGAAGGTCGCGAAGACGGCGGTCAGCGCCAGCAGCAGCGGGATGCCTGCCGCGACGAGTGAGCCGAAGGTGAGCACGAGGACGAGCAGCGTGATCGGCAGCGAGAGCGTCCCCGCCTTGCCGAGGTCGTCCTCGTAGGAGGCCACGACCGCCTTCTCGGCGCTCGCGTCGCCGAATTCGCCGATCGTGAACCCGGGGTGGGCGCGCTGCGCCGCGGCGACGGTCTCGAGGATCGGGTCGATCCTGTCGGCCGCGTCCTCCTTGCCGCCGCGGATCTCGAACGCGACGAGCGCGGAGCGGCCGTCCTCGGAGATCTGCGCTTCGTTGCCGGGCTCGAGCGGCGAGCGGAGGTCGGCGACATCCGCCTCACTCGAGAGGCGCGCGACGACGTCTGCGATGGCGGCGTCGAACGCGGCCGTGCCCACGCGGTCCGAGCGACTCTGGACGAGGACGTGCTCGGAGGCGGGCTGTCTGAACCCCGCCTCGAGGATCGCGTTCATGCGGCCCGACTCGCCGGGCCCGGTGGTCTGGTCGATGGTCCTCGTTCCGGCCAGGCCGGCGAGCCCGAACGCGACGACCACGAACGCGAGCCAGCCGAACGTCGCCGTCTTCCAGTGGGCTGCGCTCCAGCGGCCCATGCGGGCCGCGAGGTTGCGCGACTGCGTGTGGTTCGTGTGGGTCGTGACACTCATGGCTTCTCCCTCCGGTACGTCGAAGTGCATGCCTCGACGCTAGGAGGGCGGACGCGAGACGACCTCGTCGGAAGGCCGGATTCGCGCTCCGACCGGACGGCGATTCGGGCTCCTACCGAGGTAGGAGGCAGCCGCGGAGACCCTGGAGTACCTTCAGCCCGTGGGCAGGATCGGACAGATCGTGCGCGCGTACGGCCTCGACGCGCTCGTCGCAGTGCTCGCGATCCAGGCGGCGACGGTTCTGGTCCTCAGACGCGACGACGCCGACGCGCCCGAGACCACGCTCTGGTTCGTCCTGCCTGCGGTCGCCGCCATGGTGGCCCCGCTCTTCGCGCGCAAGCGGTTCCCCTTCGGCGCGCCGGCGGCCTTCTGGCTGCTCGCCGCCGCCTTCTCGCTCGTCGACGGTCGGCTGATCCCGTTTCCGGGAGGCTTCTACATCCTCGGGATGGCGACCGCGTTCCTGCTCGGGAACCAGCGCGACGCGGTACGAGCGCGCGCCGGCATCGCGATCGTGGTCGCGGGAGCGGGGGTCATCATCTACAACCTGCCCGGGCATTCGGCGGCCGAGCAGATCTTCGTCCCGCTCGTGTTCGCGATCAGCTGGCTCGCCGGGTTCGCCCTGCGCGAGCGCGCCGAGGAGGCCGCGGCCGCGGAGGCGCGTGCGACCCAGGCGGAGCGCGAGCGCGACCTCGCCGCGCGCATCGCGGTCGCCGAGGAGCGCGCGCGCATCGCGCGTGAGCTCCACGACGTCGTCGCCCACGCCGTCAGCGTGATGGTGCTGCAGGTGGGCGCCGTCCGGCACCAGCTCCCCGAGGAGCTGGACGAGGACCGGGAGGCTCTCCGCGGCGTCGAGCGAACGGGGCGCGCGGCGCTCGCCGAGATGCGCCGGCTCCTCGGTGCCATGCGGGGCGAGGGCGACGGCGTCGAGCTCGGCCCGCAGCCGGGCCTCGACCGCCTCGACTCCCTGCTCGCCGTGATCGGCCGCGCGGGCCTACCCGTGGAGCTGCACGTCGACGGCGAGGCGGTTCCGCTCCCGCACGCGATCGAGCTCTCCGCGTACCGGATCGTGCAGGAGGGCCTCACCAACGCGCTCAAGCACGCGGGCGCGAGCCACGCGGACGTGACGCTCCGCTACGCGCCGGAGGAGCTGCGCATCGAGGTGCGCGACGACGGCGCGGGCGCACCGGCGAGCGACGGGCTCGGCCACGGCCTGGTCGGCGTCCGGGAACGCGTGAAGATCTATGGCGGCGAGATGAGCGCGGGCGCAGCGCCCGACGGCGGCTTCGTCCTCGCCGCCCGCCTCCCGCTCGGCGGCGGCTCCCGGTGACCACCCGAGTCCTGGTCGCCGACGACCAGTCGATGGTCCGTGCCGGCTTCCGCATGCTCCTCTCCGGCGAGCAGGACCTCGAGGTCGTCGCCGAGGCGAGCAACGGTCTCGAGGCGGTCGAGAAGGCCGCCCGCTTCGATCCCACCGTCGTCCTCATGGACATCCGCATGCCCGAGCTCGACGGGCTCGAGGCGACACGTCGCATCCTCGCGGCCGATCCGACGGCACGCGTGCTCATCCTCACCACCTTCGACCTCGACGAGTACGTCTACGAGGCGCTCCGCGCCGGCGCGAGCGGCTTCGTCCTCAAGGACGACCCGCCGGAGCAGCTCATCGCCGCGATCCGCACGGTCGCCGCGGGTGACGCGCTCCTCTCCCCGATGATCACGAGGCGCGTGATCGAGCAGTTCACCCGCCTGCCCCGCCCGACGCCTCCGAAGGAGCTCGACGAGCTCAGCGAGCGCGAGCTGGAGGTCTTCCGCCTGATCGCGCGAGGGCTCTCGAACGCCGAGATCGGGCAGGAGCTCTTCATCGGCGAGACCACCGTGAAGACGCACGTGACGCACATCCTCGCCAAGCTCGGCCTGCGCGACCGCGTGCAGGCCGTCGTGCTCGCCTACCAGGCCGGGCTCGTCGACTCGGACGTGCCGGGCGGTCGCTGAGTCGCGCCCACCGGCCGCGGGACGGGCTCTCGTCCGCGCCACGGCCGTCGGCCCGGAACGAGGTCGAGCTCGAACCAGACGACGAAGCCGTCGCCGCGCCGGAAGCCCCAGCGGTCGGCCAGCGCGTCGAGCAGGACGAGCCCCCGAACACGTTCGCCTCTCAGGTGGTGGACGCCCACGCGCCCGAGGACGTCGAAGCCCGGCCCGGGATCGCGCACCTCGACGTGGAGGGTCTCCTCGTCGCACTCGAGAGTGAGCACGAGGTGCCGGTCGGAGACTCCGCCGGCGTGCCGGACGCCGTTCGCCACCAGCTCGCTCGCGAGGAGCTGCGCCGCGAAGCGGAGATCGGGATAGTGCGCGAGCTCGCCGGCCCTGGCGATCGTCCGTCGCGCGAGTCGTGGCGCATCCAGGGCTGCCGGAAGTAGGCGCCGTGTCCTCCAACCCCGTTCGACCGTCGCAGTCACACTGCAGGCCTCCGAGCCGCGCGAACGTCGTGTACGACGCTAGGCTGCTACCCCGTGTCGGAACGGGAGAAACGGCTGGCGGCCAACGAGGCTCTCTTCCGGGAGATGAACGAGCGCGTGGAGGAGCGCGTCGAGGCTGCCGCCGGTCCGGACGCGACCCTCGAGATCCTGTGCGAGTGCGCCGACCCGGGCTGCACCGAGCGCATCGCGCTCACCGCCGCCGAGTACGAGGCGGCGCACGCCGATCCGGCGCAATTCACGATCGTCCCGGGTCACGCGGCGATCGACGTGGAGGAGGTCGTGGCCCGAAACGACCGCTTCGAGATCGTCCGCAAGCGAGGGTACGCCGCGGACGTCGCCGAGGCGCTGGACGACGGCTAGTCGCGAGCCCGACTGCGTTCCGGCGCCGCGACCGCCGCCGAACGCCCGTCCCTAGGATGCAGGCATGGCCTCCCTGCCCGCCGGAACGGTGACGTTCGCGTTCACCGACGTCGAGGACTCGACCGCGCTCCTCCAGGAGCTCGGCGACGGCTACGGGGACGTGCTCGGGGAGCACCGGCGGATCGTCCGCGACACGTTCGGGCGGGACGGCGTGGAGATCGACAGCCAGGGCGACGCGTTCTTCTTCGCGTTCCCGCGCGCCCGAGAGGCGGTCGCGGCCGCGGTCGAGGTGCAGCGCGCGCACGCTGCCCACGAGTGGCCGCACGGGGCGCGCGTGCGCGTGCGCATCGGCCTGCACACGGGCGAGCCGGCGGTCCACGAGGAGGGCTACCTCGGCCTCGACGTCGTCCGGGCTGCGCGGATCTGCACCGCCGCGCCGGGAGGGCACGTCCTGCTCTCGGAGTCGACCCGCGCCCTGGTCGGCTCGGCCCTGCCGGACGGGGTGTCGGTCTTCCCGCTGGGGGAGCGCCACCTGAAGGGGATCGAGCAGCCGGAGCGGATCTTCGAGCTCGAGATCGAGGGCGTCGAGGCCCCGGCCGACGCGGCGGACCCGGGGACGCAGGACGTCGCAGCCCCCGGTCGCCGGCCCGGCGACGAGCGCGACCTCGAGCATCGCTTCGAGGAGCTCGGCGCGAAGCTCGCGTCCGGGATCCAGGAGCAGGTCGCGCAGCGCGTCGAGCGCGCCTTCGAGCGGATCGGATCGGCCTCCTCGAAAGCGCGCGACAGCCGGGACGACGACCTCGAGGACCTCGCCGCCCGCTCGGCGACGCTCGGAGACACGATCCGCGCGCGCGTCGACGAGGCCCTGCGCGCACGCGGGCTCTCGCCGGACGCCGAGGGCTAGCTGCCCCTCCCCCGGCATGGCGACGATGGCCGACCTCGACGCGCTCGCGCTCGCCCTGCCCGAGACGGCGAAGGACGTCTCCGACGACGGCCGGCCGACGTACCTCGTCCACGGCACGTGGTTCTGCTTCCACCGCCGGCCGAGGCCGGACGCGGTCGACCCGGAGAGCGGCGAGCGGTTCGAGGACGTGCTCGTCTTCCGGGTCGCGGATCTCGACGTCAAGGATCTCGTCCTCGCCGACCCACGCGGGATCTTCTTCACGACGCCGCACTGGAACGGCTACTCGGCCGTGCTGCTGCGGATCCGGGACCTCGAGCGCGTCGAGCGCGACGAGCTGCGCGACCTCGTCGTGGACGCGTGGCTGACGCGGGCGCAGAAGCGCGTCGCCAGGGCCTGGCTCGCCGAGAACGAGCCCGACTGATCAGACGACCTGGACGACGGCGTCGTGCCGGAGCTTGCACGGCTCGTCGAAGGCGAGCTCCAGCTGCGTCGTGAGGACGAACCCGCCGATGGTGTGCGCGGCCGTGAAGGGATCCGTCCCCTGGCGCACGGTGTTCACGTCCTGCGCCAGGACGAAGAGGTACCAGGTACCCGGGCGGTCCTCGATGCGCTTGTAGCCGAGGACGATCGGACGGCGCTGGAAGAGGTACCCGCCCGTGTACCAGGCGTCACCGGCCTCCGCGTCGAGACCAAGGCCGGGGTCGCGGAGCTCGAGCCGACGGACGGCACCGTCGTCGCTGACGAGGACGCCGCTCACGTAGAGCTCGCCTCCCCGGTAGTACGCCTCGTCCGGCTTCTGGAAGCGCGCGCGCACCACGAGCGGGCCGCTCAGGCGATCGTGCACCGCCGGCGCGTGCACCTCGTAGGAGGCGAGCCAGTGCAGGTTCTCGCGCTCGTCCGAGGCGTCGAACATGTACGTCCCACCCGTCGTCGTCCGGATGTACGACCACTTGCCGGCGATCGGGAAGCGCACGCCCGGGCTCGGCGGAGCGACGTAGTCGATCTTCAGCCGCACGGCCTCGGCCACCGTGAGCTCGCCGACCGGCGGTGGCGTGGCCTCCTGTCCACGGTAGTGCAGGTCGGGGCCGTCGGAGGCGATCGCAGCCGTGCCCGCGAGGCCCGCGGCGGCGTAGAGGCCGCGGCCGAGCCAGTCCTCCTCGTCCTTCGCGGTCGCGGAGGTGGACACGTCGCTGCAACACACGGACGGATCGGTCTCGTCGAAGGTCCCGCTCACGGAGACCATCCCGCCGTTCAGCTCGCCGTCGCTGAAGTAGTCGTAGAGGAGCGCGCCGAGGAGGATCAGCGCGGCCAGGATCGCGAGCGCGATCTTCCACCAGGGGTCCTCGTACGGGAAGGGGCCGTGAGTGCCCTCGTAGGGAGGCGTCGGCACCCACTCGTAGCTCACGTCCTTCAGGAGGGCGACGAACGCTTCCCTCTCGTCCCGGCACTCCTTGCGGCCGGGCCCGACGATCGCGTTGTGGATGCGCACCCGCATCGTCCCTTGAGGCATGACGACGCTGTAGGTCTTCGACGGCTTGTGGTAGTCGACCCGGGTGACGAAGATCTTCTTCAGGACGCGGCGAAACGAGAACCCGTCGGCCTCGACGATGAAGCTGACGAGCGCGGTGCCCGGTGTCGCGGCGTGGAAGTCGGCAAGGAACCGGACGGGCGCCGACGCGCCGGCGGGCAGGTCGCCGAGCGTCTGGACGACCGGCGTTCGGACGACGCCCGCGTCGGAGATGCCCTCGACGTAGACCCGCACGTTCGGGAGCGTCGAGGCGGACGTGTTCACGACGCTCGCCTCGATCCACTGCTGGCCCATGTTCACGACGAAGAACCCGTCGGGGCTCATCAGGTTCGTCGGCGGCGCGACGGAGTACGGGCGATGCGGGATCTCGACCGGGGCTGCGGGCATCACGTCCTCCTCCTGCTCGTGCGTCGGCCTCCCGCCGGCGCTTCTCTCTTCCGGGAGCCGCGCTCGCGCCTCGGCCGGCCCTCCTCGCCGCGTTCCACGAGGACCAGCACTCCGACTCCGCCGACGACGTCCTCCCCCGCGAGCTGCTCGACGAGGAAGAGAGCCGCCGCCCCCTCGAGCGCCTTCTCCGGAACGCGCACCGCGAGCGCCATGCCCCGCCGCTCGCCGGAGCGCAGCTCGAGGGCGAGCTCCGGCTTGCCTGCGTCGTCGACCGGCTCGCCGCAGCGGTACGGGCGGATGCCGACCTCGTCGACCTCCAGCAGCTCCTCGGGCACGCCGTCGAGGCCGATCGCGCGCACGAGCGGCTTCAGCGTCTCGAGCGGCGCCCGGCGCACGCGGATCGCCAGCTCCCCGCCACGGCTTCCTGCCCCCATGACGAACGGGTGCAGGAACATCATCATCGGAGCGGCCTTGCCGACCGAGATGTTGCGCTGGGCGACGTGGCGGTCGCCGGGGACGTCGATCGGATCCGACGGGCTCGAACGCGGTAGCGGGTCGGCGGGCGCGAAGGCTTCTGCGATCAGGCACTCGTGGCCCGAGTTGACGAACTGCGGCACCCAGGGGGTCACGCAGAGGACGTCCTTCGTCTCGCCGGCGACGAGGCTCGCCGAGGACGTCCCGATCAACGTCGCGCTCGCGCGGGTGATCAGCGTCGAGGGGTCCGCCCAGTAGTAGCGAACGGTCGCGTTCGAGACGGCCGTCGAGCCGCGGTTGTGCACGCGCGCCCAGACGTACGCGGAGATGCCCTCGTACGGCATCCCCGGTGGGTCGTTCGGGTCGTCGCTAGGGACCACCCAGATGTCCGGGCTCAGGTACCAGGGGTTACCGTCGTCGATCCAGAGCTCGACCGCCATCGAGCGCCTCCTTCCCGGGAGTGCTGGTCATACGTCCGGGCACTTCGCGTCACCGCCCGGCGTCGCGCGGGCGCCCACGTACTCGTCGACGACGGGGGCGCCCGTGAACGGGAGCGAGCCGGCCCAGGTCTTGTAGCCGTACCCTCGATCCGAGTCGAGGTTCCAGTTCGCATGCGCCATCTCGAGCTCGCTCGAGGATGCGCCCGTGTCGGCTGCGACGCTGATCATGAACGCCGTCAGGTCGGTCGCGTTCCCGATGCGCAGGCAGCGCGCTGCGAGCCTGCGGGTCACGGCGGGCGAGCCTGCGCGCGCGTACATGCGGAGCACCTTCAGGCTCAGCGGTGTCTGGTTGATGAACGAGTCCGGCGTCGTGTCGGCGCCGGGCGCGGCGAAGTTCGGCGTCGTGAGGGGCAGCTCGGGCACGGGACTCGGGCACACGAGGTGGCTCACGGCGAGGTTCGTCAGCCGCGGGTACACGGGCGGGCCGGTGGGCACCGCGGCCAGCATCGCCGCCGTCGCTGCCCGGCACCCCTGGAGGCCGCACAGGAACGGCGAGACGAGGTTGCGCCCGTGCGCGTCGTTCAGGTCGCTCGGCTCCGGGTAGACGAAGCCGGTCAGCGCGAGCGTGCTGCGGACGAGTTGCCAGATCTCGTAGAGGAGGAGCTGGAGCGCGTAGAGGATGGCGAGCAGCACCACGATCGGCAGGAGCAGCAGGACGCTGAGGAGCAGGTCGAAGAGGTCGAGCAGCGTCTCGAAGGCCCAGGCGAGGAGCTCGCCGATGTACTCGAACCACTCCTCGAGCTGCTCGAAGAACTCCTCGTAGCAGTCGCGCGAGCTCGAGGTGAGACCGAAGGAGAGGATGTCCCCGAGCGAGCAGGTCCCGCTCGGGGACGAAGGCGGCGACGGCGGCGACTCGAAGAGGTCCTCGAGGGCGCTCTCCAGGATGTCGGCCACGTTCGAGAACGGCTCCTCCGGGCGCGCGACCGACTGGTCGCGCATGAGCTCCAGCACGGCGTAGAAGATCTCGTACGTCTCGTCGAGCTGCTGGCGGGTGAGGAACCCGTCGCCCGGCAGGCGGCGCGGGTGGTCGACGTCCACGTAGACCTCGCGCAACGTCGCGTGCAGGAGATCGCCGATCGCCTGGTCGAGCGCGCTCGGCAACCCGAGCTTCCCGAAGAGCTCGAGGTTGATGTTCTGGCCGTAGTACTGCTGGAACTTCCACGTGTCCATCCAGTTCTCGGAGGTGACGTGGCGCTGCACCTGCAGGCGGAACGGCCCGCCCGAGACCTGGTTCACGTACGCGTGCCCGACGAGGTCGGTCGCGATGTGCGAGAGGTACCCGTACGCGTAGGCGCGCGCTCTCGCCGGCCCGCTGCGGGCGTTCTCCACCAGGCGCCGGCCGAAGTCGCCGGTCCGCCGGTAGTGGAGCATGTCGAACCAGTACCAGCAGTTCTCCCTGCGCCCCCGCTGCAGCGGCGGCGTGAACTGGTCGAAGAGGACCGCCGCCAGGCTCGGGAACCCGGCTGCGTTCGTGATCAGGTTCGCCCCCTCGACGACGCCGGCGAAGAGCCCGGTCGACACCGCCTTCTGGAAGAGCTCGGCGGTCTCCCGCATCTCCTCGATCAGCTGCCTGATGAGCGCGACCGTGGTGGGCGCGAGCGTCTCGACGGCGTCCTCGACCGGCTCGACCACGGCGTCCCGGATGTCGCGGATCGGCTGGACGATCGAGTCGTAGAGCTCCTTCAGCTCCTTGTAGTTCGAGTAGAGCGTGTACAGGACCTCGACGATCTCGTAGTCGGGCGCCCAGAAGAGAAGGTCCGGCCCGATCGCGCCGAGGTTCGCGGCGGCCGGGTTCGTCGCGAGCTCGTTGCCGGCGGCCGCCGCGGTCGCGTCGGGGCTCGCGAGGAGCCGCCCCATCGCGTCGTTCAGGACGATGTGGTGGACGGCGTACTTCGGCATCTGCCTAGGCGAGCCCCGTGTAGTGCACCGAGGTGATGTGCCGGTTGAACTGCTCGACGACCGCGAAGTCGCGTGGGTCGAGCAGCGGGTCGAAGACGATGCCCACGATGCGGCCGGTCGGCTGCTCCCGCGCCCAGGGCACCGCCACCTCGCGACGCTCGCCCGGGTGGAGCGTGATGATCCGCCGTCCGCGCAGCCGGTACGCCGAGAGCGGGTTCGTGTATCCGCCCGGCCCCTCGTACAACTCGACGTAGCACGTCCAGGCGGGGACGGTGCCCTCGTTCCAGACCGTGAACGTCACGAGGCCGGCCTCGCCGGTCGCGAGGGCGGTGATCTGCGGACCGAAGTTGCTCGTGGCGTCGAGGTAGGGACGCGGCTTGCGCGGCCGGCGCCGCGTGCGCCCGCACTCGTCCTCCTCGACCCCCTCCTCGCGCTCGTCGTCGCGCTTCTCGAGCCACTCTTCGATCGCACGGCTCCACCTGCCCGGCTTCGGCGGCTCGACCGGCTCGCCGCCGGCGACCGGGTCGGGCTCCGGGCGCCGCTCGAAGAGAGCCGGGTCGGGATACCGACCCTGCTCCTTCGGGCGCTCCCGGTCCGGCGGCTCGTCGCGTGCCATCGCAGACCGCCTACGACTTGCAGAAGGCGATCTGGTCCTGGAGCGGCAGCGGGACGCTGTCCCCGGTCGTCAGCAGGACCTCGACCGACAGGGTGACGATGTACGCGCACGGGGTCAGGGAGGCGACGGACCAGCCCGACGGCGTCGCCGTGCCGAACCACTCGCCCGCTCCCGAGGCGGGCAGGGCGAAGGCGTACGGCCCCCCCGGGCCCGTCATCTCGATCGTGACCGCGCCGAGGTTCGGGTGCCCGGCGGTGAAGAGCACGTTCAGCGAGCTCGTGATCCGCGCACAGCCGGCGGAGAGGAGCTCCTGGATGTTGAGCATCGCAACCGCCAGCTGTCCGGGAGGCAGCGGCCCCCCGTCCCAGTTCGGGTGCCGGACGATGTTGTCGTACAGGATGTTGTCGATGGCTACGTGCTCGCACGTCCCGCCGTTCGTCTCCGACCCGGGGTTGCCGACCTGCCGGATCCGCATGCGGATCCCGAAGTGGCGGTCCTGCGCGAGCGGATGCGAGGGCGCGCCTCCGGCCACCGTCGCGGCCTCGTTCTGCGCCGGGAACGGGTTGCTCGGCGGCGAGAACACGTCCCCGACGAGCGGCGAGACGAGGTTGATCATGTTCCCGTTCGGGAAGAAGGCGCCCTGCGGGGAGAACACGTTGCTCTCCTGCGGGACCCGAACCCACCCGTTCGCGTCGATCGTCGCTGCGAGCTCGTTGGGCCCCGGCGGCCCGCCGACCACGTAGCTCTTCGTCTCCATGGTCAGGTTCACCGGATCCCACCGCTGCCACTTGCCGATCTCCGTCTTCGCGATCTGCGCCGGCTTCACGGGGCTCCACGTCCCAGTCGGGCCGCCCACCGGAGTGCCGCTGGCATCGGTCGTCCGGACCTCGAACCGGTACTCGAGCGGCTGGCCGCCGAGCGTCTGGGTCAGGATGCCGTTGAGCCGCAGCGTCGAGTAGAAGGCCCGGTTGTCCACGGTCAGGCCCGTGCCGGGCGGCGTGCTGTCGACGTCGGTCAGGTACTCGTAGCCGCCGATCGAGGTGAACCACGGGTACAGGCCCGGAGGCGGGCAGACGAGCCGGCAGAAGCGCCGGCAGCGCAGGAAGCAGACCCAGTGGCAGAGCTGGATGCGGTAGCGGTGGAGCTGCAGCTCCTCGACGATGCCCGTAAACGCCTTCTCGTCTCCCGCGCCGACCGCGGCGCTCAGCCGCTCGAGCTCGCGCGGCCGCTCCGCAAGCGCGCGCGCCGCCTTGGCGAAGCCGAGCGCCTCGCGCAGCGGGTCGTCGATCGCCTCGATCGGGTAGCGGATGCAGAGCCGCGAGCAGACGAGGACGCAGCGCCAGCTGCAGAAGAAGATGCAGATCCAGCGGCAGAGCGGGATCAGCTCCGCCCGCTCTATCGCCTGCCGGAGCTTCTCGGGGTCGTCCGCGTCCGAGGCGGAGACGGCGGCGTCCCACGCCCGGCGATCGTCGAGGAGGGCACGGAGCGCGTGGCCGGCCGCGCGGAGCTCGAGCACGAGGTCGGGCGGCTCCGGGAGATCCGGCTCGCACAGCCACCGGCAGACGAGGCGGTAGCGGACGTAGCAGACCCAATGGCAGAAGAGATGGCAGACCGGCCCGAGCCGGTACCTCCGGACGAGGCGCTGGAACGCCGCGCGGTCGCCCTTCTCGACCGCCTGGGCGAGCTCGCGGACCGCCCGCTCGTCCGAGGTGAGCTTGACGATCGCCTCGGCGAGGACGCGCGGGTTCGGCGGTTCGCGGAGCGGCTTCGGCGGGCCGCACAGGTAGACGCAGCGGAACAGGCACTCCTTCATCCGGATCCACTCGCACACGAGCCGGCAGTGGCGGAGGAGGCGCGGGCGCCGGAGCGCCGCCTGGAAGGCCTTGCGGTCCTGCGAGCGGAACGCCTCGAACGCGGCGATGAACGACTTCTCCGCGCGCGCGAGCTGCCCCATCGTCGCCGCTTGCTCGTGGAGGTCGCCGAGCACCTCCAGCTCGAAATCCCGGTCGGCCATCGGGAATCCCTCCTTCGCGTCGCTGACGCGAACGCTGGCACCGCCGCGTCACGCGGCCGTCACGGGACCGTCACGACGGCGTCACCGATGCCTGGACGGGTGATGCGGGCGCCGGCCTGCTCTGGAACCCTGGAGCCAGCGACGGTCTCGGGGGTTGGGAATGCCTTCTCGACGGGGAGCCTCGCTGCGGCCGCCAGGGGCCTCGGCGGGGACGCCGGGGAGGCGGGACCGCGCCGAGCTACGCCTCCTCGGCGGGTTCGAGCTGCACGCCGGCGCCGCGTCGGTCCGCCTGCCGCGCCACGTCCAGCGGCTGCTCGCGTTCCTCGCCCTCCAGGACCGACCGCTCCATCGCGCCTACGTCGCCGGCCGGCTGTGGATGGAAGGAAGCCAGGAGCACGCCCACGCGTGCCTGCGGACGACGCTCTGGAGACTCCCACGCCTTCCGGGGACCGTCGTGGAGTCGACGAGCACTCACGTGGCGCTCGCCCGGTCGGTCCACGTCGACGTCCGCGACGTCGCCTCGACGGCGGAACGCATCCTGCAGCGCGTCGGACCGCCTGACGCCGACGACGTCGACATCCTCGCCAGGGCGGGCGAGCTCCTGCCGGACTGGTACGACGACTGGATTCTCGAGGAACGTGACCAGCTCGCCCAGCGTCGGCTGGTCGCCCTCGAGGTCGCGTGCGAGAAGCTGCTCGGGGAAGCTCGCTACCGCGAGGCGACGGTCGCCGCGCTGGCCGCGGTGCGCTCCGATCCGCTCCGAGAGAGCGCGCAGCGCCTCCTCATCCGCTCGTACCTGCAGGACGGCAACGTGGCCGGCGCGCTCCACCAGTTCGCGACTTTCAGAACGCAGCTCGGTCGCCGCCTCGGCCTCGAGCCGTCGCCGCAGATGCTCGAGCTCGTCCGGGGCATCGCCTGGGCCGACGCGTGACGCCCGGAGGGCGCGCCCCCGCCGAGCTCCTCTCGGAGCTCGGCGGCGATGCGGACCGCCTCGCGAGATCTCGTACTCGTTGAGCGCAGCCGCGGACGCGCCCGGCGTCGCCGGCTCGCCCGAGCTGCGAGCAGCGCTCGAGAAGGCGGCCGCGGGCACGCGAGAGAGCATGCGTCGGATCCGTTCGCCCCTGGTCGAGATCCACCCGCCCAACCTGCGCCCGACGGGCGTCGAGCCGGCGCTCCGCGACCTCCTCGCTTCGCTCGCGGCCCTCGGAGTCGGGACCTTGCTCGAGGTGGACGGGCGGACTCCTCCGCCGCGCGCGCGACCAGCCCGCGCGGCGAGACCTGCCGCGTCTCAGCCGCAATCTGACCGCCCCCGCGGCGAAGCGACCCGCTCGCAACCGCCGAGCTGCCACGCTGTATCTCAGTTCTGCTATATAGCAGAGTTGAGATATGAGCGACGACGCCGGACCGACGCGACGCACGCTCGCCGCCGAGGCGCTCGAGCGCGTGCGCGAGCGCCTCGCGCGCGCCGAGGACGGCTGGTTCTTCGCCCAGATCGCGGACCAGGTGACCGCGCAGCGCCGGGCGCGCGGGCTCTCGCAGTCCGAGCTCGCGGCGCTCTGCGGCACGACGCAGTCCGCGATCGCGCGGCTCGAGGCCGGGGGACGACCGCCGCGCATCGACACGCTCCTGCGCGTGGCGAACGCCCTCGACTGCGCCCTCGTGGTCGAGCTGCGGCCGCGCACGACCACGAAGGGAGGAGGATCGTGAGCACCCAGGCGAGCCGAGTGGAGCTCGAGGAGATCGAGATCACGAAGACGGAGAAGCTCCTCGCCGTCGTCCTGACGGCGTTCTTCCTGATCGGCGGGGTGTGGGCCTACTCGAAGGTCGACGAGGTCGGGGCATCGGGGCAGCGACCGCCGCAGGCCTACTTCACGCCGGCCGAGCAGGCCGCGGTCGCGCGCGCGAACGACGCCGAGCGGAGGCTGGCCGCGGCGACGGCCGCCGAGCAGCGCGCCCGCCAGGAGCTCGAGCTCGCCCGCGAGGCGTACCGCACCGCGCTGGACGCCGGCAGGCAGGCGCCCGCGCTCGAGGCCGCGTACCAGGCCGCTCAGCGCCGCTACGAGGCGGCCCGGGCGGAGACGCGGGCTGCCGGAGCAGAGCTTGCAGCCTCGCAGCCGGCCGCGAGCGCCGCGTACCGGCGCGCCGGCGAGGAGGCCAGGTCCGACGCGCGGCAGAGCGAGCTCGTCACCTTCCTGCTCCGGCTCGCGCTCGTCCTCACGAGCCTGGCCGTCGGCTACTGGCTGCTCGTGCGCCTGCGCCGCTCCGGCTCGCGCTACCTCCCGGTCGCGTTCGCCGTCGTGGCCTACGCCGTACTCCTCTCGCTCGTGCTGGCCGGCGACTACGTGACCGACTACATCGACGTCCAGCAGCTCGGACCCCTCGTCCTCTCGCTGGCCGGGATCGCCATGACGCTGGTCGTCTTCTGGTGGCTGCAGCGCTACCTCGCGCGGCGCATCCCGCAACGGCGCGTGCGGAAGGGCGAGTGCCCGTTCTGCGGCTACCCCGTGCGCGGCGGCGAGCACTGCGAGGGCTGCGGGCGGCTCGTCATCGGCGAGTGCACGACCTGCCACCGGCCGCGGCGGGTCGGGACGTTCCACTGCGCAGCGTGCGGCGCCGCCTGAGCCGCCCGCGTCACGCCTCGACCGCGACCTCCACCCTCACGTCCGGCGTCGCAACTGCGACGCTGCCGTAGAGCGGTCACCTGCGCTTGAACGCATCGACGAGCGCGTCCGCCTGCTCCGCCGTCACGCCGGCGAGGCGCAGCGAGAGGCGGACGGAGTTGAAGACGGTGAGGTCGTCCCGGACCGGGCTCCCCGGGTCGAGCTCGCCCTCGATCTCGGCCCGCACGGCGCGGAGCGGGACGTCCTGCGCGCGGGCGAGCACCTCGAGGAGCTCGACGCCGCAGGCCGCGACCCCGGCGAGGAAGAGCTCGGCCGGGGTCACCGCCTCGCCGGGGCAGCCGTTGTGGACGGGGCCGTCCGCGACGAAGTGCTGGTCGCGGCAGCTCCAGAGGACGCGCCCGAACGTGTCCGTCGAGCGTGCCTGCACCTCGTAGCGGCGGGTCCCTGACGCGCTCACCCGCCTGACCTTAGTGCTTCGCGCCGGAAGTACGGTCCTGACTCGCCGGCGAGAACCGAGCAGGCCAAGGACGCAGGGAGCGCTCATGTCCGAGGCGATATGGGCGCGACCGAGGACGCCGGCAGGCGACGGTTCGCAGCCGCGCGAAAGCGGGGCGTGCTTCGGGCGGGGAGCGCTATGACGCTCCGACCGGGAAGACGCGCGTCTGCGTCGAAGAGAGCGCGCATGAAGGCGCCGAACCGTGTCGCGCGTCGTCGGGCGCTGCCCGCGCTGGCCGTGCTGGGGGCGATGGTCGCCCTCGTCGCGCCCTCCGCAGCGCTCGCAGACCTCGCCGACGAAGAGGCGCTCGCCGACAAGTTCGCGCCCGTGGTGAGGCTCGTCGAGCAGCTCGAGGAGTGCGGGCCGGGCGAGCCGTACGAGCCGATCGACGTGGACCGGCTCTTCGGCGACCGGACGGTCGCGCTGCGCGGCCCGTGGAACCCGCTCGACCTGGTCGAGATCGGCCCCGAGGCCGAGGGCCTGGCGGGCCTGTACGAGTACCACCTCGACTTCCCGGGCAGCGCGCTCGACCCGAAGTGCGACTACGAGCGCTGGGCCCGACGCCTGACGGAGGACGGTCAACCGACTGTGTACGCGCACGTCGCGACCCAGGACGACGCTCCGGGCGGGCTGGCGCTCCAGTACTGGTTCTTCTACCCCTTCAACCACTTCAACAACCTGCACGAGGGCGACTGGGAGATGATCCAGCTCGTCTTCGAGGCGGACGGCCCCGGGGAGGCGCTCGGGCGGGAGCCCGTCGAGGTCGGCTACAGCTCGCACGAGGGAGCGGAGCGGGCCGACTGGGGAGACGAGAAGCTCGAGCTCGTCGAAGGCAGCCACCCGGTGGTCTACCCGGCGGCCGGATCGCACGCGAACAAGTACACGGAGGCGCTCTACCTCGGCAGCTCGGCGGAGGCGGGCGTCGGCTGCGACGACACGCGCGGGCCCCACACCGAGATCCGGCCCGCGGTCGTGACGATCCCGAGCGACCCCGCCGCCGCGCGCGAGGCGTTCCCCTGGATCGGCTTCGAGGGACGGTGGGGCGAGCTGCAGGCCGCCTTCTTCAACGGCCCGACCGGCCCCAACCTGAAGACGCAGTGGGAGTCGCCGGTGGAGTGGGCGGAGGGCTGGCGGACGCGAAGCTACGCGGTGCCGACGGGCGGGCTCTTCGGCACGAGCGCGACCGACTTCTTCTGCACCGCCGTCGAGGCCGGCTCGAGGGGGCTGATCGCGCTGCTCCGGAGCCCCGGCGCGACCGTCCTCGTGCTCGCCCTGCTCCTGGCGCTCCTCGTGTGGGCGGCGACGCGAACCTCCTGGCGCCCCACGGCCCCGCTCCGCGTCGCCCGCAGCCGCTCGTGGGGACAGATCCTGTCGGCGGCGGCCCGCATGTACGTGCGGCAGGCGCGCCTCTTCCTCGGGATCGGCGCGCTGCTCGTCCCGCTGGGAGTCGCCATCTCTCTCCTCCAGGCGCTCGTGCTCGGGAGCTTCGGCCTCGCCGGAGTCGACGTCACCGGGGAGGGCGCCGGCGCGCTCGTGCTCCTCGTGGTCGCGATCGGGACGGCTCTGGCGCTGCTCGGCCTCGTCCTCGTGCAGGCTGCGACCGCGGCGGCGCTCGTGGCGCTCGACCGCGAGGAGGCGATCGGGCCGGTCGAGGCGTACCGGCGCGCCTTCGCCCGCTTCGGCCCGCTGCTCGGCGGCCTCGCCGTCGCGGCCGCGGCGTGGGCGCTGCTCTCGGCGTCCACGGTCCTCGCCCCGGTGGCCGTCTGGCTCGTGGTGCGCTGGTCGCTCCACGCCCAGGCCGTCGTGCTCGAAGGACGCTCCGGGATCGGCGGGCTACGCCGGAGCGCGGAGCTCGTCGGCGGCCGCTGGCTGCGCGTCGCCTCGCTCGTCGGCGTGGGGGGCGGGCTCGCCCTCCTTGCGGGGCCGTTCCTCGGCGCGCTCCTCATCCTCCTGACCGAGGCGCCGCTCGCGCTGCTGAACGTCGTCGCCGGAGTCGTGTACGCGCTCGCGATGCCCTTCGTCGCGTTGACGACCGCGTACGTCTACTTCGACTGCCGGACGCGGGCCGAGCTGGCCCCGCTGCGGGCCCCCGACGTCCTGCCTGCCGAGATCGAGCTCTCCTGAGCGCGCTCAGAGCACGAACGCGATCTCGTCCACGTAGCACCAGAACCAGTCCTCGCCCGGCTCGGCCGAGCGGATGATCGGGTGCCCGGTCTCGCGCGCGTGGGCGGTCGCGTGGCGATTGGGCGAGTTGTCGCAGCAGCCGATGTGCCCGCAGCTCGTGCAGAGGCGCAGGTGCATCCACTCGCCGTCGATTCGCAGGCAGTCCTCGCAGCCGGGGATCTCGTGCGGAAGCTCGGTGAACTCCATCGTCTCGAGGTGGGTGCACGCCCGCGCCACGGGGCGGACCGTACACGTAGGTTTCTCGCCGTGGGGAGCGCCTTCGACGTCCGGCCACGGGAGGGCTCCGAGCTCGCGCTCGAGGAGCTCCGCCTCGGCCCGGGCGAGAGGTTCGCGCCCGGTGCGGGCGAGGACGACGTCCTCCTGTACGTGTTCGCGGGCTCCGGAGTGCTCTCCGTCGGCCAGGCGTCGCAGCCGGTCGCGGCGCGGTCGGCGGCGCTCGTGCTCGCGGGTGAGAGGGCGACGCTCGCCGCCGGCGCGGAGGGGCTCGCCGTGCTCCGGGCGACGGCCGGCCCGGGATGCGACCGGCACGCCCCGCTGGGCCCGCGCGAGCGCGTGGCGCGGCTCGAGGGAGCCGCCTCGGCGCAGGCCACCGGCGCGCGCTCCTTCCAGGTCCTCTTCGGCCCGCACAACGGCTCGACCCGCGCGACGCTCTTCGCCGGGTACGTCCCGCCGGGGAAGGCCCCGTG
>Ga0073934_10005519_pt1 | contig 19474 bp, 17 predicted proteins | sample LarsenN4metaG_FD_76834 | JGI IMG/M metagenome (GOLD analysis project Ga0073934, IMG submission 76834) | Hot spring sediment bacterial and archeal communities from British Columbia, Canada, to study Microbial Dark Matter (Phase II) - Larsen... ... | reverse complement strand
TTACGCTCCCGGCTCGCCTTGCCTCGCCATTGTCAAAGACAAGAACCACGTACGTCCAGCAACCGCACAATACCGTGCAAAGCTGAATCTCTACTTCCACCAACCATGTTGTCAAAGAACGATGACCCAAGCGGGTGGCGTGCGCTGCCCGCCGGGCCAAGTGCAACGTCCATGATAGCGGCGAGGCCCGGTTGGTCAACCGTCCCGACGGAGTTTTTTCCGCCCGGCATGGCCGCCCGAGATTCTGCGGAAATCCCTCGCGTCGCCGGGAATATCGGACCATTTCCGGACTCCTTAATCGTTGATGGGGCATCGGTCCGATTGCCCCCCGGACAAACGATCCTGAAAGGACAGGCAATGAAGAAGCTCGCAGCGGTTCTGACCCTCAGTGTCCTCGCGATTGGTTGCAGCCAGCCCGGCGCTCCGGGTGGTGGGGCCGCCTCGGCTCCTCCGGCCCACTCGGCGCCCGGCGCCCCGGGCGGCGCGGCTCATCAGGGGGAAATGACCAATGAGCCCGCCGGTGAGGCGGCGCCCGCGGGTGAAGCCGCCCCCGCCGGAGAAACCCCCGCCGGCGAGACCGCGGCGCCGGCTGGTGACGCCCCGGCCGGCGAAACCCCGGCTCCGGCCAATCCGTAATCCCCGTGGCGATCCGGCGACGATTCCCTCGTCCCGCGAATCCGCTGACCAAACAGGCAAAGTGGACGGACAACCGCAGTTGTCCGTCCACTTTCGCATTTGCGGCGGACGATGGAACGACGCTATCGTGACAACCCGCCTGACGAACTCCTCCCCGGAGACCACCCGTGCCGCAATCCCTGATCGGTCTGCGGAAAGCCGAACTCGACACCCCCGTTCTGTGCCTCGACCGTCAGCGCTTCGAGCGCAACATTCGGGTGATGCTGGAAACCGTGCACGCCGGGGGTAAAGCGTGGCGACCGCATGCCAAGGGGCACAAGACGCCGGCCATCGCCTGGCGGGAGATCGGCGAGGGAGCCGCCGGCATCACCTGTGCCAAGGTGGGCGAAGCCGAGGTCTTCGCCGCCGCGGGCATTCACAACATTCTGATTGCCAACGTCATTGCCGGTGAGCGGAAGGCCGAGCGGCTGGCGGCGTTGTGTCGCTGGTCCAGCCCCATCATCTGCTGCGACCACTATGCCCAGGCGGAACCCATCGCCGCCTCCTGCCGCCGGTTGGGTGTCACCTGCCGGGTGCTGGTGGACATCAACATTGGCATGAACCGGACCGGCATCCGCCCCGGCACCGACGCGCTGGAACTCGGTCAGGCCATCGACAAGCTGGACGGCCTGGAGCTCATCGGCATCATGGGGTACGAGGGACACCTGCTCAAAGTCGCCGACCCGGGGGAGAAACTGCGACAGATCCGCGAGGCGATCGGCATCCTGGAGCTGTCCCGCGACAGCTTCCAGAACAGCGGGCTGCGGTGCGACATCGTCAGCGCCGGAGGCACCGGGTCGGTGGCGATCACCTCGCAATGCCCGGCGGTCACGGAACTGCAGGCCGGCGGCGGCGTGTTCGGCGATCCGATGTACGTCCAGCAGTGCGGACTGGAGGGGGTCGAACCGGCGCTCACGGTGCTGGCCACCGTCGTCAGCCGTCCAGCCCTCGACCGGGCGGTGCTGGACGCCGGCCGCAAGACGACCAATCCGGACATCCAGGCCCCGGTCGTCAAGGACCACCCGGACGCGGAGGTCGTTTCCCTGAGCGCCGAGCACTGCACGCTGAAGCTGGGGCCGCAATCGCAGGAGCTGCGGATCGGCGATCAGGTTGAATTGATTGTGGGTTACGCCGACTTCACCACGCCCTTGCACGACGAGTTCTACGTCTTCCACGGCGACCGGCTGGAAGCGATCTGGCCGATCTGGGCCCGCGGACGGCTGCAATAGCAGCGCGAAACCGCATGCGTGCGCCGTGCGACACTCGACGTGGATGAGCCGATGGTCCCTCGACACGCGCTGGCGGTTTCGCGCGGGTTTTCACCCCCCCAACGGCGTGTACGGCAGGTCGAACGTTTCCGCAACGGCGCGGTTGGTCACACGCCCCTGGTGCATGTTGACGGCGTGCGCCAGCCCGGCATCGGCAGCGCACGCAGCGCTGAGACCCAGGTTCGCCAGCTTGAGCACGTACGGCAGCGTCACGTTGCACAGGGCGTAGGTGCTGGTCCGGCCGACGGCGCCCGGCATGTTCGTCACGCAGTAATGCACGATGCCGTCCACCACGTAGGTCGGATTAGAATGCGTCGTGGGCTGCGTGGTCTCGATGCAGCCCCCCTGGTCGACCGCGACGTCGATGATCACCGCGCCGGGCTTCATCTGCCTGAGATCGGCCGCCGACACCAGCCGCGGGGCGCGGGCTCCCTCGACGAGCACCGCCCCGATGACGAGGTCCGCCAGCCGCAACTGCTCGCGGATGTTGTGCCGATCGCTGAACAGCGTGTTGACGTTCGGCGGCATGATGTCTTCCAGATACCGCAGCCGCTCGACGTTGATGTCGAGGATCACGACGTCGGCCTGAAACCCGGCGGCGATGCGGGCCGCGTTCTTGCCGACCACCCCTCCGCCCAAAATCGTGATGTGGGCCGGCGCGACACCCGGCACGCCGGCCAGCAGAATGCCCCGGCCGAGCTGCGGCCGCTCCAGGTACTTGGCCCCTTCCTGAATGCTCATCCGGCCGGCGATTTCGCTCATCGGCGTCAGGCAGGGCAGGTCGCCGCGCGGCCCGCGAAGGGTCTCGTAGGCCACGGCGGAGATGCCCGTCGCCAGCACGTTCTTTGTCAATTCCAGGCTGGCGGCGAAGTGGAAGTACGTGAAGACCAGTTGTTCCGGCCGCAGCATCGGCCATTCGGCTGGCTGCGGCTCCTTCACCTTGACGATCAGGTCGGCCCGTCTCCAGACTTCGGCGGCGGTGGCGACGATCTCCGCTCCGTCCGCCTTGTACTGCTCGTCGGTGATGCCGCTCCCCAGGCCGGCCCCCTGTTCGACGAGCACGCGATGCCCGGCCCGCGTCAATTCCTCGACGCCGACCGGAATCATGCCCACGCGGTACTCGTCCTGCTTCACTTCCTTGGGGACACCGACGATCATGGGGAGGTCCAGTCGAGAGCTAAGGGCCCGAGGCCGCGGGCTGCGATCCCACGGTTCTTCGCGAACCGGATTCTAGCGTCGAACCGCCGGCGCGTTGAGACGAAATTGTCACAGATTCCGATGACGAGATGTTGCCATGACCATTGACCGTGCGAACCGCGATCGGCTCATCGTCTCCATCAATCGCTATCTAAGTGAAGAGACAACCGCCTTCAAGTTCGACGACGAGCTTTTCGCCATCCGCGAAGCCACCACCGATCAAACGATTCACCTTGCCGTCGAACTGCTTTGGACCTGCTACGACGACCTCAATGACCACAAGGTCCACCTGACACGCGAGGTCTGGGACTACGTGCAGCGACTGCTGCTTGTGCTCGAGTCTGATGCAACAATCGAATTGCAGACTCGTCGGCATTGGGACGCCGCTCAACTGTGGGCCGCCATGACGCTGACAGCGGTTGCAGCCGTCTCGATCGCTATTGGACTTGAATGGCAATTGCTGCTGCTTTGGCCCGTTATGTGGTGCGTTTCGTTGTTGATCTTTCACACTCGCGACGTTGACGACAAGGCTGGCGAGCCGCTTATCGAACCGTTCGTGTCTATATCGCAAATCGCGGAGCTACACCGACCACTTACGCGGTTTCGCAAGCGACGCTATCCACCGATAATCGCCGGGCGAAGAATAAGACGAGGGTGGGCCGCCATAGCTATGGCGCTTTGGCTTCACAGCGCCTGGTTGATGTTCTCTCCCTTTGCACTGCTGTGGCAATCATTACCGAGAACCGAGGGGCACCTACGAGTTTCTCTTCCTGAAGAGGATTCCTTATCACTGGAGTGCATTTCCCCGTGACGGTCGAACAGACTTTTCAGGCCCGCGAACAGGCGTCGGCGTCGACGCTGGTGTATCTGGGGCTCAGTGAAGACCTCGGAGCCGGCGGCGACCTGACGTGCGCGGCGCTCATCGACCCGCAGCAGAGGGCGACGGTGAATGTGGTCGCGCGGCAGCCGGGTGTGCTGGCCGGCGCGCCGGTGGGGCGGATGGTCTTCGCGCAACTTGATGCCTCGATCTCATGGACTGCGAAAAAACAGGACGGCGACCGTGTGGCTGGCGGCGACGTCGTCGCGACGGTCTCCGGGCCGCTTGACAAGCTGCTCATCGGCGAGCGGACGATGCTGAACTTCCTCACGCATCTGTCGGGCATCGCCACGCTCACGCGGCGGTTTGTGGACGCCGTCGTCGGGACAGAAGCCCAGATCCTCGATACGCGCAAGACGCTTCCCGGCTACCGCGTGCTGGAGAAGTACGCCGTTCGCTGCGGCGGCGGGACCAATCACCGACTGGGACTCTACGACGGTGTGCTCATCAAGGACAACCATCTCGCTGCGTGGACGGCATCCCGCAGCATCGCTGACGCCGTCCGCGCGGCCCGGGCGAAGTCGCCACCGGGGGTGTCGATCGAAGTCGAGGTGGACACGCTGGAGCAACTGCGGGACGCGCTCGAAGGCCGACCGGACATCGTCCTGCTCGACAACATGCCCCCGGCGATGTTGCGCGAGGCGGTTGCGATCCGGGATGCGTTCGTGGCATCACTTAGCCCCCCGTCTCCTGACGGCGGGCTGATGCGTCAAAACCTGTCCAAGGAAGCGCCCGACCCCCGGTCGGGAGACCGGGGGCTAAGTGTGTTGCTCGAAGCCTCCGGCGGGGTGACGCTCGACACCGTCCGGGAGATCGCACTCACGCGGGTGGAACGAATCAGCATCGGAGCACTGACGCACTCCGCCCCGGCGCTCGATCTGGCATTCGACTGGAACAGCGCGGACGCCCAGGGATAGCCATCCCTGGGTCTCTCCTAAAACGTCCGCTGCACCGCGAACTCGGCGATCTCGGCGAGAATCCGCTTGGCGCGGGAGTTCGGCAGCACGTCCAACTGTTGCCGGGCATCCTCAGCCAGACGCAGCGCCCGTTCATGAGTGTATTGCAGAGCGTCGGACTGCTCGAAATACGGCGTCAATCGCTCGCGAGTTGTCTCGTCCGGATGCAGTAGCAACTGGCGGATTTCGGTGGCGGCTGGTTCGCTGGCGCGCTTCAGCAGCCGGATGAGCGGCAGCGTCAGCTTCTGCTTCTGCAGGTCCGACCCCAGCGACTTGCCTGTCTTCCGTTCGTTGCCGACCAGGTCCAGCACGTCATCGGCGATCTGGAAGGCCATTCCCAGATACCGGCCGTATCGCTCCATCGCCTCGACAACGGCCAGTTCCGCCCCGGCGTAATGGGCGCCGAGATGCCCGCAGAGCGCCGTCAGCTCAGCCGTCTTGCCGTCGATGATGTGGAAGTACGCCTCTTCCGACAGGTCGAGGTTGCCCCGCTCCTTGATCTGCGACAGCTCCCCTTCGCAGACGATATTCGTGGCCCGGCCGATGGTCCGGCAGGCGTAGGTCGTCTGCAGGCTGCTCGCGAGATGGAATGAATGGGTGAACAGATAGTCGCCAAACAGCACGCTGGTTTCGTTGTTCCAGCGGGCGTTGATTGTGGCGACGTGCCGGCGGGTCTCGGCTTCGTCCAGGATGTCGTCATGCACCAGCGTGGCGAGGTGGATCATCTCGACGACGGCGGCGAGCACCTTGTGGTCGTGATTGATCCCACCGCAGGCCTCGGCGGTCAGCAGCAGCAGCATCGGCCGCAGTCGCTTGCCGTGAAACCGGGTGGCGTGCTGCAGCAGGTCGCTCACGTAGGGATTGGCGGAACGGAGTTCTTCGAGCAGGATGCGGTCGGCCTCGATGAGACTGGGTCCGATGGCATCATTCACGAGGGCCAGCACGGAGGGGGCCTTGCCCGCAGAGTCACCGGCGGCGAGTTCACTCATGGTTACACTTCCAGGCGGGGCGGGCGGACCGCGGCCGAGCACGTCTCGACCACCGGGCCGCCGTCAGTCTCCCGCACGAGGGAACCGCGGGCCGGGTGGAGGAGATAACAGGGTATCGGCGATGGGCGGGAAACGCCAACGAACTCGCACGGTCCGCGAACGCGTGCCTGGACTTCAATGCGATGCGCAACCCGATGGTACAAGGGCGGTTTCGCCAACACGCCCCGGGGATCCGCCAGCCGCTGCTTACGGAGAAGTGGCCCCGCGCTCCGGGTGCGCGATGACTTCCCGCACGAAGTGACCACTGCGGCCGCCCCGCTTTTCGATCAGCCGCGTCGGTCCGAGCGACATGCCCCGGTCGACGGATTTGCACATGTCGTAAACAGTCAGCCCGGCGACGGTCGTCGCGGTCAGGGCCTCCATTTCGACCCCCGTTCGGCCGTGGACGCGCACCGTGGCCTCGATCCGCAGTGTCCGGTCATCGACGAACGCCAGGTCCAGCTCGACGCCGTCCAGCCCCAGCGGATGGCACAGCGGAATCAGGTCCGCCGTTCGCTTGGCCGCCATGATCCCCGCCAGCCGGGCCACCTCCAGCACGTCCCCCTTGGCCACCTGCCGGTCCCGGATCAGCGTCGCGGTCGCCGGCTGCATCACGACGAATGATTCCGCCCGGGCCAGCCGCAGCGTGACCTCCTTCGCGGCGACGTCCACCATCCGGCTCTGGCCGTGGTCATCGAAATGCGTCAGGGGGTTGCTCATGGTTGGGAATTCCGCCGCAGGGGTTTCCCACGGATCGTCTATGAGCATACGGTAGAGGTGGAGCGTTCGCGAGCGCCGCAAGAAGCCCGGGATCGCGATCCCTGGGCTTCCGGGGGCGAAATCAGCTCCGTCATCGGGGCGTCCATTGATGGCCGTCGTCCTGCTGCTGTTTGTCGCGTGGTCCGCGCCGCCGGAAGAACCGGTCATCGCCGGCGAGACGCTGACGGTGTGGCGCGAGCGGATGAACCAGATCGACCCCGCCGACCCGCAGTCGGCCCGCTGGACGCCGGGGCTGACGGCGATCGTCGAGACCGAATCGCTGCCGTGGTTCACCCGGCGACAGGCGGCGCTGACGCTGGGCCGGATGGGACTGCTGGCCGCCGACGCCGTCCCCGTGATGCGCAGGCACCTGAACGACGTCGGCGATCCGCCGGATGCCGGGCCGCAGTTGTGGGCGCTCAAGGCGCTGGCGCTGTTCGGACCGGTGGCACGGGACGCCGCGCCCGACGTGGCCCGCGTGCTGAAGTCACCATCGACACCGGCGTTGTCCCGGCTGACGGCGGTGGATGCCTTGTCGCAGATCGGGCCGGGGCATCCGGTCGTCATTCCCACGCTGATCGCGTTCGCTGGCGATCAGTCCGCACCGGACCTGCGTCGCGCCGCCATCGAGGCGCTGGGGATGAGCGGACCCGCGGCGGCGTCGGCATTGCCGGTGCTGGTCCGCGCGCTCGACGACTCCGATGAAAACGTGCGCCGCGAAGCGGCGACATCGCTCGGAAAGCTGGGACCGAACGGCGAACCGGCCCAGTTCGCGCTGCTGGAGCGGCTGGCCATCGACGAGATTCCCGCCGTGCAGGACGCGGCGGCGACGGCGTTGGCGGCCATTGGTCCCGTCGTGGGTCCGCAGCTGCTGCCGCTGCTGGAAAGCGACGACGCCGAAACGCGGCGGCGGGTCGTGACGATCCTTGGCACATGGCGCGCGAGTTCGCGGCTGTGGGTGATGGCGGTCCAGTCGCGCTGGGATGATCCGTCACCGGCCGTGCGATTGGCGGCGCTGGAGGCCGCGTGGCAGATCACCGCCCGCGGCGAACCGATCGCCCGGCGAATCGCCGCGGAACTGACCGTCGACGACCGCCAATTGCGGATCGCCGCCGTGCGGTTGCTGGCGCGATTGGGCGCGGAGGCGAAATCGGCCGAGCCGGTGCTGCGCGAGCTGCTGCAGCACGACCGGACCGACGTGCGCCTCGCGGTGGAGAAGGCGCTGGAAGTGATCGACGAGTAGGACGGCACCCCGTCGCTGGCGCTTCGGGCTGTGAAGGCGCTGACCGTTACCCGAACAGCTTGGCGACGGGCTGTCCGCCGTCGACGATTTTCATCGGCCGGCCGAGGGGGCTCATGTTTTCCTTGGCGGGATCGACCCCCAGCGACTGGCAGATCGAGCAAAACAGGTCGGGAACGGTGACCGGGTCGTGATCGACCGCGGTGCCGTCGGCGGTGGAAGCGCCGATGGTCTGGCCCCCCTTCACGCCGCCGCCGGCGAGGACGGCGCTGAACACCCGCGGGTAATGGTCGCGGCCGCCGCGGGGGTTGATCTTCGGCGTCCGGCCGAACTCGCCCATCCAGGCGACGAGCGTCGTCTCCAGCAGACCGCGGTCCTTCAGATCGCGGATCAGCGCGGCGAAGCCGGGATCGACCTCGCGCGACAACTCCGGCACGCGGGTGAAGTTGTCCTGGTGCGTGTCCCAGTTGCCGTGGCGGACCTCGACGAACGTCACGCCGGCTTCGACCAATCGCCGGGCGAGCAGACAGCCGCGGCCGAAGCCGGTGTCGCCGTATTGCTGCCGCAGCGCCGCCGGTTCCTCGCTGAGATCGAACGCCTTGGTCTTCGGGCTGAGGACCAGCTTCGACGCCTTGTCGTAGATGCGGCGATGGTTGTCGACCACCACTTCGCCGCCGCGCTGCGCGAACTCCTGCTCGATGTTGCCGAGCAGTCCCAGCCGGCGGCGATAACGCGACTCGCTGACTCCGGTGGCGACGTTGTCCGGCAGGCGGTTGGCGTCGGCGACGGTGAAGGGCTCGTAATCGACCCCCAGGAACCCGGCGCTCGATCCGCCGAAGCCGGCTCCGCCACGTCCGCCGCCGATCGCGACCACCGCGGGGATGTCCAGTTCGGGCGGTGCGATCTCGTGGGCGATGTTGGCCCCCAACGCGGGATGCTTCACCGATCCCGACGGGATGTATCCGGTGTGAAGCTGATACGTGGCCCGGTCGTGCTGACCTTCCTTGTTGGTCAGCGAGCGGATGACGGCGAGTTCGTTCATCACCTTGGCGGTTTCGGACCAGGCTTCAGCGATCTGAATGCCGGGCACGGCGGTGTCGATGGCCTTGGTTTCGCCGCCGTTTTCGGTGCCGGGCTTGGGATCGAACGTGTCGAGATGGCTCGGTCCGCCCTGCATCCACAGCAGGATCATCGACCGTCCCTGCTTGCGGAGATCTTCCGCGCGGACGGTGACGACATCGCGGAAGCTCAGCGTCCCCGCCGCCAGGGCCGACGCGGACACCGCATGCAGAAATCCCCGCCGCGACAGCGACCGCCGCGTGAGCCGGACGTCTTCGTGCCAGGAGGTGAACATGGGAGATCCTTTGAAGATCGTATGTACGGTTGAGTGTCGGAGGTCAGAAGCCCAGGGATGGCAATCCCTGGGCTTCGTTGCGCGATCAGCGCTTCGACACGAACTCGCTGCTGTTGACCAGACTCCACAGCAGGTCTTCGTAGGCTTCGGCGCGGTTGCCGATGTCCTGGATGTACTGCTGGCACAGCTTGAGTTCACGTTCGCTCGGCTCGCGCGACAGGGCCAGCAGGTAGACTTCGGAAATCGCATCCTGATCGTCGCTGTGCTGGCGGAGAATCTGTCCCAGCCGCGTGTTGGGGTTCGCCGACAGCGCCTGCCGGAACTGCGGCGAGTTCATCATCACCAGCGCCTGCTGCACGTTGCCGGTGATGTCTTCCTGCGGGGTGCTGGGGTCGAAGGTGAAGACGGCGTTGAACAGGCTCCGCGGGCCGCGGTTCACGGCGTAGATGCCTGCGGGCATCATGCCGCCGCGCAGGGTGGCGGCCTGCTCGTTGAACCCGAGCACGGTCGCCAGCGCATTGAACAACTGGTCGGACCGCAAGTGCGTCGGGGTCTGGCTGGCGAACGGCAACGCGGTTTCGGAGACCGGCTTGGAGCGGACCTGCCGCTGATAAGTCTGTGTCAGCGCGACGGTCTGCACGAGCCACTTCAGATCGTAGCCGCTGCCGACGAACCCCGCCGCCAGCACGTCCAAAGCCTGCGGGAAGCGGGCCTCGCGGGTGGGACCCAGGTCGTCGACGGGCATGTAGAACCCTTCGCCCAGCATCTCGTTCCAAACCCGATTGATGACCGCCCGGGCGAACCACGGATTGTCCGGACTGGTGAACGCCTTCGCGGCGGCCCTGCGGCGATCCTCGTCGCTGAGTCCCTGTCCGGGCTGCGAGCCGTCGACGAAGAACTTCGGCTGCACGATCGTGCCCCGCGACGACGGGTTGTTCAGATCGGGCATGTAGTACTCGGTGTTGCCGCGGCCCTGCATCGGCGGAGCGGGCATCGACTTGAACTCGTCGAGGCTGATCAGCTTGTCCTTGTTGGCGTCGCCGACCTGCAGCATCCGCTCGAACACGCGGGCGAACTGGCCGCCGGGGCTGGCCTCCGCTTCGCGCTGGCTGATCTGGCCGTCCCGGTTGCGGTCGAGAAAGCCGAACGCCCGCTCGGGGTTCTCGGGCATCATCCCGCCCCCGGGTCCCCGGCCGCGCGATTGATTGACCGCCACCACTTCGAAGCCCCGCTGCTGGCCGTCGACAAGAATGGGCCTGAGCGCGGCACGGGGGAAGTAGGCCGCGAGTTCGTGGAACTGCTCGCGCTTCCAGATGTCCGAGGGATGGTCGTGACAGTTGGCGCACTGGATTTGGATGCCGAGGAAGATGCGGCAGGCCTCGGCGGCCACTTCCGGAGGTTCCGCCGAGTGGGCGAACAACAGCCCGGTGGCGCCGTTCTCGTTCACATTGCCGGTGGCGGTGAGGATGTCGGTGACGATGGCGTCCCACGGCCGGTTGGCATTGAGCTGCTCGACCATCCACTGCTCGAACACGGCGTTCGCGCCGCGGGCCCGCATGTTGGTGGCGGGGAGATACACGACGTCCCGCCAATAGCTGCCCCAGTTCTTGCCGTAGTTCGGGGAGGCGAGCAGCTGCTCGACCAGCCTGGCCCGCTTGGCCGGATCGGGATCGAGGCCGAACAGCGTCACATCCCGCGGGGTGGGAGGCGTGCCGGCGATGTCGAACGACGCCCGCCGCAGGAAGTCCTCGTCCCCCGCCAGCGGCGCGACCGGCTGCCCGGCCCGTTCGAGTTCCGTCAGAATCAGCCGATCCACTTCCGCCGCCACATCTTGCGGCGACCGGACGTCAGGATTCCCGGCCCAGACCGGGGCCGCTGGCATTGTCAGCGCCACGGCCGCCAGCAGTCCGAATGTCGACAGAAGTCGCATGGCCCACTCCCGTTTGGTTTTCCGGCCGATTCGCCGGCGAGTCTGACAGGAGATAGAACCCCTGACAAGGGGCAAAGGTTTCGTCGCGACGACGGGTGTCCGCAGGGAATCCACGCCGTCACGCCCGAAAACCGCGCGAACCTGCAAGCGAGTGACGGACGACGCTTGCGGGTTCGCGGGGCTTACGTCGCCCGCCCCGTCTTGTGACGGGATTCGTGACGCCGATACAATTCATCCAGTCCATTCCGGTTACGATTGCCAAACATGAAGCCCAAGGTCTACCGGGAAACGACGATCATCAGCTACCTCACGGCGTGGCGAAGTCCGCAGCTCGTGATGGCGGCCAATCAGGAGACCACTCGCAATTGGTGGGACAACGAACGACACGACTTCGATTTGTTCATTTCTGAAGCCGTCATCCTGGAAGCATCTGCAGGAGATCCGGCGGCAGCGCAACGGCGCCTGGCGATCCTTCAGGATCTGGTGGAACTGCCAGTCACCAATGAAGCCCGCGAACTGACAAGGGAACTTGTCGACAACACACCGCTCCCGGCCAAGGCACTCATTGACGCTCTGCATATCGCCTCGGCGACCGTCAACGGAATGGATTATCTCCTCACTTGGAATTGTCGGCACATCGCCAACGCCACCCTGCGAACCGCGATGAGCGACACCTGCGCGGCTGCGGGTTACGTCATGCCCGTGATTTGCACTCCTCTGGAATTGCTTGCGGAACAATCCAATGACTGACGATCCCATCGTCGCTGAAGTGCGAAAAACGCGCGACGAGTACGCCCGCCGGTTCGGCTACGACCTGGATGCCATCTGCCGGGACCTCCAGCAACGGCAAGCCGAGTCGGGCCGGAAGTTAGTGGCGTTGCCACCGAAACGGCCCAAGACACCGTCAACAACTCCGCATCAGGCTGGTGTCGAGTAGTTTAGAACAGGGATTTCTGCGAACAGAGAGCGCCACACCACCTGCTCATCAGGCCACCCGCCATGACGCATCGCTCGCCCTGCCCCGGCCGCATCACGCGCCGCGAACTGCTGCAGCTTGGTTCGCTCGGCCTGTTCGGCCTCGGCCTGCCGCAGTTGTGGACGGGTCGCGCGCTGGCGGAAACGGTCGCTTCATCGTCGGCGTCGTTCGGCCGCGCGAAACAGTGCATCTTCCTGTTCATGTGGGGCGGCCCCGCGCAGCAGGACACCTGGGATCTGAAGCCCAACGCCCCCCGTGAAGTCCGCGGCGAGTTTCAGCCGATCTCCACCGTCGTCCCGGGCATCCAGATTGGCGAGCATTTCCCGCTGCTGGCCCAACGGACCGACCGGCTGGCGATCATCCGCTCGATGACGCACGACAACGTCGATCACACCACGGCGACGCATTATCTCCTCACGGGTCAGCCGCCGCCGGTGGGAGGCGATCTCGACAAGGACTGGCCCAGCCTGGGCTCGGTGATGGCCAGGCTCGGCCGGGGGACGCCGCCGATGCCGCCGTTCGTCTCGATGCGGCCGACCGTTCCCGGCGACGTGCCTCGCTTCGTTGAACAGAGCCACGGCCAGTTCGCCGGCTGGCTGGGACCGACGCACAATCCCCTCGTCATCGACGCCGATCCCAACGCGGCCGATTACCGCGTCGGCGATTTCGCGCCGATTGAGGGCGTGGATGCAGTGCGGCTGGCACATCGTCGTTCCGTGTTGGCTGCGCTCGATGGCGAATTGAATAACCCCGCCCGCCGCACGATGGCGGCCCATTACGACCGCGCGTTCCAACTCCTCGATTCCCCCGTCGCGAAGGAGGCCTTTGACCTGTCGCAGGAACCGGACGCCCTCCGCGACCGCTACGGCCGCAACCCGCACGGGCAGTCGGTGCTGCAAGCCCGGCGGCTGATCGAACGGGGCGTGTCGCTGGTCACCGTCTTCTGGCCGAACGACGGCATCAAGAACGTCAGTGTTTACTGGGACACGCACTCCAGGAACTTCATCGACCTGAAGCAGCGGCTGATGCCGGTCGCTGACCAGGCGTTCTCTGCATTGCTCGACGACCTGCAAGACCGCGGCCTGCTGGACGAGACGCTGGTGATCTGGTCGGGCGAGTTCGGCCGCACGCCGAAGGTGGGGCAGCGCAACAGCGACGCCGGTGCGGGTGCCGACGGCCGCGATCACTGGCCCAACTGTTTCACGACGGTCCTCGCCGGCGGCGGCGTCCCCGGGGGTCAGGTGTACGGTTCGTCCGACCGCTTCGCCGCCTACCCCGCCAGCGACGCCGTGGCCCCGGTAGACCTCGCCGCCACCGTCTACCACCTGCTGGGTGTCCCCCCGCACCTGGAGCTTCGCGACGCGCAAAACCGCCCGCTGGTGGTGTGCCCGGGAGAGGTGCTGCACCGGGTGGTGGGGTGAGGCGAGGGCGTCGGCGCAAAACCCACCAGAAGCCGCTCGGTTCCTTCTTTGCCGTCGACTGTGGACTGACGGGAGAGCAGACCTGCGGCCCACGACTCCTTCCTGATCGCATTGCCATGAGCACGCAATACTACGCGGCCAGCAGCCTGGATGGGTTCATCGCCACCGAGGACCACTCGCTCGACTGGTTGCTGCAGTTTGGCAACATTGAGGAGACCAGCTACCCAACCTTCATCCGCGAGGTGGGGGCTTTGGCGATGGGGGCGGCGACCTATCGCTGGCTCCTGGAGCATCTCCGGCAGCACGGGACGGCGAGCGGGGAACCGTGGCCGTATTCGCAGCCGGCATGGGTGTTCACTCATCGTGAACTCCCCGCTGTGCCGGGAGTGGACGTGCGGTTTGTCAGCGGGGACGTGCGTCCGGTGCATGAGCAGATGGTCGCCGCCGCGCAGGGGAAGAACGTCTGGCTGGTCGGCGGCGGTGAACTCGTGGGGCAGTTTTACGATGCGGGGCTGCTGGATGAACTCATCATTCAGATTGCGGCTGTGACTCTCGGCCGCGGCCTGCCGTTGTTGCCCCGGCGAATCGCCTCGCCCCCGCTGCGACTGTTGTCCGTCACTGCATGCGGCGATTCGTTCGCCGAACTGCGGTACGCCGTTCCGCGCGGCATGCCGTGACGCCGCTGTCTGGAGCGGATGTCGTTCGTCTGGGCGCTGACTCCCGCTGATCGAGCCTGCTGTCTTGGCCGGCACGATCCCGACCTCCCCGCGCCGCCGCGAGCGCTTACCGCGTCCGGGACAACGGTGGGGGCCCAACGTCTCACCGCCCGCTCGAAATCGCAGGCAGACTGGACGCCGCGTTCGCAACCGTCTGTAATCGACACCGTGGCTTGATCGCATTCCTCCTCGAAATCGGCCGGTGGCATGGCGGCTCCCCCGCAGCCTGAGTTGGCGTCGTCGCGCGTTCCGCTCGCGGGATTGCTGGCCCTGCTGATCGCGGGCGCGCTGACCGCCATGTACCTGCTGGCGCCCTGGCTGCATGCCGACTGGCCCGACTCGGTGCGGCCCCTGTTCTGGACCTTCCTCGGCGGGCTCGTCGTGTTCGCGTCGGTGGCCATCGTCTGGTCGCGGTTGCCGGACCGGTTTCGGCGATTGTTGCCCCGCGTGAACCGCAATCGGATGCTGATCCCCCGCGAAGGCATCGGTTATCTCTTGATCATGGTGGTGCTGTTCGTCGGCTCGTCGCTGACCCGCGAAAACCGGCTAATGCTGGTGTTCGCCGCGCTCGCCGGGCCGTTCGTGGTCAACGGCTGGATCACCTATACGATGCTGCAGAACGTTCGGGTGACGCGGCGCGCCCCCCCGCGGGCGATGGTCGGCGAGCTGTTCAGCGTGGAGCTGAACCTCGAAAACCGGTCGCCGCTGATTTCGGCCTGGATGATGGCCGCCGTCGACGAGGTCTCGACCGGGGGCGAACACTGGAAGGCGTCGGTGCTGTTCACCCGCGTCCCGCCGAAGGCGACCCAGGCGGGACACTACCAGTTGCGGCTGGGGCAGCGGGGCCGGCACACGTTCGGCCCAGTCGAGGTCGTGTCCCGGTTTCCGCTGGGGCTGATCGAGCGCGGCTGCCTGTTCCGCGAGCTGGGCGAGACGCTGGTGTATCCGCGCATCGGGCGACTGTCGCCGCATTGGAAGCGGCAGCTCCTGGGCGCCAGCGAACTGGTGGAAACGCCCCAGCCCCGGATGGGGGTGTTCGACGACGAATTCCATCACCTCCGCGATTACCGGTCCGGCGACAACCCCCGTGCGATTCACTGGCGCAGCTCGGCCCGGCGGAACACGCTCATCGTCCGCGAGTACCAGCAGAACCGCGAACACAACCTGCTGCTGCTGATCGACCTCGAACTCCCCGCCGAGCGGCTCGCCGGAGAACGGACGCGCGTCGAACAGGCGCTCTCCGTGGCAGCCACCCTGTGCACCGAACACCGCCGCGAATGTCGCGGCTCGGCACTCACCGTGATCGCGGTCGGCCGTGAGACCTGGCGATGGGAGGCGACCGTGAGCTCCGCGGGCCTGGAGTCGCTGTTCGACCGGTTGGCCGTGCTCGAACCGGCAGCGACGAAGAAGTTTTCTGCGGCCTGGACCGAAGCCGCCGGCCATCCGAGGCCGTCGACGCGCACGATCATCGTCAGCACACGCGCCCCCGCGGACGCATTGCCGGCCGGCAGCTCTGCCGCGCTTCCCGCGGGCCTGCAATGGCTGACGATCAACGACGCCAGCTTCGCCGACCTGCTGCACTTTCCGGAGGATGATGCCCGGCCGGCGGTGACGAGGTCCGAAACACCACCGGCTGCCAGACGCCAACCGGCTTCGAGAACGTGATCACTGCCAGGAATCCTGCGGAAGAGATGTTGGCGGAACACCGCGCCCGAGCCGTGAAGGGGAACCCATGAGCTGTTGCATCGGTGTCGTGACGGGCGGGGGGGATTGCCCTGGGCTCAATTCCGTGATTCGCGCGGTGGCCAAGGCGGCGCTGCGCCGAGGTTGGAAGGCGATCGGCATTCTCGGCGGCTACGAGGGGCTGCTGTCGCCGCAGCAGACCCTGCCGCTGGAGGGACACGTCCTGGATGGACTGCTGGTCCGTGGCGGAACCATTCTGGGAACGGCCAATCGCGGTCGGTTTTCGGCAAAAGTCGGGCATGGCGAGTCCCGTCGGCTGCCGGTCGAATTGTTGGACGAAACGCTCGAGGGATGCCGGCAACTCGGCCTGGCCGGGCTGGTCTCCATTGGGGGGGACGGCTCGCTGTCGATTGCCCAGCAGATGCACGAACACGGCATTCCGGTCGTCGGCGTCCCCAAGACGATCGACAACGATCTGGCGGCCACGGCCATGACGTTCGGCTTCGATTCGGCCGTGGCCTGCGCCACGGATGCGCTGGATCGACTGCACAGCACGGCGGAAAGTCACAAGCGGGTGATGGTGCTGGAAGTCATGGGCCGCTACGCCGGTTGGATTGCGATCTATGCCGGCCTGGCCGGCGGAGCGGACGTGATCCTGATCCCCGAGATTCCCTTCCGTTACGACAGCATCTGTGCGAAGGTGCAGGAGCGCGAGCAGGCCGGCAAGGCGTTCACGATTGTCATCGTCGCCGAGGGGGCGCGGCCTCTGGGGGCGGATTTCGTCACCACGGGCAGCCAGGTGCAAAATCGGGAGGCGCGACTGGGCGGCATCGGCGCGCAAGTGGCTGAAGAGATCGCCCAACGGACCGGCAAGGAAACGCGGTGCGTTGTCCTGGGACACCTGCAGCGGGGAGGCCGACCGACCAACATGGACCGTGCTTTGTGCACGATGTTTGGCGCGAAAGCGGTGGAACTGATCGCCGAACAGAAATTCGGTCAGATGGTGGCCTTCACCGGCACCCAGATTACGAGCGTGCCCCTCAGCGAAGCGACCAGCCGCTTGCGGACGGTGCCCCTCGAGGGGGGCTTTGTCACAACGGCCAGATCGCTGGGCATCTGCCTGGGGGACTGAGTCTGCGGACCGAGGTTCAACGCTCCGTGACGGTGCTGCTGGTTCGGCTGAGCGGCGCACCGGGCTTGGTCGCCGCGAGAATCTCGCGGATCGCCGTCCGGTCGGCGTTCGAGAGGTGAGCGAACTCCTTCGCGTCGTTCCGGCCGGAGAGGACCTCGTCCAGCTTGTGCCAGAACCGCTCCCGCAGTTCCGCGGGCAACGCGTCAAAACTTTCGGTGTAGATCAGGTAGCTGCACGGATAACGCAGCAGCCGGGTCTCCAGATCCAGGTCGCGCAGCGACCGCCCGGCCGGATCGCGCGGGCCCCGGGCGGAAAACTCGGCGGCGAACGACGACGTTCCCTGCAACGGCGCCGCCAGCGGGGCTTCGCCGACGAACAGGAAATACTTCACCAGCGACTCGGCGGCGCTGTTGAGAATGGTCTCGGTGCTGTCCCAGCGATGCCCTTCCGGCTCCTTCAGTTCGCGGTTGAGCAGCGCTTCGCGATGCAGCGCCCGGCGGACGTCGAAGCTGGCCCGCGTGAGCGCGTTGTGCCCGCCGGCCTGGTGCTCCATCACCATCAGCGCGATGAGGTCGCTGTGCGGCGAGAGATAGCCCGACGTGCTGAACCGCCCGCTCAAATCGGTGACATTGAGGCCCGTCGTCTCGCCCGGCCCGTCGCCATCCGGTCGGGTCCGGTACGTGAGATTGCCGAGGTGCGTCTGCTCGCCGTGTGTGCCGCTGACGTACCAGCCCCCCCAGCGATGCTTGATCGGCGTGGTGTGATCGACCCGGTACGAACCCGACGCCAGCACCGGCTGCCCCGTCGCATCGGGATAGACCGACCGCACCAGATGCCCCGGCACGCTGCGCGTCTGCGAGCCGCCGTGACAGAGCAGACAGTTGTCGGTCTGCCGCACGAACAGCGGCTGTTCCTGCGGGGCCTGGTCGAGGGTGTAGAACACCGTCCCCAATTGCGGATCGGCGACGGCGACCTCCAGCACATCCCCCGAGCGGCAATAGCCGATGTAGACGTCGTCGTTGAAGTAAATGGCCCGCGGCGTGCGGGGACTGATGCGGTGCCGCTGCAGGCTGGTCTTGGAGAACACCAGCATCTGGCTCGACACGGGAACGTCCAGCGCCTGGAGCACCGATTTCAGGTAGCCGTACGGTTCCTGGAACTTGAGCGCGGCCTGGCCGTCGTCGATCGCCGACTGCAATCGGGCGATGGCGTTGTCGGGTTCGCTTTGGCTGTAGGCGATGGGGGGCAGGTCGAAGTCGTCCTGCGCAACGCCCGACACCGGGGCCGCCATCGCCGCCAGCAACACCGCGAGGGGGAGAGTCTTGTTTCTGGCCATGATCCGCTCCAATTGTGGATATAGACATCCACTTTTGGAAGGATAAGCGGAAATCGCGGCAATTGCAAGCAAAACCGCGGCGGAACACGCTCCCCCAAGAAGAAGCCGTGGGTTGGCCGCCAAGAGGCGCAAAATACGCAAAACGGAACCTCACTTTTTGGACTTTTGCGCCCCTTTGCGGCCAGTCGGTTTTAGGCTTCGACAACTGCCGTCCGGTCGCTGCGGGCCGAGCGCAACAGCGCCTCGCACACGGCTTGCGTCTGGATGGCCAGCCGGGGCCAAGCGTCGGTCCGCTGTGGGTCGCGCGCCTGGCGGCAGAACTCGGCGACGAGGCACTGTTCCTGGCTGACAACCGGGGCGATGTGCTCGGCCGCCTTGCCGTTCTTGTCGTGAATCCAGTAACGGGCCTTGGCCTCGTTCCACGGGCGCGGGAAATCGTCGCAGATGAGGGATTGCTCGGTCCCGGCGATCTCGAACCACTTCCGCGTCGTGGTCTCGAAGCCGCAGTCGACGCTGGCCACGACGTCGTCCGGGAACCACAGCATTCCCGAGAACGTCCGATCGACGCCGTCCACAAACCGGCCCCACCCCTGCACGCGCTCCGGCAGCCGGCCGGTGGCCCACAGCGCGACGCCGACGGTGTACCAGCCCAGATCCAGCAACGATCCGCCGCCGAGGTCCGCCCGGTATCGCAGGTCGTCCTGCTTGATCCATGTGCCGAGAAACGAAAACGCCGCGGTGATCCGCCGCAGTTCGCCGAGCGCGCCGCTGCGGATGAGGTTCTGCATCTCTCGCGTGCGGGGATGATGCAGCCACATCACGCCGTCCATGAGCGCGACCCCATGCTGCCGGCACGCCGCGGCCATCTCGCGGGCGGCGGCGAGGGAATCGGCCAGGGGTTTCTCGCAGAGGACGTGCTTGCCCCG
>Ga0073934_10005518_pt1 | contig 19475 bp, 19 predicted proteins | sample LarsenN4metaG_FD_76834 | JGI IMG/M metagenome (GOLD analysis project Ga0073934, IMG submission 76834) | Hot spring sediment bacterial and archeal communities from British Columbia, Canada, to study Microbial Dark Matter (Phase II) - Larsen... ... | reverse complement strand
CCTACCCCGGGCACCGCGTCGCGGTGATCGACGACGAGGGCCGCGAGTGTCCGCCCGGCACGCCCGGCGACGTGGCCGTGCACCGGCTCGACGTGCACGGCCATCCCGACCCCGTGTTCTTCCTCGGCTACTGGAAGCGCGACGACGCCACGCGCGCCAAGTTCACCGGCGACCCGGCGGCGAGCTGGTGCCGCACCGGCGACACCGCCGTGATGGACGAACAGGGCTACCTCTGGTACCAGGGCCGCAGCGACGACGTGTTCAAGGCCGCCGGCTACCGCATCGGCCCGAGCGAGATCGAGAACTGCCTGGTGAAGCACCCGGCGGTCGCCAACGCCGCCGTCGTGCCGAAGCCCGACCCCGAGCGCGGCGCGCTGGTCAAGGCCTACGTCGTGCTGGCGCCCGGCTTGCGCGGCGACGACGCGCTGGTGCAGCAGCTGCAGCAGCACGTGCGCGGCAAGCTCGCGCCCTACGAGTACCCGAAGGAGATCGAGTTCATCGACGCGCTGCCCATGACCACCACCGGCAAGGTGCAGCGGCGCGTCCTTCGAATGCGTGAGGAGGAGCGGGCGCGGGCGGCGCGCGTCGGCTGAGCGCCGGCGCTCATGGGCAGGCCGACTCGCCGGCGAGGCAGCGCACCGCGCGCACCACGTCGTCGACCGTCGGCACGGCGGCCTGTTCCAGCGGCCACGACGCGGCGGCCGGTCGGTCGGGGCCGCCGAGGCGCAGCACCGGGGACTCGAGCACCTCGAACGCGCGGTCGGCCGCCAGCGCGGCGACCTCGGCGCCCACGCCGGCCAGCCGGTTGGCCTCGTGCACGACCACGAGACGGCGCGTGCGGCGCACCGAGCGGACGATGGACGTCTCGTCCAGCGGCTTGAGCGTGCGCAGGTCGAGCACCTCGGCGTACAGGTCCACCGCCGCCAGCCGCTCGGCGGCCTGCAGGCACACGGCCACGGTCTTGCCGTAGGCGACCAGGGTCACGTCGTGGCCCGGCCGCACGACGGCGGCGCGGCCGATCGGCAGCGGCTCGGCGTGCCCGCTCGACGGCGTGGCCGCCGTCGCGATCGTGACGTCGGCGAACACGGCGACCGGCGCGTCGTCGCGGATCGCGGACTTCAGCAAGCCGCTCAGCTCGGCCGCGTCGCGCGGCATCACCACCTCGAGCCCCGGCGCGTGCACGAGCATCGCCTCCAGGTTGTGGTTGACGTGGCCGCCACCGCAGGCGCCCGCGCCGGTGCGCGCGAGCACCACCAGCGGCAAGGTCCACTGGCCACCGGACACGAAGCCGAGCTTGCCGGCGCCGTTGACGAGCGGGCTCATCGCCTGCAGCAGCTGCGGCGCGTGCGACAGGTCGATCACCGGGCGCAGCCCGGTCGCGGCGGCGCCGAGGGCCGCGCCGACCAGCGCGGACTCGGCGGCCGGCGCGTGGCGCACGCGCGCCGCGCCGAACTCGGCGGCCAGCGCGGGCCACGGCGCGGACTCGCCGGCCCCGAACAGCACGACGCGGCGATCGCGCCGCATCTCTTCGGCCAGCACGCGGCCGATCACCTCGTCGACGGGCAGCTTCATGGGGACTCCGGGCTCGCTGGAAGGGTCATGCCCGCGCGGGCTCGGCGAGCTCGTGCGGCTCGGGGAAGGGCGAGGACTGCGCGAATTCGACGGCCGCGTCGACGCCGGCCGCGACGCGCTGCTCCATCGCCGAGAGCTCGCCGCGGCTCAGCACGCGCGCGGCCAGCAGCGCGTCGCGCTGGTGCTCGATCGGATCGCGCGACGGCGTGGCGGCGAGCTCGACGAAGTGCGGCCGCCCCGACTCGGCCACCGCGCTGCGCGCCTGACGGATCGCCGCCCGCACGGCCTCGACGTCGTGCCCGTCCAGGCGCAGCGCGGGCAGCTCGTGCGACTCGGCCCACGCGCGGACCGGCGCGTCGAGGCCGGCCTCGCCCTCGCAGACGAACAGCAGCGGCAGCTGCCAGCTCGCGGCGAGCCGCAGCGCCTCGTGGAACACGCCGCCGCAGGCCGCGCTGCCGTCGAACACGACGGCCGTGATGCCCGGCAGCCGCAGGGTCTTCTGCGCGAACGCGACGCCGGGCGCCACCAGCAGGCCGCCGCCAGCGACGGCCGGTGCGGGCACCACCCCCAGCTCGCGCACGCCGGCGCTCGCCGCGCCGGCACGCCCGCGGCAGTAGCCGTCGCGACGGCCGAGCAGCTCGGCCAGCAGCCGGCCTGCGTCGGCGCCGCGCGCGAGCAGCGGGCCGGCGCTGCGGCCGTGCACGATCACGCGGTCGTCGGCCGCGAGCGCACGCATCGTGCCGACCGCCGAGGCCTCGCGCCCGCCGCAGGGGAACGCGGCCGGCGCGCTGCCGGCGGCGTGCGGCGCGGCCACGCGAGCCTCGAACTCGCGGATCAGCAGCATCGTCTCGAGCATCGAGATGCGTTCGGCGGCGTCCAGGGGCATCGTGTCCTCGTCGCGGAGTCGGCCCGTGTGGCCGATGCCCGGCACTGTAGGAAACCGGGGCGCCGGCACGCATGCTCCGAAGGAGCCAGCCGTTGGCCCGCGACGGGCCAGCCGCGCCCGCGCGGCGGGTCAGAACATGCCGTTGGCGTGCGCCTGCTGCGCCGGCACCGGCTGCAGCACGTCCCAGTGCTCGACGATGCGCCCGTCGGCGTCGAAGCGGAAGATGTCGATGCCGGCCCACAGCGGGTGCGCATCGCCCGGCCAGTGCTGGCGGCAGTGCAGCACCACCAGGTCGCCCTCGGCCACCGTGCGCACGAACTCCACGCGCTTGCCGGGGTACTCGCGCGCCATGCGCTCGAAGTAGTCGATGAAGGCCTGGCGGCCGTCGGCGACGTGCGGGTTGTGCTGGATGTAGACCGCGCCGGCGTAGCGCTCGATCGCCTCGCGCGGGCGGCACTGGTTGAACATCAGGTCGTAGAACGCCATCGCGGCCTGGCGCTGGCGGTCGAGGCGGTCGAGCGTGTCGGACATGGCGGCCTCCGGTGGCGGACGCATGATCGCGCGCGGCGACGGCCGCGTCGATGCGGCACACTCGCCGCATGGACACCATCACCCTCGGACGCAGCGACCTCTCGGTGACGCGCGTGTGCCTCGGCACGATGACGTTCGGCGAGCAGGTCGGCGAGGCCGACGCGCACGCGATCCTCGATCGCGCCGTCGCGCGCGGCGTGAACTTCATCGACACCGCCGAGATGTACGCCGTGCCCGCGCGGCGCGAGACCTACGGCGCCACCGAGACGATCATCGGCCGCTGGTTCGCGGCGCGCCCCGGCCTGCGCGAGCGGGTGGTGCTCGCCACCAAGGTGGCCGGCCCGTCGCGCAACATGGACTGGATCCGCCACGGCAGCGCCGACCTCACGCCGGCCGACATCGTGGCCGCGTGCGACGCGAGCCTGAAGCGGCTGCGCACCGACCGCATCGACCTCTACCAGATCCACTGGCCCAACCGCAACGCGCCGGTGTTCGGCGCGATGTACTTCGACCCCGCGAAGGACCGGCCGCAGACCTCCATCGAGGCGCAGCTCGAGGCGATGGACCGGCTGGTGAAGGCCGGCAAGGTGCGCTGGGTCGGCCTGAGCAACGAGACGCCGTGGGGCCTGAGCGAATTCGTGCACGTGGCCGAGCGCAGCGGCCTGCCCCGCGTGGTGACGGTGCAGAACCCGTACGCGCTGACCAACCGCAGCGTCGACAACGGGCTGGACGAGGCGATGCATCGCTGCGGCGTGTCGCTGCTCGGCTACTCGCCGCTCGGCTTCGGCGCGCTCACCGGCAAGTACGAAGGCATCGGCCTCGACGGCACCGACAAGCCCGGCCGCCTGGCGCTGTTCGACGCGATGAAGAAGCAGCGCTGGGCGCGTCCCGAGGCGCTGGCCGCGGCGGCCGAGTACAACGCGCTGGCGCGCCGCCACGGCCTCACGCCCACGCGCATGGCGCTGGCCTTCTGCTACGGCAACTGGCGCGTGGCCAGCACCATCATCGGCGTGACCACGCTCGCGCAGCTCGACGAGAACCTCGACGCCTGGGGCACGACGCTGTCGCCCGAACTGCTGGCCGGGATCGACGCGATCCGCTGGCGGCTGCGCGATCCGGCGCAGTAGGGCGGTCGTCCGGCGCGCGCGGCACGATGGCGAAGAAGGAACGGCACGTCAGCGAGACACCGGCGACGCAGACCTTGCGCCGCGCCGGCGTCGCGTTCAGCGAGCACGTGTACGAGTACGTCGAGCACGGCGGCACGGCCGAGTCGGCGCGGCAGCTCGGCGTGGACGAGCACGCCGTCGTCAAGACCCTGGTCATGCAGGACGAGCGCGCGCAGCCGCTGCTGGTGCTGATGCACGGCGACCGGCAGGTGAGCCTGAAGGAACTGGCGCGGCAGATCGGGCGCAAGAAGGTCGAGCCGTGCACGCCCGAGGCGGCGCAGCGCGCGAGCGGCTATCTCGTCGGCGGTACGTCGCCGTTCGGCACGAAGCGCGCGCTGCCGGTGTTCGTCGAGGCGACGGTGCTGGAGCTGCCGCGCATCCTGATCAACGGCGGGCGGCGCGGCTTCCTCGTCGGCATCGAGCCGCGCTTGCTGGTCGAGCTGCTCGGCGCGACGCCGGTGCGCTGCGCGCTCTGACGGCGCGCGCCGGGCGCCGGCGGCGGCACAATCGCGCCACCCGTGCCTCGCCGCGTCGCATGAACACCACCGTCCTCGTCACGCTCGTCACGCTCGGCGCCTACCTGCTGGGCTCGCTGTCGTTCGCGGTCATCGTGAGCCGGCTGATGGGGCTGGCCGATCCGCGCACCTACGGCTCCGGCAATCCCGGCGCCACCAACGTGCTGCGCAGCGGCAGCAAGGCCGCGGCCGTCGTGACCCTGGCGCTCGACGCGCTCAAGGGTTTCGTGCCGGTGTGGCTGGTGGTCGCGTTCGGCGCGCCGTACGGGCTGGGCGAGGGCACGGCGGCGCTCGCCGGCCTGGCGGCCTTCCTCGGCCACCTGTGGCCGGTGTTCTTCCGCTTCGAAGGCGGCAAGGGCGTCGCCACCGCGGCGGGCGTGCTGTTCGGGCTCAACCCGTGGCTCGGCCTGGCGACCCTGGCGACGTGGGTGATCATCGCGGCGTTCTTCCGCTACTCGTCGCTCGCGTCGATCGTCTCGGCCGCGTTCGCGCCGTTCTACCAGCTGCTCATCTGGGAGCCGGGCTGGAGCGCGGCGGCGATCGTGGTCATGAGCCTGCTGCTGGTGTGGCGGCACGCCGGCAACATCCGCAAGCTGCTGGCCGGCACCGAGAGCAGGCTCGGGCAGAAGGCCGCGCCGGCGGCGCAGGCCGCGGCGCACGGGCATGGCCACGGCCACACGCACGGCCACCACAAGCATCACAAAGGAGCGAAGTGACCATGGTTCAACGGTTCGACGTCGGCGCGCGCCTGTCGGAGATGGCGGTCCACGACGGCGTGGCGTATCTGGCGGGGCAGGTGGCGGCCGACGGTTCGCAGGACATCACCGGGCAGACGAAGCAGGTGCTCGGTGCCATCGACGCGCTGCTCGAGCGCGCCGGCACCGACAAGTCGAAGATCCTGATGGCGCAGATCTTCCTGGCCGACCTGGCCGACTTCGCGGCGATGAACGCGGTGTGGGATGCGTGGGTGGTGCCCGGCCGCACGCCGCCGCGCGCCACGGTGCAGGCCCGGCTCGCCAGGCCGGAGTGGAAGATCGAGATCGTCGTGACCGCGGCGGTGTAGCCGCGCGGCGGCGTCTCAGTCCGCCGTCTCGAGTCCGAGCCGCGACGGCGCGCCGCGGCCTTCGCGCACCACCACCGGCAGCTCCGCGGTGAGGTCGATCACCGTGGTCGGCTCCATCGGGCACGCGCCCGCGTCGACCACGGCCTGGATCTGGTGCTCGAAGCGCTCGCGGATCGCGTGCGGGTCGTTCAGCGGGTCGCGCTCGCCGGGCGCGATCAGGGTGGTGGCCAGCAGCGGCTGGCCGAACACGTCGAGCAGCGCCTGCGTGACGCGGTGGTCCGGCACGCGCAGCCCCACGGTCCGCCGCTGAGGATGCGACACCCGGCGCGGCACCTCCTTGGTCGCCTCGAGGATGAAGGTGAACGGCCCCGGCGTGCCGAGCTTGAGCAGCCGGTACTGGCGGTTGTCCACGCGCGCGTAGCTGGCCAGCTCGGAGAGGTCGCGGCACAGCAAGGTGAGGTGGTGCTTCTCGTCGACCTGGCGGATGCGCCGCAGCGCGCTGGCCGCGGCCTTGTCGTCGAGGTGGCACACGAGCGCGTAGCTCGAGTCGGTGGGCACGGCGGCGATGCCGCCCGCGTGCAGGATGCGCGCGGCCTGCTGCAGCAGCCGGCCCTGCGGGTTGTCGGGGTGGATCTCGAAGTACTGCGACACGGCGCGCCTCGATCCCGGGCCGTCACTCCGACACGCTGTCGGCGGCCAGCGCCTCGGCGCGTGCGCGCTCGGCCGCCGCGCGCAGGTTGAGCCATACGCTGGCCGCGCCGCACGCGCCGATGATCGCCATGCCGACGAAGCCGGCCGCGTCGGGGAGCTGGCCGAACGCGACGTAGCCGGCCAGCGCGGCGAACGCGAGCTGCGTGTACATGAAGGGCATCAGGGTCGCCGGCCGGCCGAAGCGCAGCGCGAACAGCAGCATCAGGTGGCCGGCGGTGCCGAGCGCGCCCACCAGGGTGAGCAGCGCGAACTGCCCGGGGCTCAGCAGGCGCAGCGAAGGCCACAGGTCGGTCGGGCTCGCCAGCAGCAGCACGCCGAGCAGCGCGCTGCCCACCGCGCCGGTGTAGAAGTGCGTGGTGGTCGGGTCGTCGAGCGCCGACATGCGCGAGGTCAGCAGCTGGAAGCAGGCGTAGGCGATCGCGCCGGCCAGCGGCAGCAGCGCCACCGCGCCGAACAGCGCGCTGCCCGGCCGGATGACGATCAGCGCGCCCGCGAAGCCGCCGGCCACCAGCGTCCAGCGCAGCGGCGACACGGGGTCGCGCAGCGCGAGCGCCGACAGCAGCACGACGATCACCGGCGTGAGCATCGTGATCGCGGTGAACTCCGCCACCGGCATGAGCTGCACGCTCCAGAAACTGACGGCGCTGGTGGTCAGCAGCAGCAGACCGCGCAGCACCTGGAAGCGCGGAGGGGCGGTGGCGAAACCCGCGCGGCCGCGGCCGCGCAGGATCCACAGCGCCATCGCGACGGCCTGGAACAGGTAGCGCGCGAACAGCATCACCAGCACCGGCAAGGTCGCGCCGAGCACCTTGACGGTGGTGTCCATCGTGCCGAAGCACGCGGCCATCAGCACGATCAGCACGACGCCCGCGACCGGGCGCGGTGCGGGCAGCGCCGAAGGGCTCACGCGCGCTGCACCCGCTCGGCGAGGGCGGTCCACACCGGGGTGAGCGCTCCGGGCAGGTCGGGCAGGGTGCCGAGGTCGGTGTGGCTCTCGTCGGGCGAGTGGAAGTCGCTGCCGCGCGAGGCCAGCAGGCCGAACTCGAGCGCCATCCCGGTGTACTTGACGACGTCGGCCGCGGAGTGGCTGCCCGTCACCACCTCGACCGCGCGGCCGCCCAGCGCCTTGAACTCGCTGAACAGCGCGTACTCCTCGTTGGCGGTGAACTTGTAGCGCGACGGGTGCGCGATGACCGCCACGCCGCCCGCGCCGGTGATCCAGCCGACCGCGTCGCGCAGGCTGGCCCAGCGGTGCGGCACGAAGCCCGGCTTGCCCTCGGTGAGATAGCGGCGGAACACCTCGGAGGTGTCGCTGCACGCGCCGGTCTCGACCAGCCAGCGCGCGAAGTGCGTGCGCGAGATCAGGTCGGGATTGCCCACGTAGCGCAGCGCGCCTTCGTACGCGCCCTTCAGGCCGACCTTGGCCAGGCCCTCGGCCATCTCGCGCGCGCGCCGCTCGCGCCCGCCGCGCGTGGCGGCCAGGCCGGCGCGCAGCGCGTCGTCGTCGGGGTCGAAGCCGAGGCCGACGACGTGCACGGTCTCGCACGCGAAGGTGACCGAGATCTCGGTGCCGCTCAGGTAGTCCATGCCGAGCGCGAGCGCCGCGTCGCGCGCGCGCTGCTGGCCGCCCACCTCGTCGTGGTCGGTCAGCGCCCACAGCTCGACGCCGTTGGCCCGCGCGCGCTCGGCCAGCGCTTCGGGCGCCAGGGTGCCGTCGGACACGCTCGAGTGGCAGTGCAGGTCGGCGTTGATCAGGTGCGGGTCGGTCACCGGCGCATTGTAGGAATTCGTTGCCTGTCGCCCCCGCGTGGCGCACGGACCACGCAATGCCTGTAAGCCCTGACAGGGCACCCTAGCCGCGAGCGGCGCGGGGCTTCACAATGAATGCAAGTGCCCGCGATCCAGGGACCGGCCGCCAAGCATGGCGGTGTGACGACGGGCAGCGCAGTTGTTGGGATATCCGATGCCATCCATGTTTTCCGAAGTCGTGCTGCGAAGCGACGAAGATCGCCGCGCACTCGAGACCCATCCCGTCGTGCTCGACGCGGTCGCCAACGGCCTGCCGGTCGAGCGCTACCGCAAGCTCCTGCTGGAGCTCTATCACGTCGTGTGGCACTTCAACCCGGTCTGCGCCGCCGCGGCCAGCCGCATGCCCGACGCCTTCCGCAACGTGCGCTACTTCCTCTACGAGCACATGCACGAAGAGCTCGGCCACGAGGAGTGGGTGCTGAACGACCTCGAGGCCGTCGGCGTCTCGCGCGGCACGGCGCTCGACCATCGCCCGTCGCCGCACACCCTGGCGCTCAACGGCTGGAACTACTGGGCCGCCGATCGGCGCCATCCGTGCTCGGTGCTCGGCATGCTGTACGCGCTGGAGGTCGTGGCCTCGGTGTACGGCGGGCCGTTCGCCACGGCGCTGAAGGAGAGGCTGCTGCTGGAAGACGAGCGCGGCGTGTCGTTCATCGGCTCGCACGCGACCATGGACGCCCAGCACATGGCCGAGCTCAAGCAGGTGATGGACACGGTGAGCGACGCCGCGGCGGCCGACGCCGTGGTCGAGTCGGCCATCGTCAACTTCCACCACTTCACGCGCATCGTGGAGGCCGTGTGAACCGGCAGGACGCCGTCGGCCCGGCCGCGCTGCTCGGGCGGCCCTACCGCTACATCCGGCTCGACTGGAGCAGCGAGCTGTCGCTGCTGCGCATCCGCACCTGCGTCAAGCCGATCCAGTGCTACAGCCTCGCGGCGATGAGCGAGCTGCACCAGGTGGCGGCCGACATCACCGCCACTCCGGGCCTCGTGCGGCACCTGGTGATGACCTCCGACGTGCCCGGGGTCTTCAACTTCGGCGGCGACCTCGCGCTGTTCGTGCTGCTGGTGCGCGCCGGCGACCGCGACTCGCTGCGCTTGTATGCGCGCCGCTGCGTCGTCCTCGTGTGGTGGCTCGAGAACGCCGCCGCGCGCGGCGTGCACACCACGGTGCTGGTGCAGGGCGACACCCTGGGCGGCGGCCTCGAGTCGGTGATGCCGTTCCACAAGGTCGTCTTCGAACGCAGCGCGCAGGCCGGCTTCCCCGAGGTGCTGTTCAACCTGTTCCCCGGCATGGGCGCGTGGAACTTCACCATCCGCAAGGCCGGCTTCCAGGTGGCCAAGGAGATGATCCTGTCCGGCCGGCTCTACACCGCCGACGAGCTGCTGCGCCGCGGCCTGGTCGACCTCGTGGTCGAGGACGGCGAAGGCGAGGCCGCGATCGACCACGTCGTGCGCTCGGTCGACCCGCGGCTGCGCGGCACCCTGGCTGCGCTGCAGGCGCAGCGCTTCGCCGCGCCGATCCACTACGAGTCGCTGACCGCCATCGTCGACCAGTGGGCCGAGGCGGCGCTCGCGCTGACCGACCGCGACCTCAAGCTCATGGAGCGCCTGGCGCGGGCGCAGGCGCGCAAGGCCGGCGGTGCGGCCGAGGGCGCGGTCGAGGAGATCAAGCGCCTCGAACTCGACACCGCCTGGGGCGAGGAGCGCACCGGCATCACGGCCTGGGGCTCGCTGTAGCCGGGCTGCGTCAGATCCAGCGCGACAGCAGCTCGCGCAACTGGTTGCGCGTGTACGGCTTGGCGAGGTGGCCGTCCATGCCCACCGCGCGCACGCGCGCCACGTCCTCGTCGAAGGCGTTCGCGGTGAGCGCGACGATGGGCACGCGCGGCAGGCCGAAGCGGCTCTCCCGCACGCGGATCTGCTCGGTGGCCGTGTAGCCGTCCATCACCGGCATCTGGCAGTCCATCAGCACGAGGTCGATCTCGTAGCGGTCGAGCTGCGTGAGGGCCTGCGCGCCGTCCTCCGCCTCGACCACGCGCATGCCCAGCGACTCGAGCATCTCGACGCCGATCATCCGGTTGACCACGTTGTCCTCGACCAGCAGCACGGTGCCGGCGAGCGGCGCCGCGGGCTCGTCGAGCCCCATCATCGCCGAGTCCGGCTGCGTCGGCGGCGCGGGCGACGGGTCGGCCGGCAGGGTGAGCGCGAAGCAGAAGCGCGAGCCGGCGCCCGGCGCGCTGTCGACCTCGATGTGGCCGCCCATCGCCTCGACGATGCGCTGGCTGATGGCCAGCCCGAGACCGGTGCCGCCGCGGCGCCGGTTGCGGTTGCCGTCGATCTGGTGGAACGGCTGGAACAGGTGCTCGCGCGCGCCGGCCGGGATGCCGATGCCGGTGGCCTGCACCTCGAACAGCACGCGCACCGTGCCGGCATGCGCCGGCAGCCCGCGCAGTCGCACGGTGACGCCGCCTTGCTCGGTGAACTTGATCGCGTTGCCCACCAGGTTCAGCAGCACCTGCTTGAGCCGCTGCGCGTCGCCCAGCACCCAGTTGGGCGTGTCGTCGTCGAGCTCCACCGCGAGCGACAACCCCTTGCTCTCGGCGTTGGCGCGGAACAGCGTGACCACCGAGCGGGCCACCGAGTGCAGCGACATCGGCGCCGACACCAGGTTGAGCATGCCGGCCTCGATCTTGGAGTGGTCGAGCACGTCGTTGAGGATCGCCATCAGCGACTCGCCCGACGCCGCCGCCGTGCGCACGAGCCGGCGCTGCTGCGCGTCGAGCTGCGACTGGCGCAGCAGCTCCAGCGCGCCCAGCACCCCGTTCATCGGCGTGCGGATCTCGTGGCTCATCATCGCGAGGAACTGCGACTTCGCCAGGTTGGCCGACTCGGCGGCCTCCTTGGCGCGCTTGAGCGACTCGCTCGCGCGCTCGACCTCGAGCCGGTGCCCGATCGCGCGTTCGTTGGAGACGGCGAACTCGCTCGAGGCCTTCAGCAGGGTCACGCCGAAGACGACCTCGAGGATCGCCAGCGGCACGGACTCGACGCTCGGGATGAACAGGCTCGCCGCCGCGGCCGAGCCCACCTGCGACACGGTGAGGATCAGGAACGAGCGTCCCACGAGCGACATGAAGAACGCCGCGACCGCGAGCGAGCCGCAGGTCATCAGCACGTAGAAGGTCGCGGTGATGCCGGGCAGCTGCGGGTAGATGCCCAGGGTGCCGATGATCCACATCAGGCCGGCGAGCGCGGCGTTGCCTTCGAGGGCCCGCTGCACGCGGCGCAGGCCGGCCTCGTCGAGTCGGGAGGTATCGGCGTAGCGGCGCGAGATCAGCAGCCGCCACGCGGCGACGCAAACGCCGGTGAGCGCCACGCCGGCGGCGGCCCACGGCTGCTGCGCCTGCACGCCCAGCCACACGATGAAGGCGATGGCCAGCAGCAGCAGCGGCACGCTGCGCCCCGAGTTGTGCAGCGCCATCGCCAGCAGCTCGCGCCGCACGGCGGACTCGGTGGAAAAAGACGGCGGCGCCTGCGTCACGCGCCGAGCATACCGCCCGCCCGTGGCCGCACGAGGGCTCAACGCTCCAGTCGCACGATGCGCCCGTCGGGGCTGTCGGTCAGCAGATACAGCCAGCCGTCCGGGCCCTGACGCACGTCGCGGATGCGCTCGTTGAAGTCGCCCAGCAGCGACTCGGTCTTCACGACCTTGCGGCCGTCGAGCTCCAGGCGCACGAGCTGCGCGGCGCGCAGCGCGCCGATGAACAGGCTGCCCTTCCAGCCGGGGTAGCGGTCGCTGGTCAGGAAGGCCATGCCGCTCGGCGCGATCGACGGGATCCAGTGGCGCAGCGGGGGCTCGATGCCGGCCCGCTCGGTGCCTTCGCCGATCTTCGTGCCGGTGCCGTAGTTGCGACCGTACGTGATGACCGGCCAGCCGTAGTTGCGGCCGGCCTCGGTGACGTTGAGCTCGTCGCCGCCTTGCGGGCCGTGCTCGTGCGTCCACAGCTCGCCGGTGGCCGGGTGCAAGGCCGCGCCCTGCACGTTGCGGTGGCCGAGGCTCCAGATCTCGGGCAGCGCGCCGGCGCGCCCGACGAACGGATTGTCGGCCGGCACCTTGCCGTCGGCCTCGATGCGCACGACCTTGCCGTGATGCGTGTCGAGCGTCTGTGCGTCGTCCTTGCGCGAGAAGCGGTCGCCCAGGGTCACGAACAGGCGGCCGTCGCGCGCCCACACGAGGCGCGAGCCGAAGTGCAGGCTGCTCGACACCTTGGGCTGCTGGCGGAAGATCACCTGCACGTCGGCGAGCCGATGGCCGTCGAGCCGGCCGCGTGCCACCGCCGTGCTGTTGCCGCCGTCGCCCGGCTCGGTGAACGACCAGTACACCAGCCGGTTGCTCGCGAACTGCGGATCGATCGTCACGTCGAGCAGGCCGCCCTGGCCGCCGGCCTCGATGCGCGGCAGCCCCTGCAGCGGCGGGCCGAGCTCGCCCGACTTCGACACCACGCGCATGCGGCCCGGGCGTTCGGTCACGAGCATGGCGCCGTCGGGCAGGAAGGCGAGACCCCAGGGGTTCTGCAACCCTCGCGCGACGGTCACGGGCTTGAGCGGCTGCGCGGCGGCGAGCGTGGCGGCGCACAGCAGCAAGGCGGCGACGGCGGACTTCATCGGCATGGCGGCACGCACGGCGGCAAGGAACGGACGGCCGCGATCATGCCCGCGCGGGCATGACCCTGCGAGCCGCTCAGCGCTCCAGGCGCAGCAGCCGACCGCTGTCGGTGAGCAGGTAGATCCAGCCGTCGGGGCCCTGGCGGACGCAGCGGATGCGCTGGCCGAGGTCGGCGACGACCTGGAGGCTCTCGCGGTCGGCCTCGCTGTTGCCGTTGAGCCCGACGCGCCACAGCGAAGTGCCCGCCAGGGCGCCGAGGAAGGCGTGGCCCTGCCACTCGGGGAACTTGTCGCCCGTGTAGAAGATGAGGCCGGCCGGCGCGATCGAGAACGGCACCCAGTACGACACCGGCTCGACGTACGTCGGCGCGTGCGTGCCGCCGTTGACCCAGCAGCTCGAGTCGGCCGGCGTCGATCCGTACGGGCAGCCGTAGCTGCGCAGCGGCCAGCCGTAGTTGCCGCCCGCCACCACCCGGTTGAGTTCGTCGCCGCCTTGCGGACCGTGCTCGACGATCCACAGCTCGCCGGTGGTCGGATGGATCGCCGCGCCCTGCGGGTTGCGGTGCCCGATGCTCCACAGGCCCGCCGCCGCGCCGGCGCCGAAGCTCGGGTTGTTCGACGGGATCGATCCGTCGCGGTTGATGCGCACGACCTTGCCGAAGTGATTGGCGGTGTTCTGCGCGAACTGCGTGCCCGGATTCGACGGGTCGTCCTTCTGCCGCTCGCCCAACGCGATGAACAGCGTCTTGTCGCCGCGGAACGCCAGCCGGCAGCCGAAGTGCCCGTTGCCGTCGGTGTTCGGCGTCTGCACGAACAAGGTGGGGTTCACGTTCTGCAGCGAACTGCCGACCAGCCGGCCGCGCGCCACCGCGGTGGCGTTGCTGCTGCCTGTGCCGCGCGAGTAGGACCAATAGACCCACGGGTCGGTCTCGAAGTCGGGGTCGAGCACCACGTCGAGCAGGCCGCCCTGGCCGCCGGTGAGCACGCTGCTGACGCCGCTCACCGTCGCCTCGACGTTCAGGCCGTCGGCGCTGACGATGACCATGCTGCCGCCCTTCTGCGTGACCAGCATGCGCCCGTCGGGCAGGAAGGCCATGCCCCACGGGTTGGACAACGACGTGGTCAAGGTCGTCACGAACGCCGGCCCCGACGACACCGGCGGTGGCGGCGGCGCGGGAGTCGTCGACACCGACGGCGGCGACCCCGCCGGCGCCGGGCTGCCGCCGCCGCCGCAACCCGCGATCCACGGCGCCGCCGCGGCGGCGGCCCAGAGCCCGCCGATGCGCTTCAGCGCGCTGCGCCGCGCCTCGTGCGCGCCCTTGCCTTCGTCCGTTCCCGACCCGATGCCCATGCCGACGCTCCTCTGATGCCCTTGCCTACACGACCGCCTCGACCACCATCTGCACGCGCGCCTGGCCCTGCCAGTGGTCGAGCGACAGCCGGTACGCCATGAGCACGCGAGCGGGTACCGGCTCGGTGCGCCCGAACCAGATCGCGTCGCGCAAGGTGCCGGCGTGCCGCACGCTCAGCTTGAGGTGCCGCTCGCCGACCAGCCGCTGCGACACGACCTCGACCTCGTCGGCGAACAGCGGCGCCTCGAAGGCCTGGCCCCAGACCTCGCGGTCCAGCAACTGCACGACCTCCGGGTCGAACCACCGCGGCTCGAGCGGCCCGTCGGTGCTCAGGCGACGCCGCAGTAAAGCAGGATCGAGCCACTCGCGGGCAACCGTTTGCAACGCCCCCTCGAACGTGTCGAAGTCCTGTTCGTCCAGGGTGCAGCCGGCCGCCATGGCGTGGCCGCCGAAGCGCCTGAGCAGGCCGGGGTGGCGCTTGGCCACGAGGTCGAGCGCGTCGCGCAGGTGGAAGCCCGGGATCGAGCGGCCCGAACCCTTGAGCAGTCCGTCGGCGCCGAGGGCGAACACGAAGGTCGGCCGGTGCATCCGGTCCTTCAGCCGCGACGCCACGATGCCGACCACGCCCTCGTGGAACTCGGGGTCGAAGATCGCCAGCGCCGGCGGCGCCTCGCCCGGCGACTCCATGCCGTCCAGCAGCATCTGCAGCATGGCCTCGGCCTGCTCGCGCATGCCGGCCTCGACCTCGCGCCGCTCGCGGTTGATGGCATCGAGCGAGCGCGCCATCTCGGCCGCGCGCTGCGGGTCGTCGGCGAGCAGGCATTCGATGCCCAGGCGCATGTCGGCCAGCCGGCCCGCCGCGTTGACGCGCGGGCCGAGCGCGAAGCCGAGGTCGAACGCGCTCGCGCGTGCCGGGTCGCGCCCGGCGGCGGCGAACAGCGCGGCGAGGCCGGGCTGCATGCGCCCGGCGCGCATGCGCTTCAGGCCCTGCGCGACGAGCCGGCGGTTGTTGGTGTCCAGCCGCACCACGTCGGCCACCGTGCCCAGCGCCACGAGGTCGAGCAGCGCATCGAGCCGCGGCTGCGAGGCCGCGTCGAAGCGGCCGCGCGCGCGCAGCTCGGCGCGCAGCGCGAGCAGCACGTAGAACATCACGCCCACGCCGGCGATCGACTTGCTGGGGAAGTCGCAGCCCGGCTGGTTCGGGTTGACGATCAGCGCGCCGGACGGCAGCACCACCTCGCCGTTCTCGCGCCCCGGCAGGTGGTGGTCGGTGACGATCACGTCGAGCCCGTGCGCGCGCGCATGCGCCACGCCGGCGAACGCGGCGATGCCGTTGTCCACCGTCACCAGCAGCGCCGGCCGCGACGGCAGCGCCAAGTCGACCACGCCGGGCGACAGCCCGTAGCCGTGCAGCGCCCGGTCGGGCACCACGTAGTGCAGGCCATCGCGCGGCGCGCCGAGCAGGGCCAGCCCGCGCAGCGCCACCGCGCAGGCGGTCGCACCGTCGCAGTCGTAGTCCGCCACCACGCAGATGCGCTCGCCGCGCTCGATCGCATCGGCCAGCCGCCGCGCGGCGTCCTCGGCGCCGCGCAGGCTGCGCGGCTCGAGCAGCCGCGCGAGTCCGTCGTCGAGCTCGTCGGGCGCGCCGATGCCGCGTGCGGCGAACAGCCGCGCGAGCAGCGGATGCACGCCGGCCTGCTCGAGCGCCCAGGCGGCGCGCGGCGGCACGTCGCGTTGCACGAGGGTCGGGGCCGCGGTCGTCACAGCGCCTCCAGCACGGGCCCGACCTCGACGCGCCGCCAGCGCGACAGCAGGCGCGACCATGCGCTGCGCGCCGCACCGGCGAAGGGCTGCGCGCGTCGCTCGCCGCACAAGGTGAGCGCGACGTCGCCGCCGCGGTCGGCCTGCGCCAGCGCCTCGCGCACCGGACCCTCGTCGAGCGCCGACCACGCGCGCCGCCAGCCGTCGGCGTCGCCGGCGAGCGCGGGGGCGCGCAACGCGTCGGCCACGCGCAGCGACGGCGCCAAGCGCGCGGCCTGCCGCACGCCGCAGCCATCGACCCAGAACGAGTTCACCGGCAGCGCGCCGCGCGCCTCGCGGCGCGCGTTGACCGGGTGCGTGTGCCACAGCATCTGCGCCTCCATCTGCAGGCGGCGGATCAGCCGCGTGGCCGGGCCCTCGGGCAGCCAGCGGTCGAGGTTGCGCCCGATCGCGCGGTCGAGCGACGCGCAGGCGATCCCGGCGAACGACTCGTGCGCGGCGTACCAGCGCGCCGGCGTGCCCCACAGCAGCACGAGGCCGTCGGCTTCGAACAGCGGCGCCAGCGCGGCCCACAACTCGCGCGACTCGGCCTCGTCGAGCGCCAGCGACGCCGGGTCGGCCAGCCTCACGCGGTCGGCGCCGACGTTCCAGTGCACGGGCGTGATGCGCGCCCACGCGAGGTCGCCGGTCTCCAGGCCCGCGAGCGCGGCCTCGTGCGCCGCCCACGGCAGCTGGCCGTCGGCGCCGGCCAGGCCCAGCGCGCGCGCCAGCGCACGTTCGTGCGGCGGGCTGAGACTCCACTCGTCGCCGTCGTCGCGCTCGCCGGGCTGCAGCCGCGCCAGCAGCGACGCCAGACGCGGCAACGCCGGCGCCGCGAACGTGCCGCGGTCGTCGGTCAGCACGCTCGCGAAGGGGATCAGCAGGTGCATGGCAGTCGTCGCAACTCGCACGGTGGCATGGCACCGGCCTCAGCGGGCGAGATCAGACCACTTCGCCGGAGATCGCATTCCGCGGGCTGTCGACGTTTCGTTCCCACTCATCGCACAGCTTCCTGAACGACCTGCTTGCGGTCCTGGCTGCTTCGAGGTCGAGCGCTGCGGTCAGTGCAGGCTGATCCGTCGCCTCGCGGCACTTTCGGCCGGGCATGTGCAAGGCGATCCAGCCTTTCGCGTCACGCACCGACTCGCACGGTGGCGCTGCTGCGCAGTCGGCCTCGAAGCCACGCTGCCCCTTCAGTGACGTGCATGACGCGATGAACCACGCCTCGTACTCGCGGTTTGCGAGCACGATCGAGACTCGACGGTGCGACACGATCGCTTCGGCTCTTGCCTTAACGTCGGCCGCCAGTTGCGTCGGGCAGTCGTCGTCGGCATCCAGGACAACGAGGATCCAGCCCTCATCGCCCGCCTTCGCCGCAGCGAGCGTGAGCATGCGTCGAAACTCGTTGGCATTCCGGAGAAACTTGTCCCTGCGCACCCGTATCGGACGGCCGACGGCTATCGACTTCTCCGGCGTCAGCCAGTCACGCAGCCGACGGCACAAGACTGGCACGGCGGCGACCTCGCCGTCGCCCTCGACCACGGTCACGATGGTCGTCATCGCGGGTCGGTGCTGAAGAGCGAGGGTTGGCGTTCGCGCTGCGCTTCGAGCACGCTCATGTCGGGTTCAAGCTGGTTCAGGCGCAGCAGTTCGCCGACGGAGAACAGCTGCTGCCGCAAGACCGTTCGGGAAGCCTCGTCAACCGGTGCGATGCAGGTGTCGCCCCCGGTGGCGGTCACGGCCAGGATCGTGTCGGGGTCGATCGAAGCGTCATCCAGAAGGTCCGGGCTGTGACTCGTGACAATGACTTGCGTGTCCTCGGCGGCTCGCATCAGCGCTTCACGTAGTGCCGCCGACGCCGCTGGATGCAACGCGGTCTCCGGTTCCTCGATGCCTACGACGGTCGGCGCGTAGTCGTCACTTCTCTGGAACAGCGCGGTGAGCACGCCGAGTGCGCGAAGCGTGCCGTCGGACATGTTCTGCGCGAGGAAATGCCAAGGATCGGATGCGCCAGCCACCTCCTGCCGAAACGTGAGGGACTCCATCGGTCCGACCGCCTTTCGCCGGACGCCTCGAACCATCGGCACGACGAGCTGCAAGTACTCTTCGATGAGCGACAAGGACGCTGGTGCGAATCGCTGTAGATGCCCGATGACGCTGGCGATGTTCTCGCCGGCAGGCTTCAGCAGTCGCCCGTCTTGCGGCTTCTGCAGTTCGCGGATCACCTTGGGGTTCAAGTTGTAGAAGCCCATCGCGGTGAGCGCGTCGTAGACCGGTCGAAACGCGGAAAGCCCCGATGCCGCGACCAGACCCAGACGGTCTGCGGTGATCGACGGAAACGTCGTCTCGCTGGTCTGCGCCAGTACCCCCCGCTCGAGACGGAAGTAAGGGCCACGGCCTGGTCCGACGACGAAGCACTCTTCGGTCCTGACCTCGTAGGAAGCGCCGGACAGGGCGCCGACGTTGAACGCATAGTGCGCCTTGCGTCCGTCGCGCAGATTGAAGTCGAGTCGCACGCCGAAGTGGGTGGGGTGACCACTCGAGCGACGCCGCACTTCGGGAAGTCCGCCCCTCTCGTTCAATGCGTTGTCCAGCGAACTGACCAACGCATCGCGGACGAGATGAAGCGCATCGAGGAAGTTGCTCTTGCCTGAGCCATTGGCTCCGACGAGGTACGTGAGTCGGCCGAGGCGAACGTCACAGGAGGCAATGCTCTTGTAGTTTCTGAGTACGACGCGGTCGAGAAATGCGGGAGTCTCCACGGCTTGATGATGCCACCGTCGGCGCAGAGCCTGCCTCGGGTAGCATCCCCGCCCGTGAATCTCCCCTACGAACTGCAGGTCGGCTGGCGCTACGTGCGTGCCGGCCGCGGCGGGCGGCGCAACCGCTTCATCTCGTTCATCTCCGGCGTGTCGATGCTCGGCATCGCGCTCGGCGTGGCCGCGCTCATCATCGTGCTGAGCGTGATGAACGGCTTCCAGAAGGAGGTGCGCGACCGCATGCTGAGCGTGATCGCGCACGTCGAGCTGTTCGACGCGACCGGCTCGGCGCTGCCCGACTGGCGCGCCACCGCCGCGGCGGCGGCGCAGGACTCGCTGGTGGTCGGCGCGGCCCCCTTCATCGCGGCGCAGATGCTCGTGGCGCGCGGCGACGACATGCGCGGCGCGATCGTGCGCGGCATCGACCCGGCCGAGGAAGCCAAGGTCACGCCGCTGGCCGCGCGGCTGGCCGGCAGCACGTTCGCGCGCCTCGTGCCGGGCGAGTTCGGCGTGGTGCTCGGCGGCGAGCTGGCGCGCCAGCTCGGCGTGCGCGAGGGCGACAAGGTCACCTTGGTCGCACCCGGCGGGCAGGTCACGCCGGCCGGCGTGGTGCCGCGGCTCAAGCAGTTCAGCGTGGTCGGCACCT
>Ga0073934_10005517_pt1 | contig 19478 bp, 15 predicted proteins | sample LarsenN4metaG_FD_76834 | JGI IMG/M metagenome (GOLD analysis project Ga0073934, IMG submission 76834) | Hot spring sediment bacterial and archeal communities from British Columbia, Canada, to study Microbial Dark Matter (Phase II) - Larsen... ... | reverse complement strand
CCCACCTCTCCCCGTCTCCCCGTCTCCCCGTCTCCCCGTCTCCCCGTCTCCCCGTCTCCCCGTCTCCCCGTCTCCCCGTCTCCCCTTCTCCCCTTCTCCCCATCCCTCTATTTACCCCGGCCCGCTTTAGCATCGACGAGTTCCAGTTCTGAAAGTCGGAATGTAACTAATTTATCCCAGTTGCCGCCTTCAAATAACACTGCAGCTTTACCATCGCTGACGCGCTGCACTTGTCCTTGAAAGCAGTAGTAGGTATCGGCAGGATTTGTGACTTTAACAGCAGCTCCAGGGAGAATCATTATTTTTACCCGTTGAGGTGGACGTTTTTCTAGCTTACTCGCACTTGGACTGGATTTGCCATCAGCAAAACCTATGGGACGAAGGGAAAAACCCGATAAATAAGCTAAAACTTGCGCTCTGGCTTGGACCTAGCCACGGACTCCACAATGCCGATCGCCATAAAGTTAGTCAACATCGCGGAACGACCGTAACTGAGCCAGGGCAAAGGGATACCGGTGACGGGAGCCAGACCGATCGTCATGCCAATATTGACCACAGTCTGGAAGACAATCATCGCCAAAACCCCGATCGCCAACAGGGAGCCAAAGTTATCTTTGGCATTTTGGGCAATCATCACCAACCGCAGGCAGATGAGCCAGAAGACGAACAGCAAGATCACACCCCCAACGAAGCCAAATTCCTCCCCGATCGCCGAGAAAATAAAATCTGTGTGCTGCTCCGGGATAAAATTGCCTTGGGTTTGAGCGCCCTTGTAGAGCCCTTGGCCCCAAAGTTCCCCGGCGCCAATGGCGATGCGGGACTGAATCAAGTGATAACCGCCACCGAGGGGGTCTCGTTCCGGGTTTAAGAACAAGATAATCCGGTCTTTTTGATAATCTTTTAGGATTTTCCACAGAAGGGTGCCTAGTTCCCCCGAGGCGAGATTGAGAGCCATTCCCCCCAAGGCACCAAACCAGCGCTGAGGAAAACTGCGCCAACCCACTAAACCCATCAGGTTCACCCATGCCAACCATCCAGGGAAATAGACGCCGCAGAGAATAGCGGAAACTAGGGGAGAAACCATCAAAATCAGCCAGCCCGGATTGGCATTACCCCAGTAAAGCATGGGCAAGGTGATGGCACCAAATACTAAAGAGGTGCCCAAGTCTGGCTGGATGAAAACGAGAGCCCAAGGAACGCCGGTGATGGCGAGGGTTTTGACGATGGCGGGGATCGTATCGGCGGTGCGCTGTTCTAAAAGTGCGGCTAGGGTGATAATCATACCCAGCTTGGCAAATTCTGATGGTTGGATGTTGAAGCTGCCGATCGTAATCCACCGCTGGGCGCCTAAAGCCTCCGTACCAATAACCATCACGGCGATGAGGGAGGCGTTAGTGACGCCGTAAATCACCCACTTCCAGTTAATCAGGTTTTCGTAGCGACAGCGGGCAAAGAAGAGGGCGAGGGCGGTTCCGATACCGCCGACGATCCAATGCTGCCACCAGTCGGTATAGCCTAGTTGCAGTTCGGTACTGCGGATGACAATACCCCCAAATGCGGTGAGCCCGATGATCAGCAGCAATAGCAGCCAGTCCATCTCTAGCCAGGGAGCCAGCCAGAGTTTCCAGCGATTTCGTGCGAAATAAGACTTTTGCATATGTGAGAGGTGGGAGCGGTTGGGAAGGGGGGCAATAGGGCTTTCCGGCTTCGGCAAAAACCCATATTGCCACAGCAAAATAAATTTCCTGCTTCTAGGTTATACAACTGTAGGGTGGGCTTCGCCAGCATCATTCGCGATCGAATGAGTGGACAAAGTTAACGCGCCCCTAATAGAGCTGCCACAGATACTTTAGCGGCAATTTGTCCGGCGATTTGGCGCAGTGCTTGAGCGGATGGGGATTCTGGATGGCCAACGACGATCGGCACACCAGCATCACCACCTTGGCGGAGGGAAATTTCCAGGGGCACACGCCCCAAGAGCGGCACGCCCAATTCTGAGGCAGTTTTTTCGCCGCCACCCGACCCGAAAATATCATATTGCCGATCGGGCAGATCTGGGGGGATGAAATAGCTCATATTTTCCACAATCCCCAGCACTGGGACTTGGAGCTGTTCAAACATTTTTAAGCCTTTGCGGGCATCCAACAAAGCCACTTCTTGGGGGGTTGTGACAATCACCGCTCCGGCCATTGGCACAGCCTGGATGATCGTCAGTTGTGCATCCCCAGTCCCAGGGGGCAAGTCAATAATTAAATAATCCAATTCGCCCCAAGACACCTGATAGAGAAACTGGCGGATGACCCCATTTAACATCGGTCCGCGCCAGATTACCGGCTGGTCTTTGTCGATTAAAAACGCCATCGACACCAATTTGACGCCGTGATTGAAAGCTGGTTCTAGGACTTCCCGGTCGCCCACATCTGTCACCATCACGTTGGCATCCCCCAAACCCAGCATTTGGGGGGCGTTTGGCCCATAGATATCCGCGTCCAGCAAGCCCACTTTAGCGCCAGATATGGCCAAAGATACGGCCACATTTACCGCCACGGAGCTTTTCCCCACACCCCCTTTACCGCTGGAGATGGCGATGATATTTTTCACCCCATCAATGCCCAAGCGGTCTGGGAGACCTTTTTGTTGGGGTGTTTCCGCCGTGACTTCCACGATGACTTCTTCCACCCCCGGTAGGGTGCGCACCGCTTTTTGGCAGTCTTCCACGATGAATTCCCGCAGAGGACAGGCGGGGGTAGTCAGCACGAGGGTAAAGCTGACTTTGCCGCCATCGATTTTGACATGGCGAATCATGTTTAGTTCTACCAAACTCTTTTGGAGTTCGGGGTCTTGTACCGGGCGCAAGACTTCTAATACCGATCGGGAATCCAATTGTTGCACAGACATGATATTTTTCGCCTCTTAGCTCACCTAAGTAAGGATTTGTGGGGAAATTCCAGATTAATTATCAAACAAATTGTTGTTTAAGTGAATCAACTGTTGTCCCCTGGAGCCGCTTGTTGTGGCTATCAACCAGTAGGGGCGAATCGCCGCAGTTTAACCCTAGGCTGTTACCTCCCTACAAGAGCGGCACAGTTTTAAGTGAAGCATACTTAGGTAATAAATTATTATTTCTTCATGTATTTTTTGGAAAAATTGTGGAGATTTTGGCAGAAGTGACAAAGATAATTAGCAATCTAGAGCCAATGTTAAAGAACTATTAAGCAAAGGGAGCGTTTGGGTCACAAGGCGGGTAAAATTGCCAGAGCTAGGTGCGCCTCGGCCCTACCAAATCGCACCCACTACACTTTAACCGATATCAGATTTAAGTTGGCTATGACATTTATTTCTACGACAGAGGCTACCAAGAGTGGTAGCGAGCCGCCAGCAGACTCCCGCACCCGCGTCAGCCAGTTTATGAAGGGGATCCAGGATGAAATCTGCCAGGGACTAGAAGCCCTCGATGGTAGTGGCAAATTTCAGGAGGATAGCTGGGAGCGTCCCGAGGGGGGCGGCGGTCGGTCTCGAGTCATTCGGGATGGGGGCATCTTTGAGCAGGGGGGCGTGAATTTCTCGGAAGTCTGGGGCACCCAGCTACCCCCGTCGATTTTACAGCAGCGCCCGGAAGCTAATGGCCACGGCTTCTATGCTACGGGGACATCGATGGTGTTGCACCCGCGCAATCCTTACTGTCCCACGGTACACCTGAATTATCGCTATTTTGAAGCGGGCCCGGTTTGGTGGTTTGGCGGCGGGGCGGACTTGACCCCTTATTATGCTTTCGCTGAAGATGCGGCCCATTTCCATCGCACGCTCAAGCAAGCCTGTGATGCTCATAATCCTTCCTATTATGAGGTGTTTAAGCCTTGGTGTGATGAATATTTCTACTTGAAGCATCGCCAGGAAATGCGCGGTGTGGGGGGGATTTTCTTTGACTACCAAGATGGTCAAGGCAGCTTGTATCGCGGACCGAATGCCTCTGGACCGGCGGCGGAAGTTAGCCAAAAACTGGGGACACTACCAGGACGCAGTTGGGAAGAGTTGTTCGCTTTTGTGGAATCTTGCGGTCAGGCATTTTTACCGGCTTATGGGCCAATTATTGAAAAACGGCGGACTCAGGAGTATGGCGATCGCGAGCGCCAGTTCCAACTCTACCGGCGTGGTCGTTATGTGGAATTTAACCTGGTGTACGATCGGGGCACCATTTTTGGCCTCCAAACCAATGGCCGCACGGAATCGATTTTAATGTCCCTGCCGCCCCTGGTCCGCTGGGAATACTGCTACCAACCTGAGCCCAACAGCCGCGAGGCAGCACTGACGGAAACTTTCCTGGTGCCTCAAGATTGGGCGCAATGGACACCAACTAACGCTGCCGTCTAAGCTAAACTACATAAGCGAGGTAGGAAAGTAGCTTGTATAGGGAGGCGTTGTGATCCACATCGAGCAAAGAGAACACACTACCCCAGATGGGACTAAGATTATTGTCTTGGCTCCCACGGGGCGTTTGGACATCACCACTGCATGGCAATTTCGCCTGAAGTTACAGGAATGTATTTCTAAACTCAGCCGCCACATTGTGGTCAATTTGGGTCAGGTTAATTTTATTGACAGCTCTGGTTTGACTTCTCTGGTGGCGGGAATGCGAGATGCTGACAAAGTAAAAGGCAGCTTTCGGATCTGTAATGTCCATCCAGAAGCCAAATTGGTGTTTGAAGTCACCATGATGGACTCAGTGTTTGAAATCTTTGAGACTGAGGAAGAAGCTCTGGAACCAGGCCCACGCAGCGTTCCTAGTTGAAGTTGAAGCCAGAACCCGCTGGAAAAAGTCTCCAGACTCTCAGCGGTCAGCACCGGGGTCGCTCACGGGATGCGGGTGCGTTGATCCGATCGCCCCTCTCCCATCTCACTTCCTGCCACTGCCCCTCGGTTTTTTGGCAACGTGCCTGGAGTAGAGCAGTCCTCTGGAGTGCGATTAATGTGGCTGTGGTTGACAGTAGCTGAAACCGCACCTTAGCGGTTATCCCCCCCCTTAACTGATAAATGATTCCGGTTAGATACCTCGCTCACCTTGACATGAGGGACGGCATTCTCCGATCGTCGGAGATGCCCCCCTGGTAAGGTAGGAACTCAGTTAGGGGTAGGTGGTGCGGCTGGGAGCGGGTGCTGTCTGGGTTGGAAGTGCGATTCAGCTAATGGGAAAACCAAAACCATTGCCCGAGGCTTCGCCACTGTTTGGCTGGCCCATGAGGAGCGGCTATCTCAGCCAAATGGCGAAACAACTCACAATGGCTATGGATGCAGTCAGTCGCTGCTGTGATTGGATCGGGGTGCATGGCCATTTTCCCTGGAATTGCCGGGAAACAATGAACCCAGCAGCGTCTGTTACCGCTGCCGCTCCAGGTTCAGCCTGGGATATATCCACTGGGGCAGCGGGGAAAAATTTACGCTCGTGTCACAAGCTGGCGGCTCTGTCTTGGCAAAGGGACGCGATCGCGAGACAATGGGAGTCAAGTTCCCCAAAAAATCCGCAAGTGAATAACGTCCGCACAGTTTCAGATACAAAGCGAGCCTTTTACAGGATTCATACCCGCCCGATCTCTTCCATCTACCGGCGAGTAGTAGAAGAGCTAATGGTGGAAATGCACTTACTCTCGGTAAATGAGGATTTTCGCTATGACCCCATTTATGCTCTTGGGGTTGTTACCTCATTCGATCGGTTTATGCAGGGCTACCAGCCAGAGGAAGATAGGAATTCTATTTTTCATGCTCTCTGTCAGTCTATAGAACACAACCCCCAGCAATACCGCCAAGAGGCCCAGCAGTGGGAATCATTGGCGAAAAGCCTGGAATGGCAGGGGGTGGTGGGGTGTCTCTGTCTGGAAACTAGCTCTGGCAATGGTTCTGAGTTGGTGGCACTTGCTCAAGGCATCGCTACCAACCCCAAATTCAAGTACAGCCGCCTGTTTGCCATCGGTATGTTTACTATGCTGCAAGCGGCTGACCCAGAAACGGTGAAAAATGACAAGCAACTGGCTGATGCTGTGGCGAAAATTGCTGCTGCCTTGAAGCTCCCGGAAGAAAAAATCAAGAAAGACCTGGAGCTATACCGCAGCAATTTGGAAAAAATGATCCAAGCTCAAAACGTGATGGCGGATATTCTGGCCGCCGATCGCAAAAAGCGCGCTGAGCGAGAGCGTTCTGCCCAGCAGGGTTCCTCTTAACGTGACTCGGAGATGGGAGAGGGGGAGAGGGGGAAGAGGGGGAAGAGGGGGAAGAGGGGGAGGGGTGGGAAGAGAGGGAAGATTACTCCCCACACTCCCCACACTCCCCACACTGCCCACACTGCCCACACTCCCCACACTCCCCTAGTCCCCTAGTCCCAACCTGGTTTAGCCATCTACCGGATGTTGACCGTAAAATGGCAGTACCTCTGACCAGGTTTGGGGTTTTTTATTGCTGCTTTCCCCTAGTTCCTGCCACTGCATGGCCGCTAGTTCCAGCACTTGACGCGCTGAACCACCTAAAGCCGCTCCGGCGGGGATGTCTAGTAACTCATAGGCCATTGGCAGTCCCGACAGAGTTTCTTGCCAAGCCTGGGGGGTTAGCACTGCATCTGAATGTAATGGCGGCAATTTATCTCTTAATTCATATATCGCCCCAAATATTTGCCCTCTTTGGGCTGGCATCTGCACGGCAATACAAGCATTTTCACTTGAATTGTGCAAGTTTATTTGAATATTCTTGCTCACATGAAGGAAAGCTGCTGCTGCCAAACTGGAAATGCCAAATAGGGGGATGTGGAGCTGTTGGGCGAGGGTGCGAGCGGTGACGACGCCCAACCTGGTGCCGGTGAAACTCCCAGGCCCGATCGCTACGGCCACAAATGCCAAATCCTGCCAAGTCTGAGGCTGGATAAATTCCACCAGTCGGGAGTGCATTTCCCCGGCCATATCTCTGCCCAAATTCCAGGTTTGGCATCTCAAGTCTCGATCTAGAGGCAGTTTGGCCAGTGCTAAACCCAATTCGGGGCTGCTGGTGTGGATGGCTAGGGCGTATTTGTCATTGGTCATTGATAATTGATAATTGATAATTGATAATTGATAATTTTCCTTTTGTGACAAAGGACAAAGGACAAAGGACAAAGGACAACCATCAATCACATTGCCAAATCTTCACGGTGCCGTCTTCGGCGCCAGTGGCGATCGTCTTGCCTTTACCACTAAAGGCCACAGCATCCACCAATGGCACATCAGTAGTGAGAGTATCTAGAGGTCGTTGCTCCCGCAGGTGCCACCGCTGCACCATGCCATTCTCGGTTCCCGTGGACAAGGTTTGACCATCGGGACCAAAAGCCACCGCCACAATTCCAGCGGCGTAACCTTCCAAGGTGCGAATCTCTAACCCATCCACTCGCCGCCACAGCTTCACCGTCTTATCATAACTGCCAGAAGCCAGTACCGCCCCATCGGGACTGAAAGTCAGGCTCAACACCCCGGCTCTATGTCCTTGGAGCTTCCGCAACTCCTCCCCTTTCCCCACATCCCACAGCTTAATCGTATTGTCGCCGCCACCAGAAGCCAGCAACTTGCCATCGGGACTGAAAGCCACCGCATTCACCCACTTGATGTGACCGCTGAGTGTGCGAAATGTATCACCCATCAGTAAGTGCATAAACCCATCCCGCAAATTCCACAAATTCACACTCTGGTAACTCCCAGAAGCCATCCGGGTGCCATCGGGACTGAAAGCCACGCAGAACACCTCACGAGTATGAGCGGTGAGGGTGCGAATTAACTGCCCATCTGGCAGTTGCCACAGTTTAATTGTCGTGTCATAACTGCCGGAAACTAAACGTTTGCCATCGGGGTGGAAAGCCAGAGAAGTCACCCAATTAGAATGACCCGCCAGAGTGAGGAGCTGCTTTCCCCCATCAATTTCCCACAGTTTAATCGTGTTGTCATCACTACCGGTAGCCAGCAGCTTGCCGTCTGGGCTAATAGCCAGGGCGCGAACTGTGCCGGTGTGAGCTTGGAAACTCCGCAGGGGGCGGCAAGTGGGGACTTTGGCACCAGCGGCGGCGGCTCCGAAGACGGGGAGACGGGTATCTCCCCCGGCTCCTCGTCTCCCTGTCTCTGTCTCCTGTCTTGCCCCGCTGGGGGGGACGGGGAGGCGGGAAACTGGTGCGGGTTGGATGTCGGCGAGGAGTGCGTCTGCAGATTGATATCTTGTCCTCACGTCGGGGGCGAGGCATTTGTCTAAAATTTTTTCTAGGCCGCTGCTGATGGCGCTGCCCCGCTGTTGCAGGAGGTCTCGCCACAACCAGCGGTTTTGCTGGGGGTTGTAGAGGCGGGCGGGGTGAATACCGGTGAGCAGGTGAATGCAGGTGGTGCCCAAGGCGTAGATGTCGCTGGCGGGATAGGCTTCACCGTAGGTCATTTGTTCGGGGGGGGCGTAGCCCGGAGTGCCTAATACGGTGCCTTCGGCGGCGATCGTCCCGCTCAGTTGCTTGGAGATACCGAAGTCAATGAGTACCAACTCGCCGCGACTTTCTCCCGGCATCACCGTGCGGCGGCGCATAATGTTAGTAGGCTTCAGGTCCCGATGAATCACCCCCTGCTGATGGATATATTTGATGACGGGGAGCAAATCTTGGAGCAATTGGCGGATTTTCGCCTCGTCAAAGACACCCTCTTGCTCCATTTCCACCAGCAAATTATCGCCATCGATGAACTCTTGCACAAAATAGAGGCGTTTGTCTTGCTCTAAGTATGCCAGGAGCTGGGGGATTTGAGACTGGGCGGACCCTAGGCGATCGAGCTGCACGGCTTCTCGGTTAAACAGTTCTACCGCTTTGTGGAAGGAATTGGGGTTAGTTTGGGTGTTGGGTGCGGGGGAAAGCTGCTTAATGACGCAAGACCGTTTTGAGGGGGTATCCTCATCAGACGCCAGAAAGTTCCGCCCCATACCGCCGACACCGATGAGTTTAATCGGGCGGTAGCGGTCTTTGAGCAGGATTTTGGTGCCACAGTTGATGCACACTATTTTCCCGTCGGGGTTTTCGGGGCTGAGGCAGTTGGGGTTGAGGCAGTAACTCATACCGGCGCTGGGAGAAAGCGGTTTATGTTGTCTCTATAGTAAGGCAATATCTGGGCTTACGTTCAGAAACCAGGTTTCTGCCGAGAATCTCTGTTTAGGTACGAGATATCTCGTTGAGCAACCCGGTTTCTTTTTCCGGGCATATTCCCGGTTCTTTCTTTTGGGTTTACTCAATGATTTTTTGCCATGCTTGCATGAGTAGGTTGGCGGCTTCTACGGGACTGGAGGGGAGAATATCTTTGGCTTTTTCCAAGCAGATGCGGGCTTGGTTGGTGTCGTTGATTTGTTTGAGGGCGAAGCTGAGCCAGAGCCAAACTTCTGGCTGGTGGTTGTTGATTTGGAGTGATTTTAAATAGCAGGATACGGCTTCTTGGTAGAGTTGGGTTTTGGTGAGGAGTAAGCCTCTCTCTCGCCATGCTTCAAAATGCGCTGGGTGGATAGATACGGTTTTTTCATAGCAAAATAGGGCTACTTCTTGTTTGCCTAGTTCGGCGCATAAACAGCCTTTTTGATACCAGGCTTGGTAGTTGTTGGGTTGGATGGCGATCGCTCGATCGTATGAGGCGATCGCGTCGTCATACTTGCCCCAATGTTGGGCTAATTTACCTTTGAGCATTTGGGGTGTTGCTCCCAGCAGGCGGGTCCATAAAGATGGTGAAGCTGTAGCAATGGCGTCGCTTTGGGGGGGAATGCTGGCGGCGGTGACTTCCCGAAAGGCTTCTTGTACTTGCGCCACGGACTGGTAGCGTTTTTCTAGTTTGGTTTGTAGGAGTTTCTCGAGGAGTGCGGAAAGGCGATCGCTCACAGGATACTGCAAATAATCCCGCCACACCCACACCCCCTCCCGATAATCATACAACTGTAAAGGGGCAATTTGTGTGAGCAACCGCACACAAGTGACGCCCAAACTATATAAATCACTCGCCGGAGTTGCTTTACCCAGGAGCTGTTCCGGTGCCACATATCCCGCCGAGCCAATGGTAGTTCCCACTTTGTTTGTCGCTTTGTTACTGAAATTTTTCGCCGAGCCAAAATCTACCAATACCAGTTTACCATCAACCCGGCGACGGAGAATATTTTCTGGCTTAATATCGCGGTGAATTACCCCTTGCTCGTGGACAAATTGTAACACCGGCAACAAATCTTGCAATAACTGGCGGATTTGCTGTTCATTAAATGCCCCATTTGCCGCCAGTTCCTTCTCCAAGTTTTCCCCATCGATAAACTCTTGGACTAAATACTGCTGCTGCTCTTGGGCAAAATGGGCGTATAATTCCGGTATTTGGTCATGCCGTCCTAGTTCGTCGAGCTGTTGTGCTTCCCGCTGAAACAACTCCGCCGCTTTTTGGGCACTAGCTGGGGAATTGGTTTGGGGCAAAAATTGCTTAATTACGCAAGGAGGATGAGAGGGTTTATACTCATCAACTGCGAGAAAGGTTTTGCCAAAGCCTCCCTGTCCGATGGTTTTGGTTGCTCTGTAGCGATCGGCTAGGAGCAACTTAGAGCCGCAACTGATGCAAAACTTATTCCCATCGGGATTTTCCGGTTTCCGGCAATTAGGATTCAAGCAATAGCTCATGTTATTTGTCCTTTGTCCTTTGTCCTTGGTTCGTAGTAGGGCTTTAGCCCTCTTGTTTGGGTTCGTAGTAGGGCTTTAGCCCTCTGTTTTAGGTTCGTAGTAGGGCTTTAGCCCTCTTTCAAGGTTCGTAGTAGGGCTTTAGCCCTCTGTTTTAGGTTCGTAGTAGGGCTTTAGCCCTCTTAAACTTAGATTTTTTTGGGCTAAAGCCCAACTACAAACCTCTTTCCGGAGGGGCTAAAGCCCAACTACAAACCTCTTTCCGGAGGGGCTAAAGCCCAACTACAAACCTCAAAAAATTTTTCAAACCCCTTGACAAAATCGAAATCATTAAATAAGATAAGGATAATGGAAAAGGTGCGGCCATATAATTCGGTAATTTACCCCCTTGACAAGCGCTATCATCCCATTATAGGATAGACGATGCACCATCACTGGCCAGCAGACTTCTAGTCTCACCAGTCCCAAAAATCCACTATGGCGCAATTGGGGTAAACTCATGGCAGCACTGGCTAATGGCACTGTCCTGCGGAACCGGTATCAAATTATCCAATTAATCGGACGGGGAGGGTTTGGGGAAACCTATCTCGCTGAGGATATCAAAATTGACCTCACACCCAAACCGAAACGGGTGGTCAAACGGCTATTACCCCAGATGATGCAGCCAGTAGTTGTGGAACTGTTCAAAAAAGAAGCTGCTACCATAGATAGATTAGGGGAATATAACTCCCAAATTGCCAGACTTTTCGACAATTTCCAGGAAAATCAAGAATATTATCTCGTTCAGAGCTATATCGAGGGACATGCTTTAAGCCAGGAAATCATTCAAGGCCAAAAATTAAGCGAATCTTATGTAATTCAATTCCTCAGCGACTTCCTCCCCATCCTCGCCTACGTTCACCAAAACCAAGTCATTCACCGGGATATTAAACCCGAAAACATCATGCGCCGCCAACATGATGGTAAACTGGTGTTGATTGACTTTGGGATTGTCAAAGAAATGGGCTCGGTGGTGATAACTCAGGGACAAACCCGCTATACTGTTAGTGCGGGGACTCCTGGTTATATGCCAGCCGAACAAGCTAATGGCAAACCCAGATATAGCAGCGATGTCTATGCAGTGGGAGTTATGGCAATTTCCGCTCTCACGGGAATTAGTCCAGAAAAGCTACAACAAGATAACGATGGTGAGATAATCTGGAGAAAATATGCCTCGGTGAGTGACGGTTTAGCCGATATTTTAACTAAAATGGTACGTTATGACTGGAGATTGCGTTATGAAGACGGGGGAAAAGCATTAGCCGCTATTCAGTCTCTCACATCTGCGCCACCACCGGGAGCATGGGAAGAAGAGCAAAAACGTCTGGAAGCGTTGAAACAACAGCAACAGGAAGCAGCAATGCTACTGGCGGTTTCCAGACAGCGTGAAGCGGAGTTGAAACGCAAGGAAGAGGAGTTGAGACGGCGTGAAGAGGAGTTGAAACGCCAGGAAGAGCAAAAGCGTTTGGAGGAGTTGAGAAGGCGTGAAGAGGAGTTGAGACGCCTAGAAGAGGAGAAACGGCGAGAAGAGCAAAAGCGTTTGGAAGAACTCAGACGGCGAGAGGAAGAGGGGAAACGTCTGTTAGTTACACCACCCCCACGCCTTCCGGTATTCACTTTCGATGTCATCACCGTGGATAAGCGGGGGAAACAAACCAGCAAAGTCCCGAAACAAGCACAATATTACCATCAAGACTTGGGTAACGGCATTTTCCTAGACATGGTAGCCATTCCAGGGGGAAAATTCCAGATGGGTACTCCAAATAGCGAACCAGAAAGAAGCGATGCTGAAAGTCCCCAACACCAAGTCACAGTCCCATCATTTTATATGGCCAAATATCCCATCACCCAAGCCCAATATCAAGCCATCATGGGGCAAAACCCCTCCCATTTCAAAGGCTCAGACCTCCCAGTAGAAAATGTATCCTGGAACAATGCCATAGAATTTTGCCAAAAACTCGCCCAAAAAACAGGACAAGCCTATCGTCTTCCCAGTGAAGCAGAATGGGAATATGCTTGTAGAGCCGGAACCACCACCCCATTTCACTTTGGTGACACCATTACCACCGACTTAGCCAACTATGACGGAAACCAAACCTACGGAAACGGTCCAAAAGGGGAATATCGGCAAAAAACCACCCCAGTAGGCACATTTCCTCCCAACGCCTTTGGTTTATACGATATGCACGGGAACGTCTGGGAGTGGTGTCAGGACGTTTGGCACGAAAATTACGATAATGCACCTACTGATGGAAGTGCTTGGGAAACTGGAGGAGAATCTAATCTCCGGGTGCTGCGTGGAGGTTCCTGGGTCAACTTCCCCAGGAATTGCCGCTCCGGGCGGCGCTACTGGGACGTTTTGGTCGACTGGCTCAACTACTTCGGGTTCCGGGTGGCTGTTTCTCTGCTTCCGGTCTCTGGTTCTTTGTTTTCTTCGCCAGGACTCTAGTATCCCTCTTCTCTTTTACCCTCTTACCCTATTCCTCCTCCCTGCGGTCGGAGGAAAAATTTTTTTTTCGGGGGGTATTGGCTCGTAGTTGGGCTTTAGCCCTCTTTTTTGGGTTCGTAGTTGGGCTTTAGCCCTCTTTTTTGGGTTCGTAGTTGGGCTTCAGCCCTCTTTTTTGGGTTCGTAGTTGGGCTTCAGCCCTCATTCTGAGGTTCGTAGTTGGGCTTTAGCCCTCTTAAACTTAGATTTTTTTGGGCTAAAGCCCAACTACAAACCTTTTTGGGGTGACAGAAACCGGGTTTCTTAACTGTTTCTTAACTAGGTTCAGACTGGATTCCCGCCTTCGCGGGAATGACATTAGCACAATGCGATAAATCTCCGCAGAAACCCGGTTTCTTGGCCTTGGGTGGGGTCTTTTACCCCCGATAAAGGGCGAAGCATTGCGGTACAAGGTGTGGGTGAAAAGCGATAGATTTTTCGCCGCAATGCTTCGCCCCTACAGTATCCAAAACCCCAAATTATCCCCCGTAGGGGCGAAGCACACCGGCTAGAGGTTTGTCGCTTTTCACCGATAATCTATTCCCGGGGTGCTTCGCCCTTTCTCTTGGCGTTTAGCCCTCTTTCTTAAGGTTGTGGTTCTGGCTTTAGCCCTCTTAAACTTAGATTTTTTTGGGCTGAAGCCCAACTACAAACCTGGAATTTGGGCTGAAGCCCAACTACAACCTGGAATTTGGGCTAAAGCCCAACTACAAACCTGGAATTTGGGTATTATCTGGTCAAATGTTAAGGCAAATTAGTGATTTCTTGAATTAAGTCAGATGGCGTGATGATGCGAGGGGTAACTACAGGAAAATCCAGGTAATTACGAGTGCCGATCGCATCTAGCTGGTTGACCACTGCAGTCCCATATTGAATCGCATCCTCAAAATCACTGAAATTTGCTTTCATCGCGATGACAATTGCGGCATCATTAACCGTAGCAATTTGGCAGATAGTTCTAATTCTTCGCAAAAAATCCAGAGCTAAACCTCGCCCTATCTGTTTTCTTAACACATAGTAAACATCGCTAATAGTCGATGCCGAAATATAGCCTTCAATGCGCTTTTCATAAACCAAAGACACAACTTGAAGGCTTTCTGGATAAAATGGATTTCGCGCTAAAGCCACATCCAAAATGATGTTAGTATCGATGAGAACTTTCACAGATTATGTTTCTCCTGCAAATATTCCCATTTAGCTTGGTCTGGGTCAAAGTCGGGGGGGAAAGGCTCAGTCTGTTCCAGCCATTCTTTCAAAATTGGCACATTACATTCAATTTGGCGTTTAGATTTGGCAATATCAGTTGTAGTTGGGGTAACTGCGGTGTTATCCACTTCCGTCAAAGGTTGCAGCAATATCACCTCCACTTCCCCAGGAGGCAGTTTAATCGGTTCAGTCAAAACTAAATTGCCTGATTCATCTATTTTAGCTTTCAACTTATAAGTTGGCATAAGCGTTATCGAGAATTTTCTCTATTATAGCACATCTAACTGATTTTTCTCGATAAATCTTGGTTAAACCAGAAAGTTTGGGGGTTCAGAAACCGGGTTTCCCCCGCCTTCGCGGGGGCAGGCTTAACTAAATCTCGGTTTTGATGCGAAAATTATCGCAGAAACCCGGTTTCTTGGCCATCACCTTGGTTTTTATATCCAAATTTCCCGTGGTGGGGGGCACGGCGTTATCAAGATTGTTCGTGAAACCCAAATCTTAACGTAGCTGTGCTACTACAAATGATAATTTTACCACAAATCCCCCAAATTCCCCCAAATTTTACACCCGTAGGGGCACGGCATCATAAAGATAACGCCAAAAACGAACAATATCAATCACGCCGTGCCCACCCCAACCCAAATTTTCCGCCGTGGGGGTTTCAGAAACCGGGTTTCTTAACTAAATCTCGGTTTTGATACCAAAATTGTCGCAGAAACCCGGTTTCTTGGCCATCACCTTGATTTCTATATCCAAATTTTCCGTGGTGGGGGGCACGGCGTGATTAAGATTTATCATAAAACCGAGAGATTTATGATGCCGTGCCCCTACGGGTGTTAAATCATCATTTGTAGGGGCACGGCATCATAAAGATAACGCAAAAAACGAAAAATATCAATCACGCCGTGCCCACCCCAACCCAAAATTTTCGCCGTGGGGGGGTGACAGAAACCGGGTTTCTTAACCAAATCTCGGTTTTAATGCGAAAATTGTCGCAGAAACCCGGTTTCTTGGCCATCACCTTGGTTTTTATATCCAAATTTTCCGTGGTGGGGGGCACGGCGTCATTAAGATTGTTCGTGAAACCCAAATATTTAGGATGCCGTGCCCCTACAATGTATAATTTTACCCCAAAATTCACCCCAAAACCCCAAAATTCACCCCAAAACCCAAAATTCATCCCAATTTCCCGTGGGGTTGGGCACGGCGTCATTAACATTGTTTGTGAAACCCGAATATTTAGGATGCCGTGCCCCTACAGGGATGATTATATGAAAAAACCTCACACAAAATCCGCCTGAGTCAAACTAGCCACATCCACACCCTGAACCCGAGCCAAAAACTCACCCGTGACCCGATTTTGAATCACCACATCCCCCCCATTCTGCACCAGACTTAAATCCCCAAACCCCAACGATGGTATCAAATCAAACACATCCTCACCAGGGACAAAATCAGTGATAACATCAGCCATCTCCACCGTCATCCCTCCCATACCATTACCAATGGCAAACGCATCCCGTCCCAGTCCCCCAGTCACAGTATCCACACCAGCCCCACCAAACAAATAATCATCCCCCTGCTCCCCAAACAACTTATCATTACCATTGCCACCAAATACCCTGTCACTCCCCATCCCCGCGAAAATCACATCCTCATCATTCCCACCATCCAAATAATCCTCACCCTGGCCACCAAAAAGCAAATCTAAACCCGCCCCACCCGTGATATAATCGGCTCCACTCCCACCAGACAACACATCATTACCCGCCCCACCATCTAAAGCATTATTTCCCCCACGCGCATTAATCACATCATCACCAGCGGAACCCACAATTTTATCATCCGCCGCCGTCCCCATCCGGCTCCCTGGTGTGGGCAAACTCTCCACCAAACCCACATTATCATTATCCGCAATATTCACCGTAATCCCACTGATAGGCAACCCCTGGTAAACCCCATCAACACTACTCGCCACAAAACTGATATTACTGGTATGCGTCCCCTCCACCACATTATCATCCACCGCTGACACCCGCACCAATTGGGGGAGATTCCAGTCAGACGGAGTAAACGTTACATATGGCACATTCGCCGTAGTTTGGCCATCCGTGACAATGGCTACATTCACCGTCGCCGTCGGTTGGGTTGTTAGGAATAGCTTATAAACATCCTCCCCACCACTTTCGCGCAGATCCATCCGCCCCAACGGTTGCACCACTGGCGCCGCCGCTGTATCATTATCGGTGATGGTTGCTGTTACCGTCCCCACATTAACGCCATTATACTTAGCATCCGCACTGGTGACAGTATGAGAGATAATCTCTGTGGCCAGTCCCTCCGCAATATTATCATCAATGGCTGTAATAATTACCGGTTGCGGCACATTCCAATTATTGCTATCAAATGTCAGAGCAGCCAGGGGATTAATTTGGCTTCCCCCACTGAAATTCACCGTGACTGGTGCAGTAGGTTTACTGGTGAGAACGGCGGTATAACTGCCCCCAGCACCCCCCTCATAAGCCGCCACATTGGTACTGGATAGAGCCACCCCTGCCGTGTCATTATCAGTATTAGTGACAGCCACATCTACCGGGTTAATGCCGTTATACTTGGCATCAGTGCTGGTCGCTGCACTGGTAATGATATTGTAGGCAATATCCCCATCATCCCCAAAATCATCCACACCAGTCACCGTCACGGTTTGGGGACTATTCCAGTTAGCGGCATTAAAGGTTAAACTGGGTTTATCCAATATCCCCTCAGCCGTATTATCGCTGCTGAGGTTGATTTTCACATCCGCTGTGGGTTGGGTGTTGAGAGCTACAGTAAATGTAGCAGTTCCCGCCGCCTCCGTAGTGGTTAAGCTGGTGGGGGTAATGGTAAAGCCAGCCGTGTAATCATCGGTTATGGTAGTAGTAGCTGGAGAACCGGTGACAGTAGCAGTCCCCGTAGCCGTGGGGTTAACCAGGGAGAAAATCAGACTTTCGTCATCTTCATCTATTTGGTCTCCCACCACTTCTACAGTAATAGTGGCACTGGTAGCATTGGGCGCAAAAGTGATGGTACTATTAGTAGTGCTGACTCCCGTGCCAGTGACTGAAACCAGTTTATAATCAGCGATGTTGGTGGCAGTACCACTGAAGTTAAAATCTACAGTGCTGGTTTCATTCAGCGCCCCAGTTCTGGTAATGTTATAGGTGATTTGCTGGGTGCCGCTGTTACCTTCGGTGATGGTAGGACTGCCACCAGTGAGACTGTAGCTGATATCGTTATCGGTGATGTTGGCGGTGATGCCATCCAATGCCATTGTGGTGGGATAATTGGCATCAGCACTGTTGGTGATGGCATTGGTAATGCTGCCACTATGGATATTTTCCGTGGTCTTGTCATCAATGGCACGCACGGTGACGGTTTGTGGCGTGATGCCATTAACTGAAGTAAAGGTTAGAGTTTGACTGGCGGCGAAGTTTACCCCATCTAAACTGACTTGAGTTTGTGCATCAGCAGTGGCAGTTATTTGCACGTTCCCCGTGGGGAGGGTATTTAGTGCAATAGTGTAGGTGTCGGTGATGCTGCCTTCGGTGAGTTGGGTAGTACCACCACTGGGGGTAATGGTGACTCCGGGACTGTCGTTGTCGGTGTTGATGACAGCAACATTAGTGGGGTTATTGTTGTTATATTTGGGGTCACTGCTGATAGCAGTACCGGTGATATTGTAGGGGATGTCTCCGTCAGCAACAAAGTCGTTAACGCCAGTGATGGTGATGGTTTGATATTGGTTCCAGTTGCTGCTATTAAAGGTGATGCTGGGGGTGACTGTGCCTTCGGCGGGGTTGTCGCTGGTGAAGTTGAGGGTAACGTCGGCGGTGGGTTGACTGGTAAGGTGGATATCAAAGGTGGCGAGGGAGCCAAATTCGCTGGTGTCACCGCTGATGGGGGTGATGAGATATCCGGCGGTGTCATTATCAGTGATGGTGATGGTTTGAGCGGTGGTGGTTCCTAACTGAATACCACTAGAAGGGTTGCTGATGGTGAGGGTGGCGGTTTCGCTGTCTTCGGCGATTAAGTCGTTGGCGATCGTGAGGGTAACTTGTCCAGTGTTGCTCCCGTTGGCTATGGTTATTTGAGCAGGAATAGTACCGCTAAAGTCACTATTAGATGCTGTACCGGTTAAGGCGAGGTTTAGGGTTTGGTTGCCAGATACGGCTCCTTGTGCTGTGGCGGTGAGGGTAATGGCAGTGGTTCCGGCTTCTGTTGCTGTGGTGGTGTTGGTTGTGAGTTCGACTGTGGGTGGTGGGATAATGATATTGAATGTGGCGGCGCTGGAAGTGTCCACACCACCATTTAAAATACCACCATCATCTTTTAGCTGAACTTGTACGGTGGCTGTACCTGGTTTACCGTTGGGGGTGTAGGTGAGGGTGCCATCGTTGGCGATGTCGGGTAAGGCGGTAAATAGGTCGTTACCGGCGGTGACGTTTACGAGGAAGTCGGCAACAGCTTGGCTGTTTTCGCTGGTTGGTCCGAAGACGAAGGTATTTGCCCAGTTGCTGACAGTTTGGACGGTGTTTGTCCAGGATGTGAGGGTTTGGTTTCCCGCGTTGCTGAAGCTGGGAGCGTCGTTTACAGGAGTAACGGTGATGGTGAATGGTTGAACGGAGGAAGTGTCAACGCCGCCGTTAGCAGTCCCGCCGTTATCTTGTACTACTACATCAAAGGTGGATGTGCCGTTGGCGTCGGTGGCGGGGGTATAGGTAAGTGTGCCGCTACTATTTACTGTGGGGATAGCAGCGAATAACCCAGGGTTGCTGATGTTGCTGATGGTGTAGGTGGCGGTTTGGCTGGCTTCATTGGCAGAGCCGGGGTTGAAAGTTGCCCAGTTGCTGATGGTTATAGCTCCGGCGTCTTCGTTTACTGTCGCTGGGTTGCCAGTAGTGGTGAAGCTGGGTTGGTCGTTTAGAGACAGTTTATAAAACAAATATTAAGCGATTTTATTTTGGCTAGCTAACTGTCTCAGCATTAAACGGCACCTAGCCGCATAAATCATGGCTTCACTAATTTCTGGTAACTGTTCGTGGT
>Ga0073934_10005516_pt1 | contig 19491 bp, 10 predicted proteins | sample LarsenN4metaG_FD_76834 | JGI IMG/M metagenome (GOLD analysis project Ga0073934, IMG submission 76834) | Hot spring sediment bacterial and archeal communities from British Columbia, Canada, to study Microbial Dark Matter (Phase II) - Larsen... ... | reverse complement strand
GGGGATACCGCCCGCCCACACGGCGGTCCTCCTCGGCGTCTGCATCGTCGCCGGCGTGATCGTGTCGGCCGGCATCGGTCTCATCTGGCGGAGCCTCCGCGAGCGCCGGCGGCTGCTGGCCGAGGAGCGGGCGCTCCGTGCCGCGGCCGAGATCGCCCGGGCGCGGGCGCGCCGCCTCGTCGACTCGAACATCATCGGCGTGGTCGTGCTCGAGCGGCACCGCGTCGTCGAGGCGAACCACGCCTTTCTCACGCTCACCGGCTTCGACGCGAACGACCTGCGGTCGCTCGACGCGTCGGCCGCGATCACGACACCCGAGCAGCGGGACCGCGACGCGGAGGCCTTCGCCGAGCTGCTGGCGACGGGACGCTGCCGCCCCTACGAGAAGGAGATCCTCGGGAAGGACGGGCGTCGGATCCCCGTCGTCATCGGCGCGGCGCTCGTGAATCGCGAGCCGCTCGAGTGCGTCTGCTTCGTCCTCGACATGACCGAACGCCGGCGCGCCGAGGACGCGCTCCGGTGCGCCGACGAGCACAAGAACGAGTTCCTCGCGATGCTCGGTCACGAGCTGCGCAACCCGCTGGCGGCGCTCGACAACGCGTTCGAGCTGCTGCGGATGGGAAAGCACGTCGACTACGCGCTCGGCCTCGGCGAGCGTCAGCTGGAGCGCCTGCGGCACCTGGTGGACGACCTCCTCGACGTGTCGCGCATCAGCAGGGGGAAGATCGCGCTCCGGAAGGCCCCGGTCGACGTGCACCACCTGGTGGCGCTCGCCGTCGCCGCCGTGCAGCCCGTCGTGGCCGGCCGGCACACGCTCACGGTGGACGTGTCACCGGCGCCGATGTGGGTCGAGGGCGACCTCCTCCGCCTCGAGCAGGTGCTCGTGAACCTGCTCACCAACGCGGCCAAGTACACGAACGCGCCCGGCCGCATCTGGCTCACCGCCGCGCCCGCCGGCGCCGTCGTCCGCCTCTCGGTGCGCGACGACGGCATCGGCATCGCGCCCGACATGCTGCGGGAGGTCTTCTCGCCCTTCGCGCAGGCGCATCCCGCGGCCGGACGCGCCGAGGGCGGCCTCGGCATCGGGCTCACGCTGGTGGACAGCCTCGTGGCGCTGCACGGCGGCACGGTCGAGGCGCGGAGCGACGGCGCCGGCCGCGGTACCGAGCTCGTCGTCGAGCTGCCGCTCGCCGATGCCGGCCGTGCGGCCGCGAAGGCCGCCCCCTCGTGGGCGGAGGCGGCCGGAGAAGCCCGCGTCCGCATCCTGGTGGTCGACGACAACCCCGCGATCGCCGACAGCATGCAGATGCTCCTCGAGGCGTCCGGCTGGGACGCGCGCGTCGCACGCGACGGTCCGGCCGCGCTGGCCCTCGCCCGCGAGTGGCGGCCGGACGTCGCGCTCCTGGACATCGGGCTCCCCGGCATGGACGGCCACGCGCTCGCGCGCGCGCTCCGCCGGGAGCCCGGGCTCGCCGGGCTTCGTCTGATCGCGATCTCCGGCTGGGGACGCGAGCAGGATCGCGTGCAGGCGCGGGAGTCCGGCTTCGACGCGCACCTGACGAAGCCGATCGACTGGGACACGCTCCTGGCGATGCTCGCCGCCCCGCCGGGCGGGGAACGGGCCGTCGCGCCGCCGGCGTAGGGCGGCGGCGTGTGCTTCCGGGCCCGAAGGCCGCGCGGCGCGCTCCGGGCGGAGCGGCGGGGGACGCGTGAGCACGCACGGTCGGCTCGCCGTCGGCGTCGACGCGGCCCGCGGCGGGTGGCTCGCCGTGTGCCTCGTCGACGGCGCGTTCCACGACGCGATCCTGGTGCGGCGGTTCGGCGAGGTGATCGAGCGGTGGGGCGACGCCGGCGCGATCGGCGTCGACGTCCCCATCGGCCTCCCGGCGACGGGGATGCGCGCCGCAGACCGGCTGGCGCGCAAGATCCTCGCGCACGGCAGATCCTCCGTCTTCCCCGTGCCGCCGCGCCCGGTGCTCGAAGCGCGCACCTACGAGCGGGCATGCCGCGTGTCGCGCCGGCTCTGCGGCAAGGCCGTTTCCAAGCAGACGTACGCCCTGCGCACGCGGATCTTCGAGGTCGAGCAGTGCCTCGCCGGGCCTCCCCGCATCGTGGAGGTGCACCCCGAGGTGTCGTTCACCGCCCTCCGATGGGGGCCGCCCGCCGACCCGAAGAAGACGTGGAACGGCCTCACGCAGCGCCGGCAGCTGCTCGCCCGAGCCGGCATCGTGCTCGAGGACGTGCTCCACCGCGCGGCGAAGGCCGCGCCGGACGACGTCGTCGACGCGGCGGCCGCCGCGTGGACCGCGCTCCGGGTGGCGAAGGGTGTCGCCGGGACGCTGCCGTGCACGCCGCCGCGGGACGGCAGCGGCCGCGAGATCGCGATCTGGTACTGAGCCCGTCGTCGGGGGGATCCGCGCGCCCGCGGTCGCATCGCCGGCCCGACCCCCACGCCGCCAGGGCGAGGCGGCCGTCCACCGCGCCGAGCCGGGCGGCGGTCGCGGTGGCGCACCGACCCGGCGTCGCGGGCGGGTGTCACGTGCGCAGGTTCAGCTGATAGATGAGGCACTCGCCGTACAGGAGCGGGTCTTCCGTGCCCGGAATGCCGAAGAGCTCCTGGTTCCCGTGGCGCTCGAACGACGGGATTCCTTCCTGCCGGCAGAAGCGTTCGAGCTGCCAGAAGAATACCGGCGTCACGTGGTACGGGACGTCGGGCGTGAACCAGTGGAGATAGCCGGTCTTCGCGAAGACGCGGCGGCTCTTCAGCGACACGGCGTTCGGCGTCGTGACGATGAGGGCCTTGCGGGTGACGCGCCGGAGCTCGCGCAGGAGGGACCACGGGTTCTCCACGTGCTCGACGACCTCCGAGCAGATCGTGACGTCGAACTGCCGGTCCGCGAACGGGACGGGGTTGCGGAGGTCGAGCCGCGTGTAGTCGGGGACGTCGAGGTCCTTGACGTCGCACGCGTGCACGCGGAACCCGAGCGCCCGGAGATAGCGGCTCCCGTGCGTGCCGCAGCCGTAGTCGAGCACCGTGTCGGTTTTCGGAAACCGCTGCACGAGCGTCACGACGACCTCGGCCGTGCCGGGGACCGACTGCATCTCGAGGGTGCGAGCGCGCATGCGTCTCGCGCCGATGAAGACCGAGCGCTCGCTGACGCCGTCGCGCGGGAAGCGCGCGTAGAACTCGTCCCACTCCCGGCCGACGGGGGCCTTCGGCAGGACGACGCGCTTGATGACGGTCCTGAGCGCCCGATGCACCTGGCGCCTCCGGCGGCGAAGAGGAGGGGGCCCGCTCCCCGTGTATGGAGGGGCGGAAGGCGCGTCAACGCCGCCCGGCGCGGCCGCCGGCGAGGGCGGCCGCGCGGGAGCGGGAGGTCAACGCCTGGCGCCGGTGACGCTCAGCAGCCGCGGGGCGGCCGGCCTGCCGGTCGGCGGGGGCGGCGGCGCCGGCGTCGTGGTCGTCGTCGTCGCCGGGCGGGTCGTGGTCGTCGGCGCCGGTGGGGTGTCGTCGAACGGCGGGGCGAAGGCTGCGCGCGGGATGCCGCCGCCGCCGGGCGTCGCCGGGCCGTTGTTCGTCACCCACTTCAGGTGGCGTTTGATGATCGCGAGGTCGTTCCAGTAGGCGTCCAGCGAATCTCCGGGTTCCCGAGCTCGGCGAGGAACGTGACGCCGCCGCCGCCGCGGTCGACCGCATAGACCCCGTAGTCCTGCGCCGCGCGTGCGACGACCAGGCCGGTCGGCGAGAGGCCGAGCGTCCGGACGTCGACGCTCGGTGGGATGGCGAGGAGCGCGCCCATGGGCAGCGTGCCCGAATAGCCCGAGTTCCGGTCGAAGGCGTAGGCCGGCCACATCGCCACTTCCGTCAGGAGCGCCGGCGGCATCTGCACCGCGAGCGCGTGGGGGATGCGTCCACCGGACAGCTCGCCCGTCCGGATGAGCCCGGCGAACGACGGCAGCATGCTCGCGCGACGGCCGTTCCACCAGCCGGTCCCGTCGCCCCGCGCGTCGATCCAGCTCGCGACCGTGCCGACGACCCGGTGGTCGGAGAGGACGACGGCGGAGTAGACGTCGAGCACCCAGCCGTCGGGCTGGAAGACGGCGAGGTAGCCGTCCGTGTCGGGGGACGGGCAGGCGCCGACCGGCAGCCGGAAGCTCCCGCGCCAGTCGGACGACGCACGGTGGAAGTCGGGCGGCAGCACGTACCGGCTGGTGTCCGGGGTCGAGAGCGTCGAGTAGTAGTTGGCCTCCCAGCCGAGGTTCGGCGACGCGCCGGCGGCGAGCTGGAGCTCGACGGAGCGTGCGTTGCCGCAGTTGAGTCCGCCGTTGGCGATGAACTCCCACGTCGACGTCGGGCCGACGGCGGGGCTGAAGAGGATCGTCGCGAGCGGGTCCTGCGGGCGCGCGACGACGATCGACGACGTCCAGTGGTCGTCGTAGTTGATCGCCACCGGGACGTCGGCGAGCCCCGGCACGTCGGCGTACCGGGCGCCGCTCCCGATGGGATGGTTCCACGGAGACGTCGCGCTGAAGGGCCACGTCCGCCAGTCGCGCGCCGCGGCGACGGCCGGCACGAGCGCGACGGCCAGCAGAAGAGCGATGGGACGGAAGCGCGTCACGGCCGCACCTCCGCCCGGCGGAGCGCGGCTTGGCGCTCCGCCCGCAGCCTGGCCCGGCAGCGGCCCCCTGCCCGCGCCACGTCGGCGTAGCGGAAGCGGATCGCGTTCGAGAAGTCGCTCTCGACGCCTCGCGCGTCGTAGGCCGTCACGGCGAAATCGTACGCGATGCACCCGTCCAGCCGCTCGATCGCCGCCCCGATGCTCCCGTCGGCCGCCGGCCGGGGGCGGCCGACGTCGCGCACCGTGCCGCCCGTTCCGTTCACCGGCGACGCGTACACGCGGTATCCCGCCACGTTCGGCGTCCCCACCCAGCGGAGGACCGCGGTATACGTCCCGGCCTCCGCACCCGACGTCGCGGCCAGCACGGCCGCGAGCGCCAACCCCATCCGCAGAATGATGGCTCTCATGGCGGCGCACGATGCGGGAGGCGCGCGCGAAAACGGAACCGCGCGGTGAAAACGCGGTTCCGACCAAGGTCGTGCGACGCACGTCGCACGGGAGCACGAGGCGCCCGGCGCCCGCGCGAGGCGGGTCGAGATCCCGCCCGCGGGCCATCCCCCGCGGGTCGGCTACCGAGGCGGCGAACTTTCTTGGCCCGCGAACCGGGTCCATGCGCGTCCGTACGCTCGCCGGCGCCCGTCGCCGACGGTCGCACGCCGACGCGGATCGAGGCCGCCTGCGGGGGCCCGGGGCCGATGCGGAAAGGGGCATCTGGTCGCCCGAGGTGGTGCGGCTCGAGCAGCCGCCGTTCCCGCCGCGCACGACGCCGGTCGAGGCCCCCGGTCGCGGCCGGGATCGGACGCGACGACCGGCGTCGGAGCGGCAGCTCGGCGCCGCCGCGCCCGAAGAGCTTGCTCGCCGACCGAGCGAGCGTCTCTTCGTCCCGCTCCGCCGTCGCCCCGACGACGAGGTAGCGCTCGTGCGTGCCCGTCACGCGTGCTCGCCGATGGAGCACGGCGTCGACCGGAACGCGCCGCAGATGGCGTGCCGTCAGCACGGACCGCGGAGGCGTGTCGCGCCGTCACGCGGCCTCTCCATTACTCCCGCCGCAGCTCACGCAAGGAGAGTGGCCAGGGACGGGATTGAACCGCCGACACCGTGATTTTCAGTCACGTGCTCTACCAACTGAGCTACCTGGCCGCCGGCAGGACGGCGAACCTACCGGCTCGCCCCCGCGTGGTCAACGCCCGATGCGCCGCCGGACACCGCGCCTTGACCTCCCGGGAGGCGGGGCGAATACTCCCCGGCCGAGGGAGGTGCACCGTGACGAGCGGGGAGGCGACGGCACCCTGCGCGTTCTGCGAGGGGAGCGGAATCTGGGCCGACAATGCGGGCGGTCCGCCTGATCCGTGCCCGCTCTGCGACGGCAGCGGGCGCGCCGGCGGGACGGCGCCGGACGCCGCGACCTGCGCCGCGGGCGCGACCGACCCCCTCGGGCTGGCGCGTCTCCTGCTCGCGCTGCGCGACCTCACGCAGAGCGAACGGCAGCGGCTCTACGAGGAGCTGCACGCCGTCTACGACTGTCGCATCTACCCGCGCTGAGCCCGCTGCCGCCGGAGCACCGTCCGCACGACGAGGGCGACGTCGAGCCCGGGGACGGGCCGTAGGAGCGACAACCGGGGGACGTCGTCCCCCCACCCCACGCGCCGCGCGGTCATGACCGGACCGTGTGCCGCGGACGGTGCTGGCGACGATCGAGGTGACGTTCTGAGCCTCACTGCACGACGGTCGCCGTCTCGGGCGTGGTCTGCCAGATCCAGACTTGGAGCGGCGCGCCGGATTCGTTGTCGAAGGTCTTGTCGCACTGGGCGTTGTCCCAGCTCCGGACGTCGGTCGTGATGTAGTCGCCCGCCTGGACCCAGAACCCGCTCGGGTCGGCGTTCGTCGTCGCCGGGTCGGCCGTGTCGACGACCCTCGTCTCGCCGTTCCGGAGCCGCTGGTAGTCGGGCGGGCCCGGGTACCACGACTTGATCGCGCCCCAGCCGCCGTGGCCCGACCGGGTCCCGCGGAGCGTGATGAAGATCGCCGTGGATCCCTCGTTCGGGCAGTCCCCGCTCGGATCGTTCGGGTTCCGGAACTGGGCCCGCACGCGCGCCCAGCCGCTCGTCGGGCTCTGCCAGGCGCGGATCGCGGGCCGCAACCCCGTGGGACGGAGCGCGTCGGCGCTCACCCACGGGTATTCCCAGGAGTTGCCGTCCCAGTACTGCCACCAGCCCTTCGTCGCCCGCCAGGCGAGCTGGGTGAGCGACGGCGGCGAGGTGACGGGATCCCAGAGATAGAACCAGCGCGGTCCCTGCGTCGACGAGAACGTCGGGTTGAACGTCCAGTCGTGCCGGACGACCCCCGCCGGGGCGGGCCCGAACAGCGCCCCGTCCGAGCGCGCGATCTGCACCTGGTACCACCAGGCGCCGTACGGCGCGGAGTCGCCCCAGAGGTAGCCGTCGAAGCGCCGGTTGGCGCCCGGCGCGACCGCCGTCCCCGCGTTGACGCCGATGCAGAGCGGGGTCGCCGGGAGCCCGCCGTGCGGCCAGTTCCGGCCGCGGATCTCCTTCACGCAGTAGTTGGTGTCCCAGATGCGGTTGCCCGTGTTCTTCAGGACGAGCGACCAGTGGATCGACGGGCACCCGATCCCCGGCGTACACTCCCACACCCAGTTGCTCGGCACGGCGTCGATGACCGCGGCGTTCGTCACGGGCATCGAGCCGTTCAGCGCGGTGCCGAACGCGAGCGGCTCCGTGTCGCGGTACACCGTCAACGTGAAGGGATACGTGCCGTCCGCCACCGGCGCGCCGATGAAGAACGGGAAGCCGTACGATCCGCCCGGCGGGACGACGCCGCTCACGTTCACCGTCGTCACCGCCCCGCGCCAGGAGATCCGGGCGGAGTAGCCCGACGCTCCCGGCGTCCCGGGCGCGGTCCAGGTCGTCGTGCCGGTGTTCGTCATGTAGACCGTGATCCAGCCCGACGGCCAGCTCGGCACGGTCGAGAGCGGCGGCGAGATCGAGCCGGGCAGCGCCCGATCGCGCCCGTGGACGCGCACCGTGTGGAGCGGCGTGGGATCGGGGAACACGAGGTCCGGCGCTTCCCGGATCATCGTGAACTGGAAGGGATAGTCGCGGTACTGGTAGCTGCCGGAGAGCGTCCCCGGCGCGGTGATCGGGAAGGCGAACGTCGTCTCCTCGCCCGGCGCGACCGCGAGCACCGGCAGCTGGATCCGGCCGGCGTTCCAGACGTTGTTGACGTTCTCGACGAGCTTCACCGGCCCGCGCTGTCCGGCGGCCGCCGGCGTCCCACGGGTCCACGTGAACGGGCTCCAGTTCTGCATCTTCACCGAGACGCCGTGCGTGTTCGGGATCCCCGGCTCGCTCGTGTAGAAGGTGGCGGGCGGGTTGATCGTCACGCCGTTCGGGCTCGGGGTGGCGAACAGCCCCTGGTTCGTCACGAGCGCGATGCCGAGGTCCACGCGCCCGATCCCCGCGCTCGCGTTCCAGCTCCGGCGCTTCATCACCTCGTCGAGGGCGAAGTACCGGGAGTCGAGGAAGAGCGGCGAGCGCTGCGCGGAGAGGTCGGGGTTGACGGCGCGGAGCAGCGTCGCCGCGCCCGCCACGTGGGCGGCCGCGACATCCGAGCCGGAGAGCGTGCGGTACTGGTTCGGACACTGGACCGCCGGGTTGTCGAGACACGGCGCCGACATCCACGGCGCGAGGACGCCGCGCCCCGGCGCGACGATGCCGGGCGCGGTGCGGGTCGACGTGCTCGTCTGGTCGTCGAGGCAGAGGATCGTCCCGCTGTTCGACGCCGGGTCGATCGCCGCCTGCCCGGCCGGGATCGTGAAGCTCTCGCTGTCCCGGCTGAGCCCGACCGCGAGCGCCCCGCGGTAGTTCGCCGGCGCGGGCACGCCGTTCGCGCCCGACCCGGTCGCGAGGTTCTCGCCCACCGGGAAGACCGGGAGGATGTCCATCGCCCGCATCCGCGCCACCTTCTGGAGGAAGCTCGAGTCCGAGCCGGCGATCGGGTCGCAGGCGGCCGGGTTGTCGGTCGGGGCGCCGAGCGCGTACGGGAACAGGATCACGTCCGCCGCGTTCGCGGCCGTCGCGACGTCCATCTCCGGCACGCCGTCGGGGTTGATGAGGTACTCCGCGCAGTTCGTGAGCCAGTTCTCCGTCTGATAGAAGGGGAAGCCGCCGTTGTTCACGATCGCGCGGCACGCGAGCCAGTTCGCCTCCGGCGCCACGCCCGCGCCGTTCCGCCCGACGGCGATGCCGAGCATGTGGGTCCCGTGGCCGAGGTCGTCGATCGGCGTGGCCGACGCCGTGGTCGTGACGTCCCGCCAGTACGGCGCGCCCGTCGTCCGGTCGACCAGCGGGCCGAGGCACACGCCGCCGCCGGTCTCGCAGGCCGCGGCGTTCCCGAGGCCGAGGCACGTCTGGCCGGTCCGCGCCCCGCCGCTGCACTCGGAGCGGAGGTCCTTGTGCTCCGCGTTCACGCCCGAGTCGATGACGCCGATCTTCGCGCCGCGCCCCTTGTAGCCGTTGCTCCACGCCGCCGGGGCGCCGATCCGGGTGATGTTCCAGAACGGCGTCGTCGGGTCGCTCACCTCCGTGATGGGCTCGAGGCCCGCGCGCGCGAGCGCGATCCGCTTCACGTCGGCCCGCCCGCAGATCTCCCGGAGGATGACCGGCTTCGCGCGCGCCGAGAGCTCGTTCCCCAGCCAGTGCGCCTGCCATCCGGCCTCCACCGTTCCGGCCGCGACGCCGTCCGCGAGCTGGGTGCGGATCGCCGTGCCACCGCACTCGACCCGCGTCTGGACGGTGTCCGCCTCGGCCCGGATGGCGTTGTAGATCCGCCGCACCTTCTCGACCTTCGTCGGCGCGGACGCCGCGATGGCGTCGACGTTCGCGTAGGCGGGGTCGTCGGGCGCCACGTACATCTGGATGACGACCTCGATGAAGTTGTCGACGTACTGCTCGTCGTCGATGAGCGCCTCGAGCTCGGCGGACAGCTTGCCCACGCAGGAATGCTCCGACTTCGCCGGAGGCGGGATGAACGGGAGCGCGCTCAGGAGGAGCGCGACGGCGACGAGACGGAGGGGCTTCGGCATGGCGGTCCTCACGGTTGGCAGACGAAGGTGATCTGGTCGGTGTCGGTGCGGATCGGGTTCGCCTCGGTGGCGCGGAGGCGGAGCACGCGCGAGGCGCTCGTCGTCCCGGGCCGCGGCACGACGACGGTGACCCCCCCGCACATGGACGGCGTGCCGACGGCCGGGTTCGGGTCGCGCGCGGCGGCGGTCTCCCCGATGGTCGTCGCGCCGCCGATCCGGCGGAACACGTCCTCGAACGCCTCCAGGACGGCGGTCTGACCGGCGACCTCGAGCGTCGTGCCCGAGACCATCTCGAGGAGGTCGACGTTGTTCGGGAGGCAGGCGCCGATCTGGAGGGCGCTCCGGTTCATGCACGGGAAGACGAGGAAGGTGCACTGGTTCGCGGTGGCGTCCCGGTCGCAGGGGGCGACGTCGTCACGGCAGGTGACGGTGAAGCCGCCGGACTGCGTCGTGACCGCCGCCTGCGCCCCTCCGGCGTACGGCGCCTCGACGCCCCAGCGCAGCGTGCACTGGTCGTTCTGCTCGCCGCCGCCGCCGAAGTGATACAGGTCGATGCCGCAGTCGGTGCACCCGTCGTTCGCGGTCTGGTTGCCGTCGTCGCAGGACTCGCCGTACTGCACGACCCCGTCGCCGCACTCCCGCTGGCAGGCGTCCGAGCAGCCGTCGCCGTTCACGAGGTTGCCGTCGTCGCAGACCTCGCTGAGCGTCTGCCCGTTCCGGACGTACGTGCCGGGGTCGATCCGGCCGTTGCCGCACACCCAGCACGACTGCCGCCCGATGCGGCAGCCGTTCGGGTACTGGGTCGCGGGGTCGGAGGCGGTCCCGCCCGGGGAGCACGTGAGGGGGCCGCCGTGCTCGGGCCACGGGCCGTTGCACCGATCGAGCCCCGGCCCGCCGAAGTCCGCGCCGTCGCACGCCTCCGGCCCCTCCTTCCTCCCGTTCCCGCACCACCAGCAGCCGCTGGTGTCGAACTCGTCGCAGGTCGTCTTGCAGCCGAGGGTCCCGCCCTCGAGGTACGGCGGGGTCACGGTCTGGCACGTCTTCCCGTCGAGCTGCGCGCCGTCGCAGACCTCGTTGCAGGGATACGCCGGGCTCTTCTCGAGCCGTCCGTTGCCGCAGACGCAGCACTGCGACGTGTCGAACGTGCAGTTCGCGGCGCAGCGGAGCGTGCCCCCGTCGAAGCAGAGATCGGTGCACCGGTAGTCGCCGAGGTCGCCGGCGCCCTGCGGATCGCACTGCTCGCCGCCGGCCCGCCGGCCGTCGACCACGCACGCCGCGCGGGCGGTGGTCACGCCGATCGCGGCGACGAGCGCCACACCGACGACGGCTCGAATCGCGGAACCACGCGTCGCATGTGTCGCCATTCATCGGGCTCGCAGTCGGCTCGAAAGCCGCGCGAAACGTAGCGGCGCGGCCGCGCGGACGGCAAGGACGAAGTGGGCGCGCACGCAGCATAGTTACATGCATGCGAGCACTGCGACCGCATCGTTCTATGCATCGCGCCCGGCCTCGAATTCGTCGACGCGCGCGCGCGCGCCGTGATAGGCGGCGCGCGACGGTGAGCGGCCGTCGCGAGGACGACACGATGACACGACACGCGTTCGCGTTGCTCCTGACGGTTCATCTCGGGCTCACCGGCTCCGCGTGGGCGCTGTCGGACGGCGGGCCCGGCACCACGCCCGGCGACGGCGGCGCCTCGGCGGGCGGCACGGGCATCTCGGGCGAAGCGCAGATCGGCACGGGGGCGGCGACGGCCAGCATCAGGATCGAGGTGCCGCCGGGCCGCAACGGCATGCAGCCGAACCTGGCGCTCCGCTACTCGAGCCACGGGAGCGCCTTCTCGCCGTACGGCGTCGGCTGGACCCTGCCGATCGGGAGCGTCGAGCGGAGCCGGCGGTACGGCGTTCCGCGCTACTCCGACGCCGACACGTTCGTCGTGAACCTGCCCGACGGCGTGCTCGACCTCGTGCCGATCACGGGCGGCGCGTACGCCGCGCGCGTCGACGAGGCCCACGTCCACGTCACGCGCGACAAGGTCGCCAACACGTGGACGCTGCACGACACGAGCGGCCGCACGTACACGTTCGGGTGCGCGAACTGCCCCGCCACCGCCGGCAAGGGCGCCGCCCCGCGCAGCTTCGACGACACGTTCACGTGGGCCCTCGTCCAGGTCCAGGACGGCAACGGCAACGCCGTCCGCTACGACTGGCTGCAGCGCGAGGGCGTCGTCCTACCCTCGACGATCAGCTGGGGCGGGAACGGCACGCTGGCCCACTTCTTCACGGTGGAGTTCGGCTGGCGGTTCCTGACCGCGGCGGAGCGCGCGCTCCGGCGCCCGGTGTTCGCGAACGGCTACTTCCAGCGCCTCGCCGTCGAGCTGCAGACGATCACCGTGAGGTACCGCGGGGCCGTCGTCCGCCGCTACACGTTCGCGTTCCGCGACAGCACCGCCACCGGCAACCGCCTGCTCGAGCGGGTGCGGCTGGCGGGGGCGAACGACGCCCCGCTCCGGCTCGAGGGCACGGCCGTCGACGCCGACACGACGTTCACCTACTACGAGCGGCCGAGCGCGTACTTCTCCTCCACCCCCACGCCGATCGCGAGCACGCTCTTCCAGGACGGCTTCACCTGGTACTTCAGCGCGCTCCGCCAGATGGGCGTCGCGCAGTATCACGGCCTCGTCGACCTGAACGCCGACGGACGGGTCGACTACGTCCAGAGCCAGGCCGGGAACTGGCGGGTCTGGGTGAACGTCGGCCGGGCGAACGGCATCTGGCAGGGCTCGACGCCGGCCTCCTGCACCGGCGGCGACCTCGTCGGCTGCATCAACGACCTCACCAACTGCACGGGCGGCCTGGGGTGCACCCTCTGGCCGTCGCCCGTCCAGTACGTGAGCCACGGCATCGAGCCGTCGTGCCAGGACTCCGAGGGCGGCCAGTGCGTCGACTGGCTCTTCCCGAACAACACGACGTCGGCCACGAGCGACGTGAACGGCGACGGCCTTCCGGACGTCATCAACAGCGCGCAGACGCCGTGGCGGCTCTTCGTCAACACCGGCGCCGGCTTCCTCTCGACGCCCGACGGCGGCCAGGGATCGACGAAGTGGACGCCGTCCGGGCCGGCGCGCGAGCTGCGCGGCGGCCCGTGGCAGGACTCGGACGATCTCCCCGAGGACCCGACGGACTACCATCCCGGCCCGGGAACGTGGACGGACCTCGCCGACGTCAACGGAGACGGCCGCCCCGACGTCGTCAGCACGAAGGAGTGGACGACGTCGGACCGCCGCTGGCGGGTGTGGATCAACAACGGCGACGGGTTCGACGCCGCGCTCCCCGTGCCGGGGCCGACGCGCTGGCTCCGCAACGGCGGCAGCGCGGGCACGACGAGCGACGGCCGGGGCCCCGTGATCCAGGACATGGACACCGACCTCTTCGACGTGAACGGCGACGGCATCGCGGACAAGGTCCGCGCGATGGGGAACCGCAACCGGACCGGCCGGGCGGACTGCACGGGGTGGCACTGGGAGATCTGGTACGGCACCGGCACGGATCGCGGCTGGGTGGGCGTCAACGGCGACCAGTGGGAGCCCTTCTGCTGGGTCAGCCCGCCCTACGAGAAGCTCCGCAAGTGGAACGACGACCGGAAGGCCCACTACGACGTCGTCGACGTGACGGGCGACGGCCTGCCGGACTTCGTCCACGCGCGCGACTGGAGCGACGCCAACCGCAACTGGGTGCTCTATCGGAACACGGGCTCCGGCTTCGTGCTGGACGGCGGCACGGGCACGATCTTCGCGCCGGCCAACCTCCGCTGGCACGACACCGACCACGGCACCGACGATCCGCCGCGGTACACGGACGTCCTCACCGACACGATCGACGTCGACGGCGACGGCGCGGTCGACGTCGTGAAGCGCGGCGTCGGCGTGTGGTTCGGGAATCCCGACCGCACGAAGAGCGACGTGCTGCGCGAGGTGATCCAGCCGACCGGACACCGGCAGACGTTCACGTACGCGGTCTCGAGCGACTTCAACGACACGCTCGTCGATCCGGCGGTCCGCGACGGCAAGCTCCACCTGCCCTTCCCGGTGTGGGTGGTCTCGCGGATCGACGAGACCGACGGCGCCACCTACACCCATGCCTCCACCTACGCCTACGGCGGCGGCTACTACGACGCCGGCGAGCGCGACTTCCGCGGCTTCCACACGACGCGCCGGACGGACCAGCGCGGCGTCGTCGAGACGACGACGATCCATCAGGGGGACGTGCTGCGGGGCAAGCCGATCGAATCGGCGACGTACGCCCCGGGGGGCACGCAGCTCTACAAGCGCACGGTCTCGACGTGGCGCTGCGGCGGGGCGACGTGCCCGACCCAGACGACGCTCGCGACCCGGCACTTCCCCGAGCTGACCGCGCTCGTGCGCTACGACTATTCGAACGCCTCCTCGAACCCGTACGTCTGGGTCGCGGGCGGCTTCAAGGCGCGCGCCTCCGCCTTCGTCTACGACGCGTGCGGGAACCTCGTCCGCGAGGTGGCCGACGCGGGCACGTCGGTGAATCCCTTCGCCCCGTCGGCGAACGCGAACGTGAGCCTCGCAACCTACGCCACCGCCGACGCGGACGGAACGCCGATCAACGGGTGCAACGCGACGACGCGGACGTGCCCCACGGGCTACTGCAACCGGGCGACGCGGCTCCAGGAGCTCGGCGGCATGACGAAGACGCTCCTCTACCACGCCGGCGGCAACCTGAAGGCCACCCGCATCGAGGGCGACGACGACGCCCACGATGCGACGACCTCGCTCGAATACGGCTCCTACGGGCTCGTCGCGCGGACGACCGACCCGCTCGGCAAGGTCACGGAGATCGTGCGGCAGGACGGGACGTCCGGATACGACGCCGACTTCCTCCACCCGGCGAGCGTGAAGACGTACGCCACCGACGGCTCGACCGCCACCGTGCTCTGGACCGCGCGCACCGTCGACGCGCGCTGGTCGCAGCCGACCGCCGGCGTGGACGAGAACGGCGCGACGACGCGGCGGGTGTACGACCCGTTCGGCCGCATCTGCAAGGTGTATCTCCCGGGCGACCCGTACGCCCCGCCCGCCGACCCGTGCGCCGACGCCGGCAACATGGCGTGGGACGCGCCGAGCGAGCGCTACGTCTACGCCATCTACGCGGGCGGCTCGCGGGTCGAGAAGTGGGCGAAGGTCTCGACGACCCGCTACGTCGCGACGGTCAGCTTCCACGACGCCCTCGGGCGGCCGCTCCAGACCCAGACGACGCGCGAGGTCGGCGGCGTGGAGCAGGTCGTGGTGCTCGACGCGAAGGTCTACGACGCGGTCGGAAACGTCGCGGTCGAGTGGCTCACGAAGGCGGTGCCCGGCGCCCCGAACGTCACCGTCCGGCAGGACCCGACGGGCGACCCGGGCTTCCGCTTCCATGACCCGTTCGGGCGGCTGATCGACGCCTACCAGGCGGACCAGGACACCTACATCCGCACGACCTACCAGACGGCGTGGGTGACCCGGAGCTGCGATCCGAACGCCAGCGCCGACGCGACGACCGGCAAGTGCGTCGAGGAGGAACGCGACTTCGCCGGACGCACGATCGAGCGCCGGACGTACGTCGGCGGCGCCGGCACCTGGGACACCAAGGAGCAGCGCACGTACGCCCGCGACGCGCGCACGATCACCGTCACGTACGACAACGACGCGACGACCGCGATCGTCACCGCCTACGACGCGCTCGGCCGGAAGAAGGACGTGTGGGATCCCGACGCCGGCGCGAGCGGCAGCGGGCGATGGCGGTTCGACTACGACCGGGCGGGGAATCTCGTCTACCAGGACGACCCGAAGACCGGCCAGCACGTCGAGCTGCGCTACGACGGGCTCGGGCGGCTGCGCTACCGCTACACGTACACCGCCGACGACCCCGGCGCGGGCACCGCGACGGAGGTCACCCGGATCGACTACGACTGCACCGGCACGACGAACGGCAAGGGGCGGGCCTGTCGGCTCCTCGACCGCGGCGGGACGGCGGGCCGCACGGAGACGCTCGCGTACGACGCACGCGGGCACATCACGCGGCAGAAGAAGACCATCCGCTACCAGAAGCCGGGGGCGGCGCAGCCCGTGGAGCTCTCGTTCACGGCCGAGTCGGAGTACGAGCCGTCGACCGGACGGCTCCTCCGCTCCACCTACCCCGCGGGCAACGGCGCGTCGGAGTGGTTCTGGTTCGTGTACGGCCCGACCGGCGGGCTCCAGCGCGTCCAGACCGACGGCGGCGAGATCGTGTCCGACATCGAGCACGACGCCCGCGGGCGGCTCACGCAGCTCGAGTTCCGCAACGGGGTCGTCGACCGCTACACGTACAAGGGCGCGGACGAGAACCATCGGCTCGACCGGATCGAGACGATCCGGGCCGGCAACGCCGTCCCGTACCGGAACGTCGCGTATCCCGACTACGACCCCAACGGGAACCTCCGGCTCATCCGCGACGAGCGGTTCGGGCCGCGCGAAGGGACCTCCGCGACCGCGACGGCCGTCTACGAGCCGCAAGGGCGCCTCACCCGGGCGCGTCTCTGCGGCGGCGCGCCCGGATCGGGCTGGTACGAGAGCGACTTCGGCTACGACCCGTTCGGCAACCTCCGCCTGAAGGACGGCAACGACGCCGTCACGCGGCCGACGAAGCGGCATCAGTTCCTCACCGCCGAGAGCGAGCGGGGCACCGTGGTCGAGCCGATCACGTACGACGACAACGGCAGCCTCCTACACCTGACCGGCGACCGCGACGCCGAGTACGACGCGGAGGGACGCCTCGTCCGGATGTCGCAGAACGACGCCCCGCGCATGCAGTACGCCTACGACAGCGTGGGCGCGCGCGTGGTCGCCTGGGACGCGACGACCGACCGCACGACCTTCTTCTTCGGCGGCTTCGACTACCACGTCGAGGATCGGAGGATCGTCCGCCACGTCGTCGCCGGGCGGCGGCTCGTGGCGGCGAGCATCCGGAACGCGCCGCTGGTCGTGGCCGACGGCCCCGAGCCGGCGGGGCGCGGAACGCTCTTCGCCCACGGTCCGACCCTCTTCGCCACGATCGCGCTCGTCCTGGTCGGCGCGGCGTTCGCCCTCCCCGGGCGCGTCCGCCGGGCCGGCGTGCCGCGGGTGCCCCGCGCGTTCGTCGGGTTCCTCGCCGCCGCGCTGATCCTCGTCGAGCTGCCCGTGCCCGCCGGCGCGCAGTGTCCCGGACGCGACGGGCCGACGCCGGCGGACACCGTCATGTACCACCTGGACCACCAGGGCTCGCCGCGGCTCCTGACCGACCATCTGGGCGGCGTCCGCGAGTACCTCGGCTTCGAACCCTACGGCACGACGGGCGCCGTCTACGGGCCCGACCCGCAGGGCGTCCTCCAGCGGAAGAGCACGTCGGAGAGCCCGTTCCACTACACCGGGCACCGCGCGGCGGACGCCGCGGGGCTCATCTTCATGGGCGCGCGGTTCTACGACCCCGCGATGGGCGTCTTCCTCACGCACGATCCGGCCCGGGAGTTCACGAGCCCGTACAGCTACACGGGCGGCAACCCGTTCAGCTTCACGGACTCGACCGGCGCGTTCATCGACGTCCTCATCGAGATCATCTTCATCGTCGCGATCGTCGCCGCCGTCGCGCAGGCGATCTACACGGGGGTGACGGCCGGCCTCGCCGCCTCGCAGAGCGGCGAGTCGGTCGGGGACGCCGTCCTGGAGGGCCTCGGCCAGGCGGTCCTGTCGCTCGTGATCAGCGCGGTCGGGATCGTGATCGGCGCGGGCATCGGGCAGTACCTCACGAGCTCCGCCCAGCTCGCGCTCCAGCTCGCCTCGGCCGGCTACGGCGTCTACAACGGCGTCCAGGCGATCGACTCCGGCAACTACGGGGCCGGGGCGTTCGCGATCCTCGGCGCGGCGACCGCGCTCGCCGGCGCGGCGGTCACCGCGGTCCGGATCGGCAATTCGCTGTTCGCGGCGACGGCGAAGAGCGACGCCAGCGGCGCGACCGGCGGCACGCCCGCCGGCGGCGCCTGCGGCGGGGGCGCGAACTCCTGCCGCATCGCGCAGGTCACGAAGAAGCTCTCGTCGAACCTCGAGGACCACGCGTTCAGCGCGGTCGACGAGTTCGGGAGCGAGGGGTCGGCGCTGGCCGGCCGCACGTCCGAGATCCCCTCGCCGTTCGCCGAGATGGGCACGCACGTCGGCGTGCAGACGGGCACCGCCGCGATCCGGGGCGGATTCCTCGGCGGGTTCCGGATCGGCGCCACGGCGGCGACGTCGTACCTCCTGAAGGGCGGCAGCGCGATCCTGACCGGCGGCGTGCTCGGGCTCGTCGACGGGGCCTTCGAGGGCGCGGCGGCCGTGGTCGCGTCCGGGAGCTCGAACGAGGCGTGGCTCGCGTTCTTCGTCATCAAGGGCACGCAGTACATCGTCATCGGCGCGATCGGCGGGCCGCCGGCGGTCTTCTGGTCGGTCACCGCCGACCTCGCGTTCAGCGGGCTGAACCCGCTGCTCTCCACGGGCGCTCCGCCCGGCGGCCAGGCCCTGATGCCGACCGCATCGCCGTAGTCGCGGGTCAGACCGCCGGGCCGACGCCGGTGGTGAGCGCCATGGCGAGCGCCGCCTGCGTCGGACGCGCGGTCGAGACGTGGGAGATGCCGCGCTCTCGAGCTCCTCGTTCGCGCCCGGCGCCGAGCGCTCGCGCGCCAGGTCGGCTTGCTCGGCGTCCACCGGCGAGCTGACCGAGACGCGCTCGCCCGCGGCCATCGACATGGCGCCGGCGACCGGGAGTCGGCGCCGGCGGCGTGCGCGGACGCGACGCCGACCACGAGGCTCGCCGCGTGGGGCGGCGGCGGTCCCCCGTTCGGCTCCAGGCTCCAGGGCGCGCGCGAAGCTGCAGCCGTGCGCGGATCACTTGAGCCGGCGCTTCGCGCCCGCGCCGCGCACCGTGACGTCGGCCGACGCCTCGTAGAAGCCCGAGAGCAGCGCGAGCCGGAGCGTTCCCGTGACGCCGGCCAGATCGAGGCCCTGGAGCTTCAGCGCGAGCGCGAGGTCCTTCTTGCCGGGCCTGAGCGTCAGCGAACCGCCGGTCGCCGCCTGCACGGCGGTGTTCTGCTTCCGACCCCGCACCACCTCGAACACCTCGCCGTCCGGGTCCGCGGGCTTCGCGGGCTTGTCCGTGGCCCGGAAGCTCTTGCCCTTCCGGACGACCTTCCCCGCCGGGATGCGCACCACCACCACGGCGGCGGACGGCGTCCGCAGCTCCACCCACGTGTCGGTCCCCGGGAAGTCGAACGTCGCACCGCCCGCCACCAGCTTCGCCTTCACGGTGAGGACGTCGCCCTTGTCCGGCTTCGAACCCGGCGCGTCGGGCAGCGGCTTCCCGATCTGGGCCCGGCCGTTCACCCGCGTCAGCGCCGACGGCGGCGGAGCGAGGGAAAGGTTCGGGATCGGGTCGAGCCGGCACGTCATGCGGATGCCGTTCAGGACCGGGCCGCCCGCGCCGCACGCGGCCGGGATGACGTCGTCGCCCTCGAGCGTCAGCTCGCCGGTCGCCGGGTCGAGCGGGACGCCCTGGCTCGCGTAGAGCCCGCCCTGGAGGAGGTAGCTCTGGCGCGTCGTCGCGAGGGTCGGGGCCGTCGGATAGTCGGGGCGGACCCCGGCACCGCAGAAGTTGGTGGAGTAGTGGTTCGCGAACTTCGGCAGGATGACGTTCCCCGCCGAGTCGATCGTCCCCGTCACCT
>Ga0073934_10005515_pt1 | contig 19492 bp, 16 predicted proteins | sample LarsenN4metaG_FD_76834 | JGI IMG/M metagenome (GOLD analysis project Ga0073934, IMG submission 76834) | Hot spring sediment bacterial and archeal communities from British Columbia, Canada, to study Microbial Dark Matter (Phase II) - Larsen... ... | reverse complement strand
GCGGCGCCTGGCGCGCCAGCGACTTCAGGTCGTAGCTCGGCTTGTCGAGCCGGTCGAGGTCGTCGGCCGGCACGAAGCGGCTGCCGTCGCGGCGCAGCAGGAAGAACTCGGGCTCGATGCCGGTGCGCAGGCTCCAGCCGCGCTCGGCCAGCCGCGCCAGCGCGCGACGCAGCACCTGGCGCGGGCACGCGTCGAACGGCGCACCGGCCACGAAGCCGTCGCCGACGATGCGCGCGACGCCGGGCCACCACGGCAGCGGCATCGCGGTGGTGGCGTCGCCGCGTGCGTAGTACTCCGAGCGCGCTCCGCTGCGCGCGAGTCCGGTGCCCCAGATCGACGGGCCCGAGAAGCCGGCACCGTCGGCCAGCACGGTGTCGAGGTGCGCGAGCGGCACGAGCTTGCCCTTGGCCACGCCGTGCAGGTCGGTGAACTGCACGAGCAGGGTGTGCACACCCTGCGCGGCCAGGCGCTCGCGCAGCGCGCTCATGCCGTCGCAGCCAGCACCGATTCGCGCAGGATGCCGAGCGCCTCGTCGAACACGGCCTCGTCGATGGCCAACGGGAACAGGAAGCGCACGACGTTGGCGTTGACGCCGCAGGTCAGCAGGATCAGGCCGCGCTGCAAGGCCTCGGCCTGCACGCGCTTCGTGAGCTCGGCGTCGGGTTCGCCCGCAGCCGGACGCTGGAACTCGACGGCGCACATGCCGCCCAGGCCGCGCACGTCGGCGATCTGCGGCACCTGCGGGCGCAGCGACTCGAGCAGCGCACGCAGCCGCTCGCCCAGCCGCGCGCCGCGCTCGGGCAGCTTCTCGTCGCGCATCACGTCGATCACGGCGTGCGCGGCGGCCACGGCCAGCGGGTTGCCGGCGTAGGTGCCGCCCAGTCCGCCCGGTGCGGGCGCGTCCATGATCTCGGCCTTGCCGGTCACGGCCGACAGCGGCACGCCGGCCGCCAGGCTCTTGGCGATGGCCATCAGGTCGGGCACCACGCCGTAGCGCTCGAAGTAGTGCTCCATCGCGAACATTCGGCCGGTGCGGCCGAAGCCGGTCTGCACCTCGTCGGCGACGAGCACGATGCCGTGCTCGTCGCACAGCTCGCGCAGCCACTTCACGGCCTCCGGCCGGATGACGTTGAAGCCGCCTTCGCCTTGCACCGGCTCGAACACGATGGCCGCCACGCGCGACGGCTCGATGTCGGCCTTGAACAGGTGCTGCACGGCCTTCTTCACCTCGTCGAGGCTCGCGCAGTGGCAGGGGAAGGGCGCGTGGTAGATCTCCGGCGGGAAGGGGCCGAAGCCCGCCTTGTACGGCTGCACCTTGCCCGTGAGCGACACGGCGAACATCGAGCGGCCGTGGAAGGCGCCGCCGAAGGCGATGACGCCGGAGCGCTTCGTGTACGAGCGGGCGATCTTCACCGCGTTCTCGATCGCCTCGGCGCCGGTCGAGAACAGCGCCGTCTTCTTGGCGTGCGTGCCGGGCGTGAGCTGGTTGAGCTTCTCGGCCAGCGCGATGTAGCTCTCGTACGGCACCACCTGGTAGCAGGTGTGCGTGAAGCGCTCGAGCTGCTCGCGGATCGCGGCCACCACCTTCGGGTGGCCGTGGCCGACGTTCATCACGGCGATGCCGCCGGCGAAATCGATGAAGCGACGGCCTTCGACGTCCCACAGCAGCGCGTTGTCGGCGCGGTCGGCGAAGAAGGTCGCCATCACGCCCACGCCGCGCGGCGTGGCGGCAGCCTTGCGGGCCATCAGCTGTTCGTTGCGGGAGTGGTTCATGCGTGTCTCCGGTGCCGGGGCCCTGCGGCTCGCGGCGGGTCTTGCGGGTCGTGTGGGGGGAGGGGCTTCGACAGGCTCAGCCCGAACGGGACGTACGAGTCCAACGGGTCGTGCGGGCGCGCCGCCGCACCCCGTTCGCCCCGAGCCTGTCGAAGGGCCTGCATCACCGGCTCCTCACGCGGGGTTCACGCGCAGCCACGTCGTCTTCAGTTCGGTGTACTTCTCGAACGCGTGCAGCGACTTGTCGCGGCCGTTGCCGCTTTGCTTGTAGCCGCCGAAGGGCACGGTGATGTCGTCCTCGTCGTACTGGTTGACGTGCACGGTGCCCGCGCGCAGCTGACGCGCGACGCGGTGCGCGCGGTCGACGTGGCTCGACCACACGCTGGCCTGCAGGCCGTAGGGCGAGTCGTTGGCCAGGCGCACGGCTTCGGCTTCGTCCTTGAAGCGCAGGATGCCGAGCACCGGGCCGAAGATCTCCTCGCGGGCGATCTTCATGTCGGGGGTGACGCGGTCGAACACGGTCGGCTCGACGTAGAAGCCGCCGGTCTCGGCGCGCGCCCGGCGGCCGCCGGCGACCACCTGCGCGCCCGCGCTGTGCCCGGCGTCGATGTAGCCGAGCACGGTGCGCAGCTGCGTGTCGTCGACCAGCGCACCCATGCTGGTGGACGGGTCGAGCGGATCGGCGGGCTGGTACTTCGGCGCCTCGCCCGCGACGATGCGCACGAACTCGTCGGCGATGCTCTCGTGCACCAGCACGCGCGTGGGTGCGTTGCAGCTCTCGCCCTGGTTGTAGAACACGCTGCCGGCCACGGTCCGGGCGGCGCGGGGCAGGTCGTCGAAGTCGGGGAAGACGACGAAGGCGCTCTTGCCGCCCAGTTCGTTGAAGACGCGCTTGAGGTTGCTGCGGCCGGCGTATTCGAGCATGCGCCGGCCCACGCGCGTGGAGCCGGTGAAGCCGATCGCGTCGACGTCCATGTGCAGCGCGAGCGCCTCGCCGGCCTCGTGGCCGTAGCCCGGCACCACGTTGAACACGCCCTCGGGCAGGCCGGCCTCCAGCGCCAGCTCGGCCAGGCGCATGGCGGTGAGCGGGCTCTTCTCGCTGGGCTTGAGCACGACCGAGTTGCCGGCCGCGAGCGCGGGGCCGAGCTTCCACGCGGCCATGATCATCGGGTAGTTCCACGGCACGATCGCGCCGATCACGCCCATCGGCTCGCGCGTGACGAGCGCCAGCGCGTTGCGGCCGGTGGGCGCGATCTCGTCGTAGACCTTGTCGATCGCCTCGGCGTACCACGCGATGGTGCGCGCGGTCGACGGCACGTCGACCGCCAGCGAGTCGCGGATCGGCTTGCCCATGTCGAGCGTCTCGAGCAGGGCCAGCTCTTCCTTCGCGGCGAGCACGTTCTCGGCGAAGCGCAGCAGCACGCGCTTGCGCTGCGCGGGCGCCTTGCCGGCCCAGCGTCCGTCGTCGAAGGCCTTGCGCGCGGCCGCCACGGCGGCGTCGACGTCGTCGGCCCGGCAGCGCGCCACCGCGCCGAGCACGCGAGCGTCGATGGGCGACACGCAGTCGAAGGTTTCGCCGGACACGGCGCCGACGCGCCGTCCGCCGATGAGGGCGCGCCCGTCCGGCCGCACGGCGGCGGCGCGCTGCTTCCAGTCGATGGTGGTCATGGTGAGGCTCTCGTCCACGACGCCCCGTGGCTCGTGCCGCCGCTCAGAACGACACGAGCACCGAGGCGCCGAACAGGTGGTTGGTCTTGGCGTAGCTGCCGTTCTTCACGTCGATGAACACCGGCTGGCTCGCGCGGTCGAGGCGGTACTCGGCCTTGAAGGTGGTGTTCAGGTTGAAAAGGTAGCTCAGGCCGAGCGTGAGCGCGCTGCGGTTGGCGCCGATCTCCGGGTCGCCGGCGGGGTCGGGGCCGAGGCCGTTGCGGTCGTCGGCGAAGTTGTAGCCGAGCAGGCCGCCGCCGTTCTTCTTGTTGGCGATGTAGTCGAGTCGCGCGGTGCCTTCGAAGCGCGGCGTGAACTTGTAGGCCGCGAGCGCCGACGCACCCCACCACCTGGCGTTGCGCAGGTCGCCGGTGACGGGATCGGCGGTGATCGCCGCGTTCTTCTGCTGGCCGACGCTCAGCTGGCCCTGCACCGTCCAGTCGCCGCGGATGAAGTAGGCGTCGAACTCGAACAGGTCGACGCGCGTGTCCTTCAGGTCGTAGGGCAGGCCGGTGACCGGGTTGCCGACCCCGTCGTCGGCGCGGAAGTTGGCCGCCTTGCCGTGCACGCCGGCGAAGCCGAAGCCCTGGAACTCGCCGCGCGCGTAGTCGACGCGGTAGGTGAAGACCGGCGTCTTCTCGCCGGCGTTGCGGCGGCTCGAGTTCATGTTGGCCAGCATGGCCTTGTAGATCCACTTGCCGCGCGTGACCTCCAGGCCGGCGCCGGTGTACGCGGTGGGCAGCGTGAAGTCGAACAGCAGGTTGTGCGTGATGAGCTTGTTCAACGTGGGCTGCAGGTACTCGTAGCCCGACCAGTCGGGCACCTGGCCGGCGATGAAGCGCGTCTGCAGGTCGGTCAGCGGCACCGACACGCTCGCCTCGTGGACGATCGACGCGCCGTCGAACACGGCTCCCACGCCGCGGTTCGGCGCCAGCGTGAGGCGCCAGCGCGAGCCGCCCTCGGTCTCCTTCGTGAAGTCGATGACCGCGGCGCCGAAGTAGGAGTTGTCGTAGTTGTAGCCGTCGTCGTCGACGCGGTTGAGGAACTGGAAGCCCGCGCGGTCCTGCCGCTTGTTGTAGATGAAGGTCGGGTCCATGTAGCCGCTGATCTTCAGGTTCTTCAGGCCCATCATGTCGCGGCTGTCCTCGAGCGCCTCGGTCTTGACCTGCAGGCGGTTGAACTCGGCGGCCTGTTCCGGCGTCATGCCCCACTGGCCTTGCGCGGGCGGCTTGCCCTCGGCCTCCTTCAGCTTCTTCTCGAGGTCGGCGACGCGCGCCTTCAGCTCCTGCAGTTCCTTCAGCACGTCGGCGTTCGACTGTGCCGAGGCCGGCATCGGGAAGGCGGCGGCCAGGGCGACGGCCAGGACACTGAGCTTGCAGGCGTTCATCGGGTTCTCCTCTCGTGTGACGTGGTCGGTATCGGTCGTTGAACGGAACTTCAGGCGCCGGCTCGCGCGGCGGCGGCCATCTCGAGCATGCGGCGGCGTTCGGCGCGCGCGATGAGCCAGCTCGCGAGCACCACGCCGACGGCGACGATCACGATGATCACGGTGGCCACCGCGTTGATGCTCGGGCTCAGCCCGAGGCGCGCGCGCGAGAAGATGACCAGCGGCATCGTGGTGGCGCCCGGGCCCGACAGGAAGGCCGACAGCACCACGTCGTCGAGCGACAGGGTGAACGTCAGCAGCCAGGCCGACAGCATCGACTGCGCGATCATGGGCAAGGTGACCAGCCAGAACACCTGCGCCGGCTTCGCGCCGAGGTCCATCGCGGCTTCTTCCAGCTGCGGCGGCATGTCCTGCAGCCGCGCCTGGATCACGACGGTGGCGTAGGCCAGCCCGAGCAGCAGGTGGCCGAGCCAGATGGTCAGCATGCCGCGCTCGGGGAAGCCCCAGCCGAACGCCGCCTGCGTCGCGCGCTGCATCGACACCAGCATCAGCAGCAGCGACAGCCCGACGATCACTTCCGGCATCACGAGCGGCGCGGTGACCATGCCCGAGAACAGGGTGCGCCCCGTGAAGCGCCGGTACTTGACCAGCGCGAACGCCGCCAGGGTGCCGAGCACCACCGACGCGCACGCGGTGAAGAACGCGATGCGCAGGCTGAGCCACAGGCCGGCCAGCATCTCGCGGTCGTCGGCGAGCTTGCGGTACCACTCGAGCGTGAAGCCGCCCCACACGGTGGGCAGCGGCGAGTCGTTGAACGAGTAGACGACCAGCGCGACGATCGGCAGGTACAGGAAGAGGAAGCCCGCGGCGAGCCAGCCGCGGCCGAAGGCGCGGTTGAACGCGTCGCCGAAGAGCGGTCGCTTCGCGTTCACGCGCGTCGCTCCACGGCCTCGGCCTGGTACTTGTTGAACAGCGCCAGCGGCACGATGATGAGCAGGATCATCACCACCGCGACCGACGAGGCCATCGGCCAGTCGTTGTTGCTGAAGAACTCGTCCCACAGCACGCGGCCGATCATCAGGGTCTGCGGGCCGCCGAGCAGCTCGGGGATCACGAACTCGCCGACGCAGGGGATGAACACCAGCATCGAGCCGGCGATGATGCCGGCCTTGGACAGCGGCACGGTCACCAGCCAGAACGCCTTGAACGGCGTCGCGCCGAGATCCGACGCGGCCTCGAGCAGGCGCAGGTCCATCTTCGCCAGGTTGGCGTACAGCGGAAGGATCATGAACGGCAGGTAGGTGTAGACCATGCCGATCACGAGCGAGAACGGCGTGTTCATGAACTTGCCGGCCGCGGGGATGAGCCCGGCCGCGACCAGCACGTGGTCGATGCGCAGCGCGATCAGCGCGTCGGCGACCCAGCCGTTCTCGCCGAGCAGGCCCTTCCACGCGTACACGCGCAGCAGGAAGGACGTCCAGAACGGCAGCATCACCAGCATCAGCAGGGCCGGCTGCACGGTGGCCCTGGCGCGCGCCATGAAGTAGGCGAACGGGTAGCCGATGGCCAGGCACAGCACGGTGGTGACGGCCGCGTACTTCAGGCTCGCGAGGTAGGTCTTGAAGTACAGGTCGTCCTGCGTGATGAACTGGTAGTTCGACAGCTTGATCGTCAGCTGCAGCAGGCCGTCGCGGAAAGTGAGCAGGTCCTTGAACTGCACCGTCTCCATCTCGGAGACGCTGATGCGCAGCACGATCAGGAAGGGCAGCAGGAAGAACAGCAGCAGCCACGCGAACGGCAGGCCGATCACGACGGCCCGCCCGCCCGGCAGCCAGCGCCGCAGCAGGTGCTTCATGAGGTCAGCACCACCTGCGACGAGCGCGACCAGTGCGCCCACGCCTCGTCGCCCCAGGTGAGCGCCTCGTCGCGGTGGCGCTGCACGTTGGCCTGGCTCACCTTCAGCATCAGGCCGCTGGCGAGCTGGAGCTGGTAGACCGTGTAGCTGCCGAAGTACGACAGCTCGCGGATCGTGCCGCGCGCGGTGTTGAACTCGGCGTCGGCCGGCGCGCTCCTCGACAGGTGGATCTTCTCGGGCCGCAGCGCCACCGTGACCGGCATGCCTTCAGTGCCGGTGATGCCGTGGCCCACGTAGTGTCGGCAGTCGGCGCAGTCGATCACCACGTGGTCGGGCTGGTCGACCGCCAGGGTGCCGTCCATCAGGTTGACGTTGCCGATGAAGTCGGCCACGAAACGCGTCGCCGGCGTCTCGTACACGTCGCCGGGCGCGCCCACCTGGAGGATGCGGCCTTCGCTCATGACCGCGATGCGCGAGGCCATGGTCATCGCCTCTTCCTGGTCGTGCGTGACCATCACGCAGGTGACGCCGACCTGCTCGACGATGTTGACCAGCTCGATCTGCGTCTCCTCGCGCAGCTTCTTGTCGAGCGCGCCCAGCGGCTCGTCCAGCAGCAGCAGCTGCGGCCGCTTGGCCAGGCTGCGCGCCAGCGCCACGCGCTGCTGCTGGCCGCCGGACAGCTGGTGCGGCTTGCGCCTGGCGAACTTGCCGAGCTGCACGAGCTTCAGCATCGACTCCACGCGCTCGGCGATCGCGTCCTTCGGCATGCCGTCGCGCTTGAGCCCGAACGCGATGTTGTCCCACACCGTGAGGTGCGGGAACAGCGCGTACGACTGGAACATCATGTTGATCGGCCGCAGGTACGGCGGCAGCCCGGCGAGGTCCTGGCCGTCGAGGACGATGCGGCCGGAGGTCGGCGTCTCGAAGCCGGCCAGCATGCGCAGCAGGGTCGACTTGCCGCAGCCCGACGAGCCGAGCAGGGCGAAGATCTCGCCCTTGGCGACGTCGAGGCTGACGTGGTTGACCGCGACCGCGCCGCCGCCGAAGTCCTTGACCAGGTCGCGGATCTGCAGGAAGGCGGCGTCGCCGCCGCCGTTCGGCGCGCTCACGTTGCGGCTCCCTCCGGCACGCGGCTCAGAGGCCGGTCTTGAACGACGTGTACAGCCGCGTCATCGTGCGGCGGATGTCGTTGTTGATCGCGTCGGGCAGCACCATGCGCTTCATGTCGGCGTCGGACAGGAACACCGTCGGGTCGTTCGCGACGTTCGGCTTGACGAACTTCTTCGACTCCTTGTTGGGGTTCGGGTAGAAGACCTTGTTCGTCAGCCCCGCATGCACCTCGGGGCGCAGGATGTAGTTGATGAACTTGTGCGCGTTCTCCGGGTGCGGCGCGTCGGCCGGGATCACCATCATGTCCATGAAGACGATGCCGCCGGTCTTGGGGATCAGCGCCTCGATCTTCTGCCCGGTCTTGCCTTCGATGGCGCGGTTCTTCGCGATGTTGATGTCGCCCGACCAGCCGAGCGCCACGCAGATGGAGCCGTTGGCCATGTCGTTGATGTAGCCCGACGAGCTGAACAGGGTCACGTGCGGGCGGATGCTCTTGAGCAGCGCCGGCACGCCGGCGTAGTCGGCCTGGTTGCGGCTGTACGCCGGCTTGCCGAGGTAGTGCAGGGCCGCCGGGATCACCTCGGTGGCCGAGTCGAGGAAGCTCACGCCGCAGCTCTTGAGCTTGCTGACGTACTCGGGCTTGAACACCAGGTCCCAGGCGTTCTCGGGCATCGGCATGTTGCCCAGCGCGGCCTTCACCTTGTCGACGTTGATGCCGACGGTGGTGAAGCCCCACAGCCAGTTCACCATGTACTGGTTGCCCGGGTCGAGCTTGGCGAGCTGCTCGAGGATCACCGGGTCGAGGTTCTTCCAGTTCGGCACCTTGGACTTGTCGATCTTGCGCAGCAGGCCGCCGTCGGCCTGCAGCTTGGCCCAGTACGACGAGGGCACCACGATGTCGTAGCCGGTCTTGCCGGCCACCAGCTTGGCGTGGACGATCTCGTTGTTGTCGAAGTTGTCGTAGCGCACCTTGATGCCGGTCTCTTTCTCGAAGTTGGCCAGGGTGTCTTCGGCGATGTAGTCGGACCAGTTGTAGACGTTGAGGACCTTCTCCTCCTCCTGTGCCGCGACCGGTGCGGTCCATGCGAGGGCACAGGCCGCGACGAGCGCTCCGTTCTGCAGCAGCGACTTGAAGTTCATGCGGGCTTCTCCAACGGTGGGGGGTGTCGATGGGATCGGGGCAGTCTAGACAGCGCTGCGGCGGGCGGCATCCCGACAAACGCGAGGCGCCGTCACCTCCAGCCCTGGCGCTGCGCGTCGGCCAGGGTCAGGTCGAGGCAGCGGCGCGCGAGGCCGACGAGCTCGTCGATCTGCTCGCGCGTGATGACCAGCGGCGGCGCGACGATCATGCGGTCGCCGACCGCGCGCATGATGAGTCCGTTGCCGAAGCAGTGGCCGCGGCAGACCATGCCGAGCTCGAGCGACGGCGGGAACGCCTCGCCGGTGGCCTTGTCCTTCACGAGCTGCAGCGCGCCCATCAGGCCGCAGGTCTGCACCTCGCCGACCAGCGGATGCTCGCCCAGCTCGGCGAAGCGCCTGGCCAGGTAGGGCCCGACGTCGTCGCGCACGCGCTCGACGAGGCGCTGCTCGCGGATCAGCCGGATGTTGGCGATGGCCACGGCGCAGGCGACCGGATGGCCCGAGTAGGTGTAGCCGTGCTCGAACTCGCCGCCGCGCTCGATGAGCGCCTGCGCGACGCGCTCGCCGACCATCACGCCGCCCAGCGGCACGTAGCCGGAGGTCACGCCCTTGGCGAAGGTCATGAGGTCGGGCCGCGTGCCCATGGTCTCGCAGCCCCACCAGTGCCCGGTGCGGCCGAAGCCGGTGATGACCTCGTCGCTCACCAGCAGGATGCCGTAGCGGTCGCAGATGCGCTGGATCTCGGGCCAGTAGGTGGCCGGCGGCACGATCACGCCGCCGGCGCCTTGCACCGGCTCGCCGATGAAGGCGGCCACCTTGTCGGGGCCGACCTCGAGGATCTTCTGCTCCAGCCAGCGCGCCGCGACGAGGCCGAACTCGTCGCGCGACAGCCCTTTGGCCGCGCCGTCGCGGTGCGCCCACGCGTGCGGCTGCTCGATGTGCACGATGCCGGGGATCGGCAGGCCGCCTTGCTCGTGCATGTACTTCATGCCGCCCAGCGACGCGCCGGCCATAGTCGAGCCGTGATACGCGTTCCAGCGGCTGATGATCACCTGACGCTGCGGCTGTCCGACGATGTCCCAGTAGCGGCGCACCATGCGCACCACGGTGTCGTTGCCTTCCGAGCCCGAGCCGGAGAAGAACACGTGGCGGAACTGCGGCGGCGTCACCTCGGCCAGCAGCTCGGCCAGCTCGATGGCCGGCGGCGTGGCCGTCTGGAAGAACGCGTTGTAGAAGGGCAGCTGCTCGAGCTGCCGCGTGGCGGCGTCGATCAGCGCGCGCTGGCCGTAGCCGACGTTGACGCACCACAGCCCCGACATCGCGTCGAGGATGCGGTGGCCGTCGCTGTCGGTCAGGTAGATGTTCTCGGCCTTCGTGATGATGCGCGAGCCCTTCTTCGCCAGCGACTGGAAGTCGGTGAAGGGGTGCAGGAAGTGCGCCGCGTCGGCGCTCTGCCACTCGCGGGTGCTGCGCGCGGCAGCCTGCGGTGCGATGACGGCACTCATGGTCGTCTCCTCGGGGTCGTGTGCTTCAGACGTGCAGCAGCAGGTGCTCGCGCTCCCACGGCGAGATCACCTTCATGAACTCGGCGTACTCGACTTCCTTGATCTCCGTGTAGACGGTGACGAAGGCTTCGCCGAGCACCTTGGCCAGGTCCTTGTCGTCGCGCAGCAGCGACAGCGCCTCGCTCAGCGAGCGCGGCAGCGCGTACTCGCCGAGATAGGCGTCGCCCTTGCACTCGGGCGTGGGCTCGATGCGGTTCCTGATGCCCAGCCAGCCGCAGGCCAGCGTCGCGGCGAGCGCGACGTACGGGTTGGCGTCGGCGCCGATCACGCGGTTCTCGATGCGCCGCGCCGCCGGCGAGGCCACCGGCGAGCGGATGCCGACCGTGCGGTTGTCGGTGCCCCACTGGATGTTGATCGGCGCGGCCGTGAAGCGCGCGAGCCGGCGGTAGCTGTTGACGTAGGGCGCGAACAGCGCCATCGCCGCCGGGATGTAGCGCTGCAGCCCGCCGATGTACCAGTAGAACTCCTTGCTCGGCGTGCCGTCGTCGTTGCTGAACAGGTTGCGGCCGGTGGCCTTGTCGACGATGCTCTGGTGCACGTGCATCGCGCTGCCCGGCTCGCCGGCGATGGGCTTGGCCATGAAGGTGGCGAACATGTCGTGGCGCAGCGCCACCTCGCGCACCGTGCGCTTGAAGAAGAACACCTCGTCGGCCAGCCCGAGCGGATGGGCGTGGAAGAAGTTGATCTCCATCTGCCCCGCGCCGATCTCGTGGATCAGCGTGTCGACGTTGAGCTCCATCTTCTCGCAGTAGTCGTACACGTCCTCGAACAGCGGGTCGAACTCGTTGACCGCGTCGATCGAGTACGCCTGGCGCGAGGTTTCGGCGCGGCCGCTGCGGCCGATGGGCGGCTTCAGCGGCATGTCGGGGTCGGTGTTGCGCGCCACCAGGTAGAACTCGAGCTCGGGCGCGACCACCGGCTCCCAGCCCTCGGCGGCGTAGAGCTCGCACACGCGGCGCAGCACCGAGCGCGGCGCGTACGGCACGAGCCGGCCGTCGCGGTCGTAGCAGTCGTGGATCACCTGCGCCGTCGGGTCGGTCGCCCACGGCACGATGCGCACCGTGGCCGGGTCGGGGCGCAGGTGCATGTCGCGGTCGGTGGGCGTGATGACGTCGTAGTACGGCCCCTCCTCGGGGAACTCGCCGGTCACGCCCATCGCGACCACCACCTCGGGCAGCCGCATGCCGCGGTCCTCGGTGAACTTCTCGCGCGGCAGGATCTTGCCGCGCGCCACGCCGGTGAGATCGGGCACCAGGCACTCGATCTCGGTCACGCGACGCTCGTTGAGCCACTGCTCGAGGTCGCTGAAGCTGAAGTTGTCTCTCACCACCATAAGTCACCTGTCGTCGTTCCTGCGTGCGGCATGGCGTGCCGACGCGCCTGCCTCGTGCCACCGGGACGGCGCCGCTACGACTCGGGCGCCCGGTGGCGGTCGCGGTAGGCGCGGCACGCGCGGCCGAAGGCCTGCAGCAGCGCCATCGAGACCGGGTTGCGCGCGGCCTGCCACTCGGGGTGCCACTGCACGAAGAGGTTGAAACCCTTGGCCTCGGGCACCGAGAAGGCCTCGACCACGCCGTCGGGTGCGCGCGCCTCGACGCGCAGGCCCGCCGCGAGTCGATGGACCGCCTGGCCGTGCAGCGAGTTCACGCGGAAGGTCTTCTGCTCGAGCAGGCCGTCGAGCACGCCGCCGGGCACCACGCTCACGTCGTGCGCGAAGTCGTACTGCTCCTCGGCGCTCTTCGAGTCGTCGGCACGGTGGTCGAGGTGCCCGGGCACGAGGTGCACCGCCTGGTGCAGGCTGCCGCCGAGCGCGACGTTGGTCTCCTGCGAGCCGCGGCAGATGCCGAAGACCGGGATGCCGCGTTCGAGCACGCGCGGGATCAGCGGCAGGGTCGCGGCGTCGCGCGCCGTGTCCAGCGGCAGCGACGGATCGTGCACGCCCTCGTCGAAGTGGCTCGGATGCACGTTCGACGGCGAACCGGTGAGCAGCACGCCGTCGGCCAGCGCCAGCAGCGCGTCGAACTCGTCGGGCTGCGCGTTCGGCACCACCAGCGGCAGCGCGCCGGCGAGGCGCACGGCGTCGACGTACTTCTTGCCGGCGATGTGGAAGGGGTGGTGCCCGAGCTGGCGGTTGCAGGCGGGCACGAGCACGACGGGTTTCACAGCATGTCCCTCAATCGGTACCACGCCATGCCCAGCACCAGCGCCGGCGTGCGCAGCAGACGGCCGCCCGGGAACGGGCGATGCTTCAGCCGCGCGAAGGTGTCGAAGCGCGTGGCGTCGCCGGCCATCGCCTCGGCCACCAGCTTGCCGGCCAGTCCGGTGAGCGCCAGGCCGTGTCCGGAGAAGCCCTGCAGGTAGTAGACGTTGGCGCCGGCCAGCCGCGGGTCGGCGCTCGCGCCGGGCGGTGCGAGGCGGCCGAAGTCGGGCGCGCGGTTCATCGAGATGTCGACGAAGCCGCCCCAGGCGTACTCGATGCGCGCGCCGGCGAGCTGCGGGAAGGTGGCCAGCATCCGCTCGCGCATGCTGCCCACGAGGCTCACCGGCGTGACCGTGCTGTAGCTGACGCGGCCACCGTAGAGCATGCGGTCGTCGGCGGTGGGCCGGAAGTAGTCGAGCACGAAGTTGGTGTCGCACACCGCCGCGCCCGACGGGATGAGCGGGCGCAGCAGCGCGGGGTCGAGCCGCTCGGTGCACACGATGTAGGTGCCGACCGGCATGATCCGGCTCTCGAGTTGCGGGGCGATGCCTTGCAGGTACACGTTGCCCGCCAGTAGCACCTGCCGTGCCTGCACCCGGCCGCCGGCGGTGTGCAAGGTGGCCAGCTCGCCGTGGTCGATGCGCACGACGGCCGAGTGCTCGTGCAGCCGCACGCCGAGCGACGCCGCGGCCCGCGCGAGCCCGAGGCTGTACTTCAGCGGATGCAGGTGGCCCGAGCGAGGATCGTGCACGCCGCACTCGAAGCGCGGGCTCGCGATCCAGCGGCCCATGGTGTCGCGCTCGATCCACGCGAGCGGGTAGCCGTACACGCGCTCGATGCGCTCGGCCCACTGCCGCAGCTCGCGGCCCTTGCGGGCGTTGACGGCGAGGCCGAGCCAGCCGTCGCGCCAGTCGCAGTCGATGTCGAAGCGCGCGATGCGCTCGGGGATCAGGTCCAGCGCCTCGATCGTCATCGCCCACACGCGCCTGGCTTCGTCGAGGCCGAGCTGCTGCTCGATGACCGACTGGTCGCAGGCGAGCCCGTGGATGGCCTGGCCGCCGTTGCGGCCCGAGGCGCCGAAGCCGACTTCGCGCGCTTCGAGCAGCACCACGTCGAAGCCGCGGTCGGCCAGCTCGATGGCGGCCGACAACCCTGCGAGACCCCCGCCGACGATCGCGACATCGGCGCGAACGTCGGACTGCAACGCGGGATAGCTGACGTCGCGCTTCGCCGTGTCGGCGTAGTACGAGTTGCGGGTCAGCTCGCGATCGGTCTCGAGCAGCGGCATACGGTACGCGCTAGGCAGGCCCTCGGTTCGTGGATCGGCGCCGGGACGTCGCGTGCGTCTCAGGCGGCGCGCCGGATCGCGCCGGCCAGGGTCTCGACGATGCGGTCGATCTGCTCGCGCTCGATGATCAGCGGCGGCGACAGCGCGACGATGTCGCCGGTGGTGCGCACCAGCACGCCCTTGTCGTAGCAGTCGAGGAACACGTTGAACGCGCGCTTGGCGGGCTCGCCGGCGATGGGCGCGAGCTCGATGCCGCCCACCAGTCCGATGTTGCGGATGTCGATGACGTTGGGCAGGCCCTTGAGCGAATGCACGGCCTCGGCGAAGTAGCCCTGCAGGTCGGCCGCGCGGGTGAGCAGGCCCTCGTCGGCGTAGGTCTCCAGGGTGGCGAGGCCGGCCGCGCAGGCCAGCGGGTGCGCCGAGTAGGTGTAGCCGTGGAAGAACTCGATCAGGTGCTCGGGGCCCTGCATGAAGGCGTCGTGGATCGACTGCTTCACCAGCACCGCGCCCATCGGCACGCAGCCGTTGGTGATGCCCTTGGCCACGGTCATCAGGTCGGGCGTGACGCCGAAGGTCTGCGCCGCGAAGGGCTGGCCGGTGCGGCCGAAGCCGGTGATGACCTCGTCGAAGATCAGCAGGATGCCGTGCCGGTCGCAGATCTCGCGCAGGCGCTGCAGGTAGCCCTTGGGCGGAATGAGCACGCCGGTGGAACCGGCCACCGGCTCGACGATGACCGCGGCGATGGTCGACGGGTCGTGCAGCGCGCACAGGCGCTCGAGGTCGTCGGCGAACTCCGCACCGTGCTCGGGCTGGCCCTGGGTGAACGCGTTGCGCGCCGGATCGTGCGTGTGGCGGATGTGGTCGACGCCGGCCAGCATGGCGCCGAACATCTTGCGGTTGGCGACCATGCCGCCGACCGAGATGCCGCCGAAATTGACGCCGTGATAGCCGCGCTCGCGGCCGATGAGCCGCGTGCGGTGGCCTTCGCCGCGCACGCGGTGGTAGGCCAGGGCCATCTTGAGCGCGGTGTCCACCGACTCCGAGCCCGAGTTGGTGAAGAACACCTTGTTCAGTCCGTCCGGCGCGAGCGCGGCGACCTTGTCGGCGAGCTCGAACGCCTTGGGATGACCCATCTGGAACGGCGGCGCGTAGTCGAGCTCCGCCGCCTGCGCCTGGATGGCCTGCACGATCTTCGGACGCGCGTGGCCCGCGTTCACGCACCACAGGCCGGCCACGCCGTCGAGGATCTGCCGGCCGTCGTCGGTCCAGAAGTGCATGCCCGAGGCCTTGGCCAGCAGGCGCGGCGCCTTCTTGAACTGGCGGTTGGCCGTGAACGGCATCCAGTAGGCGTCGAGATTTCGGTACATGCGGCTCTCCAACGGCTCGTGAACGGCGTCACGGCAGTGTGCGTTCGGCGATGCAGGCAGTCTAGACAGGCGCACGCGCAATAGGGTTGCGCCTTGCGCTAGGGTTCGCCCGCGTCGCTGCAATATCATGCGAAGGATCAATGTCCCTTTCGCACGAAATGCGATCCACCGTCGAAGAAGTGCAACTCGATGCGATCGACCGGGCCATCCTCGACGAGTTGCAGCGCGATGGCCGGCTCTCGAACGTGGACCTCGCCGCGCGCGTGCATCTGTCGCCGTCGGCATGCCTGCGCAGGGTCAAGCACCTCGAGGAGTCGGGCGTCGTCGCGGGCTACGTGGCGCTGGTCAACCCCAAGGCCGTGGGGCAGCCCGGTACCAGCTACACCATCGTCAACCTCGAGAAGCTCACGCCGCCGGCGATCGAGGCCTTCGAGAACGCGGTGCGCGACTGCCCCGAGATCCTCGACTGCTTCTACGTCGCGGGCAGCAACGACTACCTGATCCGCTTCACCTACCGCGATGCGGCCGACCTCGAGCGCTTCCATGCCGAGGTGCTGATGCGGCTGCCCGGCGTGGTGCGCTCGAACTCCATGCTGGTGCTGCGCACCGTCAAGAAGACCACGGCGCTCGCGCTGTGACGCGGCCGGCGCGGACTCAGGCGCGCTCGGCGGCGATGCGGCCGCACAAATAGGTCCACACGAAGCTCGCCGCGGCGTAGCTGGTGAGCTCGGCGTGGTCGTACGGCGGCGCGACCTCGACGCAGTCCATGCCGACGAAGGGCAGGTCGGCGAGCTCTTCCAGCACGCTGAGCACCTGCGCCGTCGTGAGCCCGCCGGGCTCGGGCGTGCCGGTGCCCGGGGCGAAGGCCGGGTCGAGGCAGTCGATGTCCAGGCTCAGGTAGACGGGCGGATGCCCGTGCGCCGCCAGGCGCGAGCGGATGGCGTGCAGCACCGGTGCGAGCTGCGCCGGACTCTCGAGCCCGCGCAGGTCGCGCGCGCCGAAGATCTGCCCCCCGCAGTCGCGCACGTAGTCGCGCGCCGCGCGCGCCCCGGCCGAGCGGATGCCGAGCTGCGTGAAGCACTCGCGCACGACGAGGCCTTCCTGGATCGCTTCGTAGACCCAGGTGCCGTGCCCGCTCGGCTCGCCGAAGTGGTCGTCCCAGGTGTCGCAGTGGGCGTCGAAGTGGATCACCGCGAGCGGGCGGCCGAGCCATTCGCGGTACACGCGCAGCAGCGGCAGGGTGATCGAGTGGTCGCCGCCCAGCCAGACCATGTGGTGACGGCGCACGAGCGGCGCCACGCGCGGCGGCATCGCCTCGCGCATGGCGGCCAGGCTCGTGTTCGGCAGCTCGAGGTCGCCCGCGTCGGTGAGCCGGTCGGCCGGCGACACGTCGAAGTGCGGGTGGATGCCGTCGCACAGCATGTGGCTCGCGTCGCGGACGGCACGCGGGCCGAAGCGCGCGCCGGGGCGGTTGGTGGTCGAGCCGTCCCACGCGATGCCGGCCACGGCATAGCGGCGCGACGCGTCGGCGACGGGCGCCTTCATGAAGGCGTTGTTCGAGAGGAAGGCGAAGCTGCTCATCGGGGTTGCCGGGGTCGGATGTGGTTGCGGCACACTGCCGCGTGCGGCGCTGCTCACGGGCCGCCGCAAGCATCGCACATGGACACGACCCACGGACTCTCGTCGGCCAGGCTCGCGTCGATCGGCGAAGCCGAGGCCGCCCGCTTTCGGGCCGCGCATCCGCGCTGCGCGGCGCTGGCGACGCACAGCGCGCCGCACTACCTGTTCGGCCTGCCGATGCACTGGATGCGCGACTGGCCCGCGCCTGTTCCGCTGTTCGTCACCGAGGCGCGCGGCGCCGAGCTGTGGTGCGCGGACGGCCATCGGCACGCCGACTTCTGCCTCGGCGACACGGGCGCCATGTTCGGCCACTCGCCGCCGCCGGTGGCCGAGGCGCTGGCGCGCCAGGCCTCGCGCGGCCTCACGGCGATGCTGCCGGCCGACTCGCTCGCGCGCGTCGGCGCACGGCTGGCCGCGATCTTCGGCCTGCCGCGCTGGCAGGTCTGCCTGAGCGCGAGCGACGCCAACCGCTTCGTGCTGCGCTGGGCACGCGCGATCACCGGCCGGCGCAAGGTGCTGGTGTTCGACGGCTGCTATCACGGCACCGTGGACGACACGCTCGTCGACCGCGCAGACGACGGCCGCACGCTCGCGCGCGCCAGCCTGCTCGGCCAGGTTCACGACCTCGCGCTCGGCACCGTGGTGGTCCCGTTCAACGACGCCGATGCGGTCGAGCGCGCGCTCGCGGCCGGCGACGTCGCCTGCGTGCTCACCGAACCCGCGCTCACCAACTGCGGCCTGGTGCCGCCGGCACCGGGCTTCCTCGGCGCGGTGCAGGCCGCGTGCCGCCGGCGCGGCGCGCTGCTCGTGCTCGACGAGACGCACACCGTGTCGGCGGGCCTCGGCGGATGCACGCGCGCGCTCGGGCTGGCGCCGGACGTGGTGGTCGTCGGCAAGGCGATCGCCGGCGGCGTGCCGTGCGCGGTGTATGGCTTCACCGACGACGTCGCCGCCCGCATGGAAGCGGCGAAGCGCGCGGCGCCCGACGGCCACAGCGGCATCGGCACGACCCTGTCGGCGAGCCTGCTCGCGATGGCGGCGCTCGACGCCAACCTCGAGCACGTGATGACGGCGCAGGCCCACGCGACGATGGACGCGCTGGCCGCGACGCTCGAGCGGCGGCTGCTCGACGTGCTGGGCGCCGCCGGGCTGCCGTGGAGCGTGACGCGGCTGGGCGCGCGCATGGAACTGCAGTTCTGCCCCGCGCCGCCGCGCAACGCCGCCGAGGCACGCGCGGCGATGGACGAGCGCATCGAGCGCGCGCTGCACCTGTACCTGCTGAACCGCGGCTTCCTGGTCACGCCGTTTCACGACATGCTGCTCGTGTCACCGGCGACGAGCGAGCGCGACGTCGCGGCGCTCGCGCAGTGCGTGGGCGGCTTCATCGACGAGGCGCGGGCATGACGGCACGCGGCAAGGTGCTGGTGCTGCAGCACCAGGACCAGGACCGTCCGGCGTACCTCGGCACCTGGCTCGACCGCCACGGCGTGCACAGGGAGGTCCGCAACACCGAGGCGGGCGATCCGTTCCCCGAACGCATCGACGGCTGGCGTGCGCTGGCGATCCTCGGCGGCGAGATGGGCGCCAACGACGATCTGCCGTCGCTGCGCGCCGCCGAGTCGCTGATCCGGCAGGCGGTCGAACGCGGCGTGCCCGTGCTCGGCCACTGCCTCGGCGGACAGTTGATGGCGCGGGCGCTCGGCGCGCGCGTGGGGCGCTCGCCGCGGCCGGAGGCGGGCTGGCACCGGATCGACGTGCACGAGGTGCCGCCCGCGGACCGCTGGCTCGGCGACGCCGGCGCGATCGACGTCTTCCAGTGGCATCGCGACGCCTTCGAGCTGCCGCGCGGCGCCGTGGCGCTGGCGTCGAGCGAGGCATGCCCGGTGCAGGCGTTCTCGCTCGGCCCTCATCTGGCGATGCAGTTCCACGTCGAGGTCGACCAACGCAAGCTGGGCGAATGGGCCGACGCGCGCGATCTCGAGGCCGCCGTCCCGGGCGCGCCGTCATGGCCGAGCGTGCACGACGGTCGCCGGATGCGTGCGGACGCGGCGCGCTGCCTGCCGCGGCAGCAGGCGTTGGCCGACGCCATCTACGCGCGCTGGCTGTCGATGGCCACTTGACGCACGTCTTTCACGATCAGGAATCTGCGTTCCGCAATACGCAATCCTGACCACGAGCGTCGGCGCTGCATTTTTCATTGCGGCAGATTGCTTTCCGCATCCCGAAACAGAGATCGCAAGTCTTTGATTTTCAACATGAAGATTTTTTGTCTTCTATAAGACATAAGTCTTCACACGGCTGCGGTGCACTTCTATCCTCTGGCCCAACGTCACCCACTTTTCATCGACCGGAGGACCCCGATGACGCAAGCCACCCGTGAACAGCAGATCGCCGCCCTCGAGAAGGACTGGGCCGAGAACCCGCGCTGGAAAGGCATCAAGCGCGGCTACAGCGCGGCCGACGTCGTGCGGCTGCGCGGC
>Ga0073934_10005514_pt1 | contig 19492 bp, 11 predicted proteins | sample LarsenN4metaG_FD_76834 | JGI IMG/M metagenome (GOLD analysis project Ga0073934, IMG submission 76834) | Hot spring sediment bacterial and archeal communities from British Columbia, Canada, to study Microbial Dark Matter (Phase II) - Larsen... ... | reverse complement strand
AGCGGCTCGACGCCACCAAGCAGCTGGAATCGATCGGCGGCGTGCGGTACCTGCTGGAAATCCTCGAAACCGTGCCGCACGCCGCGCACGTCAAATACTACGCCGAAATCGTCCGCGACAAGTGGATCCAGCGCAGCCTCACCAACGTCTGCACCGAAGTGCTCCGCGAGTGCTACGGCGGCAGCAACGAGACTGCCGAGATCCTCACGCAGGCCGAGCGCGGCATCTTCCAAATTCTCGAGCAGCAGGAAACCGGCACGAAGCTGAGCATGGACGAAATCATGCTCGACACGCTGGAGCGGATCAATTCTCGGCTCGGCAAGGAAGGCTCAATCAGCGGGCTGTCGACCGGCTTTGTCGATCTCGACCGGCAGACCAACGGCTTTCAACCGTCCGAACTGGTGATCCTGGCCGCCCGGCCGTCCATGGGCAAAACGGCGTTCGTGTGCAACATTGCCGACTGGGTGGCCGGCCCGGGCAGCACCGGCGTTCTCATCTTCAGCCTGGAGCAATCCAAGCTCGAACTGGCCGAGCGCTTCCTGTGCAACCGCGCCCGCCTCGACGGCCACCGCGTTCGCAAGGGGCTGCTCGAGGCGCCCGAGCGCGATGCCTTGCTGCACGCGGCCCACGAACTGAGTGCCCTGCCGCTGTACATCGACGACACCCCGGCCCGCACGGTGGGGCAGATCGGCGCCATCTGCCGGCGGATGAAGCGGCGGCACCACATTGGCCTGGCTGTCATCGATTACCTGCAGCTCATCGAACCGGAAGACAAGAAGGCCAACCGCGAGCAGCAGATCGCGCAAACCACGCGACGACTCAAGGGAATCGCCAAAGAAAACGATATCCCCGTGATTGCGCTGTCGCAGCTCAACCGGGGCGTCGAATTGCGGGAGGACAAACGGCCGCGGCTGGCCGACCTGCGGGAATCCGGCGCCATCGAGCAGGATGCCGACATTGTGATGTTTCTGCACCGCCCCGACGCCTACAACGTGGAAGACCGTCCGGGCGAGGCAGAGGTCATCGTCGCCAAGCACCGCAGCGGCCCCACCGGCATCGTCACGCTGCGCTGGCGCAAGGAATCGATGCGCTTCGAGGATTACACCGTCCACGACGGCTTCGGCATGTAGATCGTCAGAAGCCCAGGGATGGCATCCCTGGGACTCCTGGCTGGACTTGACGGGCCAATCGCGCGGCGCGACGCTGGGTGCATGGCCCGGTGCGAACGCGGATACCTGTGCGAAGTCTGCGGCGAGGACGTGGCGGAGATCGTCGACAGCGACCTTTATCTCCGCTACGTCATCGGCGAGCTGCCGGTGCGGGCGCTGCTCACCACGCCGGAGCGGCACATTCGTTGCGATCCCACGCTGGCACAGTTCATCGTCGATCCGGCGTTCGAGCCGGTGGTGGTGGAAGGCCCCTTCGACAAGCGCCAACTCGACGGGGTGGAAGTGGCACAGCGTGAAGTTCTCGTCACCCGCGGCTGGCGGAGGTTGCAGGAAGTGCGTGCGTTGGGTATCCCGATCAGCGAGTATCCCCTTAGCCGCACACTTTAAGTCTTCGGCGAGACGAGCGTCCTGAATGTCGCATTCCTCGAACCATTCCGACGAAACGCAGCAGCTCCTGGCGGCGGCGGGGCAGGGGGACGGCGCCGCCGTCAATGAGTTGCTCGACCGCCACCGGGCCAATTTGCGACGGCTGGTGCAGTTGCGGCTGGACCGGGCGCTGGCGCGGCGGGTGGATGCCAGCGACGTCGTGCAGGACGTCCTCATCGAGGCCAACCGCCGGTTGAGTGATTATCTCGCCGATCCGCGGATGCCGTTTCCCGTGTGGCTGCGTCAGCTCGCGCAGGACCGCATCATCGAGATGCACCGGCAGCACCGCGGCGCGCAGAGGCGCAGCATGGATCGCGAGCAATCGCTCGCCGCGCTCCAGTTCGCCGACCGCTCGTCGTTCGACCTTGCGGCCCAGCTCGCCGATCACGAGCTGACGCCCGCGGCGGCCAACATCCGGCGGGAGCTCGAACAGCGGTTCCTTGCCGCTCTCGACCAACTCGAAGACGAAGACCGCGAAATCATCTGGTTGCGGCACTTCGAGCAGCTCGGCAATAGCGATGCCGCGGAAGCACTGGGTTTGACGCCCCCCGCGGCCGGAATGAGGCATCTGCGCGCGCTGCGCAGGTTGCGGGCAATCTTAGGGGAAACGCCTTCGAGGAACGGTGATTGAGCAATTCCGCCACGACAACCGATTCTGATGCCCGCCTCGCCGCAGTGCTTGACGAACTGCTCGTCCAATCGCGCGGCGGTCGCTTGCCGGATATCGATTCCGTCATCCGCCGTCATCCGGATCTGGAGCACGAGATCCGTGAGCTGTGCGCGACGATGCTCATTGCGGAAGATTTCGTTGAATTCACGTCCGGGTCGCTGGAAAAAGTGTCCGGGACGCTCGGAAGCGTCCCGGACACGAAGAACCTGCCGCGCGAATTTGGGGCTTACACGCTGCTGGAGGAACTGGGCCGTGGCGGCATGGGAGTGGTGTACAAGGCGCAGCAACACAGTCCCGACCGCCTCGTCGCGCTCAAGATGGTGTTGCGGGGCGAGATGGCCTCGGCGAGTGACCTGGCCCGCTTCCGCGCGGAAGCGGAGTCGGCGGCGAAAGTGCGCCACCCGCAGATCGTCCCTGTGTACGAAGTCGGCGAGCGCGACGGCCAGCCGTACTTCAGCATGCAGCTGATCGAAGGGACCACGCTGGCCCGGCGGCTGGCGGACGGTCCGCTGCGGTCCCGCGAGGCGGCGGAGCTGCTGGCGCCGGTGTGCCGGGCAATTGCAGAGGCCCACCGTCATGGCGTGTTGCATCGCGATTTGAAGCCGTCGAATATCCTCATCGACCGCGAAGGCCGCGTGTACGTCACCGACTTCGGTCTGGCGAAACGGATCTCCACCGACCGAAGCCCGGCTTTTCCGAAAGCCGGGCTTCGGTCGGAAGTCACAATGAAGCCGGGCTTTCAGAAAAGCCCGGCTTCCGCGGCCAGCCTCACCAATACGGGCGCGATTCTCGGCACGCCCGGCTACATGGCGCCGGAACAGGCCGCAGGGCGGCGCGGCGAGATCGGTCCCACAACCGACGTGTACAGTCTGGGTGCCATCCTGTACGCCATGCTCACGGGCCGGCCGCCGTTCCAGGCGCCTTCAGCCATTGACACCGTGCTGATGGTGCTCGAACAGGATCCGCTGCCGCCGCGAATGCTGAACCCCAAGGCCGATGCCGACCTGGAAATGATCGCGCTGAAGGGCCTGCAGAAGCCGGCCGATTTGCGGTATGCGAGTGCGGACGCGCTGGCCGACGATCTGGAAGCTTATCTGGCGAACGAGCCGATCTCGGCGCGGTCATCGCAGTTCTCGCAAGTGATCACCCGGGCCTTTCGCGAAACGCATCATGCCGCGGTGCTGGAGAATTGGGGTCTGTTGTGGATGTGGCACAGCCTGGTGGTGCTGTTGATGTGTGTCATCACCACGGCCATGCAGCACGCGGGGGTGACGGCGCGGCTGCCGTACATCGCGTTCTGGGGCATCGCGGTGGGAGCCTGGGCAACGATCTTCTGGGAGTTGCGACGACGGTCCGGGCCGATCACGTTCGTGGAGCGGCAGATCGCGCACGTGTGGGCGGGCAGCTCGATCACGAGCACGCTGCTGTACTTCGTGGAGTGGGCGCTCGACCTGCCGGTGCTCACGCTGTCACCGGTGCTGGCGCTCGTGGCGGGAAGCGTGTTCCTGGTGAAGGCAGGCATTCTTTCTGGAACGTTTTACATCCAGGCCGTAGCGCTGTATGCGACAGCGTTCGTCATGGCCGCGCTGCAGCGCACGCCGGGGTGGGAGTATGGCGTGACGGTGTTTGGCGTGGTCCTTGCGGCGTGCTTCTTCGTGCCGGGCTGGAAGTACTGGCGACAGCGCCGCCTGAGCGACGGAGGCGATCGTGCCGGTTGAACCCGATCAACTGCGGCGAGGGCGGCTCATCTTGGGCAAGGATTCACACGAGCCGTTGTCGGGCTACTGCGAGGGGGGCTGCGGGCTGTCGGCCGAGGAATTGCAGATGGACGAAGCGCTGGAGGCCATCTACGCCGGTGCCAGCGAAGACGAGATCAGTCGCGACGAAGGGAAATCGCCCACGAAGGTCGGAACGCACGGCGCGGTGAAAGGCCGGTCATTCCCGCGTGTGGCCCGCTGGCTCAACCAGATCCGCAACTTCTTTCCCAACGAAAACCGGTTCGTGAAGAAGATGGAAATGCTGCTGGAAAGTGGCCTGAAAGCGGTGGGACTGCTCGCGATTTCCGACCAGGGGCAGCCCTCGTACAACGAGCGGCTGGCGGAGAAGCTGGCCAGCATCGGCATGCCCTGCTTCGGCTGCACCCCCGACCGCCTGCCCGACCTGTTGCACACGGTGCTGAAAGGGATGGACCTGGCGAAGTTCGGAGAGAGTTTGAAGCGAAAGTAGCCGTCACGCTTCGCGTGACGAAGCCGGGCGGTGGTCGACGATTCCACGCGTGCAGACATTCGGCATTCATCACGCGGAGCGTGATGGCTACCTTAAGACCTCTCTGATCACGCGGCCGTGGACGTCGGTGAGCTTGCGGTCGAGGCCGTTGTGCCGCCAGGTCAGCCGGTCGAAGTCGAACCCCACAATGTGCAGCACCGTGGCATAGAACTCCCACACGTTGGTGACACCCTCCACGCTGCGTCGGCCGAACTCGTCGGTGGCGCCGTAGCTCACGCCGCCCTTTACGCCCGCTCCCATCAGCCACACGGTGAACGCATCGGGGTTGTGATCGCGGCCGGTCGTGTTCTGCTGATGCGTGGGCATGCGGCCGAACTCGGTGGTCCACAGCACGAGCGTGTCGTCCATCAGGCCGCGCTGTTTCAAGTCGGTCAGGAGCGCGGCGGTGGGCTGGTCGAAGATGGGCGCGTGGCGTTCGTAGTCGGACTTCAACGTGCGATGCGCGTCCCAGTTCAAGAGCCCGTCCACGCCGCTGGCCCGCGACGCACAGTACAGGTTCACGTACCGCACACCCCGTTCGAGCAGCCGCCGCGCGAGCAGACAGTTGCGGGCGTAAGCGGCGAGGAGCTTGTTCTCGCTGTTTGTGCCGTAGGCGTTGTGCGTTGTTGCGGATTCTGCGCTCAGGTCCGCGACTTCCGGCGCCGAGACCTGCATCTTCGCGGCGAGTTCGTAGGCCGCCATCCGCGCGGCGAGCGACGTGTCGCCGGGGTTCGCCGCCGCGTGTTGCTCATTGAGCAGCTTGAGGAACTCGCGCGACGCAGTTTCCTCCTCGGCAGAGATTTCCGCGGGCCGCTTCAGGTTACGGATGTCAAGGTGCGCCGCCATGACCATCGCCTGATATTTGGCCGGGAGAAAGCCGTTGCTCCAGTTGGCCTTGCCGTTGGGCGGCTCGCCGCGGAGGTCGGGCAGCGCCACATACGTGGGCAGGTTGTCGTTCTCGCTGCCGAGCGCGTAGCTCAGCCACGCCCCCGCGCTGGGAAAGCCCTCCTGCGCATGGCCGGTGTTCATCAGCACGCAGCCGGGACCGTGCGTATTCGTGCGCGACGTCATCGAGTGAATGAACGCGATGTCGTCCACATGCTGGGCCATATGCGGCAGCAGCGACGAGATGCGCTTGCCGGTTTCGCCACAGGTCACAAAGTCCCACGGCGGGGCCATCAGATTGCCGTTCTTCCCCTGGAACGACACCAGGTTTTCTTCGCCGGGCAGCGGCTGCCCGCTGCGTGCGAACAGTTCCGGCTTATAGTCCCACAGATCGAGATGCGATGCCGCACCCGGGCAGAAGATCTGCAGGACGCGCCTGGCCTTCGCGGGGAAGTGCGTCTGCGCGCGGCTGGGTAGCCAGACGTCTTCGGCGACAGTGCCATCGCGATGAAGCAGATCGAGCAAACCGATCCCCGCGAGCGCAGTGAAGGAATCGCCGAGGAACGCGCGGCGGTGGAAGTGACGTGTCATGGGTTGGAGTTTCCCGCAGTCTCCGAGCAGGGGGCGTTTACCCCCTGGCATGACGTTTGATCGCAGTTCGCGCGGAATCAGCGGCATACGCCCCCGCTCGGGTTTCTCAATGATGCTCAATTCACATAGATCAGTTCGTTCGCGTTCAACACCGCCCGGCAGAACGCCGTCAATCCGTGCCTGGTGATCAGTTGTATGCCCGCTTCGAGTTCGCGTTCGCCCGGTTCGCGTGCGAACGCGAGTTCGAACGCCCGGCGGACGTGGCCCATCGGGTCGTTGGCTTCCCGTTCTAACCGTTCCGCGAATCGGCGGGCCATGTCCAGCGAAAAGCTGTGGTTCATCAGTGTGAGCGCCTGCAGTGGTGTGGTGGTCGCGGCGCGCTTCGGCTCGGCGAATGCAGGGTCGGGACAATCGAAATCGCTCATCACATCCACCCGCGCCGAGCGGGCATTCTGGTGGTAGATCGCCCGCCGATACGTCTCTGGTCCGTGCACATCGAGCGGCACGTAGGTCGCCACGTTGTCCTGCAGGTATTCGTAGAGCCGGAAACCCGGTCCCGCCATGCGGTCGTCGAGCTGGTCGGCCACACTGAGCAGCGTGTCGCGGATTTCTTCTGCGCTGAGCCGTCGCGAGGGGAAGCGCCACAGGAAGCGGCTGTCTGCGTCAATGCGGGCCGCCTCTTCGCGCCACGATGCGCTCTGTCGATAAGCCTGCGACGTCATGATCAGCCGATGCAGCGGCTTCAGTTGCCAGCCGTTCCGCAGCAGCTCGCCGGCCAGCCAGTCGAGCAACTCCGGATGGGTGGGCCGGCTGCCCATGTAACCGAAGTCGCTGGGCGTATCGACGAGGCCCGTGCCGAAGTGGTGCTGCCAGATGCGGTTGGCCAGCACACGCGGTGTGAGGGGGTTGTCGGCCGCCGTCAGCCACTGGGCCAATGCGACCCGGCGGGTGCCTTCGTCCCGATCCGTGCCGAGGCGATATGCGGATGGAAGTCGATTCAACACTTCGAGGCTTGCCGGGACAACTTCCTGCCCCTTCCGCTGCGGGTTGCCGCCGATGAACACCGGAAACGGCCCTGGTGCCGGATTGTGCGTGCCGACCCACCACACGGGCAGCGGCTGCACCTGAGCGATGCGCACATCGAGCCTCGCGATCTCGCTCGTCAACCGGGCGAGTTCGGCGGCGTCTTCGCTGGTGATGACCAGCTTCAACAACCGCGCCTGTTTGCGGACATCGGTCGGCGGCAGGCGATCCGTCGAACTGGCGACCGTCCGCCATTCCTTGCCGTCCAGCGAGACGTCGATCCGGTAGTCGCCCACGAACACAGTCAACGGGGAGTCTTCACCCAGGGCGTGCGTGCGGTCGCTGGAAAAGACGACGCGCGCAATCCGCTCCGGCTTCGCCAGCGTGATCACGAGTTCCGGGCTGCCCGCGTGCCAGCGCTCGCCGAATTTGCCATCGATGGTTAAGGCGGCGCTGTAGGCCCCCGCGAAGTCCTTCGCGTCGCGCGCTGCACCCGCCGCCGTGGCCCCGTTGACAGCCAGCGCGACATTCCGCGGCGTTGGCTCGTCGGTCCAGATTTCGAACTCGTCGAGCTTGAACTGCGTTTGCCTGGAATCTGCGGCATCGGTGCCTTCGACGGTCAGCCGCACGTACTTCGCCTCAATCTGCTCGAACCGTTCTTCGGTGCCGTAGCGGCTGACGCGCGGCCGTATCCAACCTGCGGCGGCCTCGGGTTCACGCTGTCTTGCTCGTTCGGCAAGCTCTTTTTCCAGTGATTCTTGCTTTGCCACGAGTTCACCGCGTGTGTCCTGGAGCGGCTGCAACACCGCCTGCCGCTCCTGCCGGGCAGCGTCTGTGGCCACTTCGCGCTGGCCGTGGACGGTGCCGGCAAATGTGGCGTACAGCGCGTAGTAGTCGCGCGCGGTCAGCGGGTCGAACTTGTGGTCGTGGCACCGTGCGCAGCCGATCGTGAGACCCAAAAATGCCTCGCCCGTCGCGCGGATCATCTCGTCCATCTGGTCGGCACGAATCTGGGCCGCGGCGACCACGTCTTGGTTGCCCACGTCGTCATATGGCCCCGCCACCAGGAACGCCGAGCCAATCTCAATCTCCGGCTGATTCTTCCCCACCACGTCACCGGCGAGATGTTCCAGCACCAACCGGTCGAACGGCCGGTCCTCGTTAAACGAGCGGATGACGTAATCGCGAAACGGCCAAAGGTTGGTGATGATCTCGTTCCGCTCGTAGCCGCGGCTTTCGCCGAAGCGGACCACATCCAGCCAGTGCCGGCCCCAGCGTTCGCCGTAATGCGGGCTGGCGAGCAGGCGGTCGATAAGCCGTTCACACGCGGTGGCTGAGTTATCGCGGCACTCGGCGAGGTACTGTGCGACTTCTTCGGGCGTTGGCGGCAGTCCAGTCAGATCGAACGTCGCCCGGCGAATGTATGCCTGGGGATCGGCCGGGAGATTGGGAACAAGATTACGCTCGCGAAGGCCGGTATACACGAACCGATCGATGGGATTGCTCGTCCATGCCGCCGGTGCGTCCGAGGCCGACGGCGGCTTCACATTCGCGAGCGGTTGGAACGACCAGAAGTTGGCGTCTGCCTTGGCTCGTTCGCGCAGCACGAAGTCATCGGGCCACGGTGCTCCCGCCGCGATCCACGCCTGCAGGGCCTGGGCCTCAGTATCGGTGAGCGGTTCCCCCTTTTCCGGCATCTCCGGTCGCGTGCCGTTCTGCGAGATGGTCCGCGTGTAAAGCGGGCTGTCGCCCGGTTTATCGGGTACCAGCGCTGCGCCGCCGTCACCGCCCCGTATCATGCCTTCGCGCGTGGTGAGATCGAGCTGTCCCTTCAGATTGCCCGGCCGATGGCAGTTCACACACTTGGCCGACAGTGCTGGCGCCACAGACCTGGCAAAGTCCGCCAGCGTCTGTTCGCGTTCGGCATCCGCTGCCGCCACCCGCGGTGGAATCGCCGCTGCGATTCCCAACAGCAGCGAGATTCCGCATTTGATCGAAAAACTGGTCATGCCGAGATTGTATTCCCCAAGACCGGCGGCGCAAACGGGTCGGCGTTCGGACTGCAGTCGGTTCCGTCGTCGGTGTAGACTGTTCGCGAAGTCCGACATCTGACGTTCTTTCCGCGGGGCAGCGACATTATGGGCCGGATATTCCGTGCACGACGACGGCTGTGCGAGATCAGGTGTGGCGTCATCCTGCTGATGTGGCTGGCGACATCCGCCGTTGCTCAAAGCGAGCGCGACCAAACAGTCGGGATTCCCACTCGAGTGCCCTGGACGACGTCGCGGATCACGGGTTCGCCAGAGCCTCCACCGCCGTATCGGACCGAACGCATTTTCCCTCACCTGCAATTCGAGCATCCGACCGAATTGGTGGCAATGCCTGGCAGCGACCGGTTGGTGCTCGTCGAGCAGCGCGGGAAGGTGTATTCGTTTACCACGCGGGCCGACGTACTGCAGGCCGACCTCGCGATCGATCTCGCACAAATCCCCGGCATGGTGCACGCGTATGGTCTCGTCTTTCATCCGCAGTTCGAGCGGAACCGGTACTGCTACATCACCTACGTGCTGCAGCCCAAGCTGCCGGAGGGAACGCGCGTTTCGCGGTTCACCGTGACCGATACCGATCCGCCGCGGATTGATTCGGCCAGCGAGCAGATCGTGATCACGTGGCGCTCGGGTGGGCACAACGGCGGCTGCCTGCAGTTCGGTCCGGATGGCATGCTGTACATCTCGACGGGTGACGGTGGCGACAGCTTCCCGCCCGACGGTCTCAACACGGGCCAGTCGCTCAATGAGTTGTTGGCGTCGATTCTGCGGATCGACGTCGACCATCCCGAAGACGGACGGCCGTATCGTATCCCGAGAGACAACCCGTTCCTCGACGTCCCCGACGCGCGCGGCGAAGTTTGGGCGTATGGGCTGCGCAACCCGTGGAAAATGAGCTTCGATTCGACGGGCAATCTTTGGGCGGGAGACGTCGGTTGGGAACTCTGGGAAATGCTGTATCGCATCGAACGCGGCGCCAACTACGGTTGGAGCGTGATGGAAGGCTCTCAGCCCGTGCTCGGCGAGCGGCAGCGCGGCCCAACGCCGATCACGCCGCCGACCGTCGAGCATTCGCACACCGAAGCCCGCTCGATCACTGGCGGCTATGTCTGCGTTAGCGAGCGATTGCCGGAGCTGCACGGAGCGTACATCTACGGCGACTATGTCACGGGCAAGGTCTGGGGTCTCAAGCACAACGGCGGAGAAGTGACTTGGAGGCAGGAACTGGTCGATACGCCGCACGCCATTGTGTGCTTCGGCCGCGACCACAACGGAGATGTGTACCTCGTCGATTACGAATCGGGCACGTTGCACCGATTGGTGAAGCGCTCAAATGCGGAGGTGAATCGCGCGTTCCCCACAAAGCTCAGCGAGACCGGGCTGTTTGGTGACGTCGCCCGGCACATCCCCGCGGCCGGTGTGCTGCCCTATTCAATCAACGCCGCAGCCTGGGCTGATGGGGCCACCGCCGAACGGTTCGTCGCGCTACCGGGCACATCGCGGCTGTCGGTCTACGAAAAGGAGAACGTGCAGATCGGCCACGTCCGCGGGATGTGGCGGTTCCCCATCGACGGTGTGCTGGCGAAGACCGTGTTTGCGGACACGCCCGCCGGACGCCGCCGCATTGAGACGCAGCTCCTGCACTACAACGGCGACGACTGGAGCGCGTACACGTATTTGTGGAACGACGAACAGTCCGATGCGAATCTGGTTGGCGCAGAAGGCGTCGACCTGCAACTGACGGTCGCCGATCCGAAGGCGCCGAACCGCACGCGTCGGCAGTCGTACCGTGTGGCCAGTCGCACCGAGTGCCTGCTGTGCCACACGACCCGCGGCGGCTCGATCTACGGTTTCACGCCGGCGCAGCTCAATCGCGAGCACGATTACGGCGGCGGTAAGGCGAACCAGTTGGCGACGTTGGCGCGCATCGGCCTGTTCGAGCAGCCGGTCGACCTGCACACGCCGCCTTTGGCCGATCCGTATGACACGTCGGCCGATCTGAATCAACGGGCGCGGGCGTACCTGCACGTCAACTGCAGCCACTGCCACTTGCGCGGCGGCGGCGGATCGTCCTATTTCGACGTGAGGCACCAGTTGCCGCTCGACAAGACCCGGCTGCTCGACCTGCGTCCCAACCACGGCACGTTCGGCATTGCCGGCGCGCAGGTGGTGCACCGCGGCAACCCTGCGCGATCGGTGTTGTACTATCGCATGGCAAAGCTCGGCCGCGGTCGCATGCCCCACATCGGCTCCGGCGTGGTCGATGAAGCCGGCCTCAACCTGATGTGGGACTGGATTGAAAGCCTCGCCTCGTTGAACAGCGAGTCGTCGCATTCGGGCGACAACGGTAACTTCGCGACGCAACTGGCATCGACATCCGGCGCGCTGGCGGCACTGCATGCCATCGATACCCATCAGCTTTGTTCCGACATTTCGCAGCGAATCATTGCCGAGGGGATCGCGAGCACCGATCCTCAGGTTCGCGACCTGTTCGAGCGGTTCGTGCCGGAGGAACTGCGCGTGAGGCGGTTGGGGAGCGTCGTGCGTCCGGCGGAGCTGCTGGCGATGAGCGGCGATGCGGAGCGCGGGCGGCGGTTATTCTTCGACGCCGCCGGAGTGACGTGTCGGAACTGCCACCGGATCGGGACGACAGGCAATCAGCTCGGCCCGGAACTGAGCGGCGTCGGCCGCAAGTTGAACAAGGCCCAACTGCTGGAGAGCTTGCTGGAACCGTCGAAGACGGTCGATCCCAAGTTCGTTACGTGGCTCGTGGAAACGTCGCAGGGGCACGTGCACGTGGGCCTGCTCAAGGAGAAAACCGACAGGCAGGTGGTGCTGCACGACGCGCAGAACAAAACTGTGCGCATTGACGTCTCCGATGTGGAGGTCCTCTCCCCACAGCGGCAATCGCTGATGCCCGACCTGTTGCTGCGCGACATGACGCCGCAGGAAGTGGCCGATCTGCTGGCGTTCCTGGCGGAGCAGCGGGCGGTTCCGGAAGAGGCGGCGATGCCGCAAGCGGTAGCGTGGAAAATTGATAACCTCGCGACAATCGGCGGGCACAAAGTGACGGTGCTCGGCCAGCCGCGCGTGATCGAGACGCCACGGGGGAATGCCGTCGAGTTCGACGGCGTCGATGACGGGTTGATCGTCGACTGCCACCCGCTCGCCGGCGTGCGCGAGTTCACCGCAGAGGTCATCTTCCGCCCGGATGCCGACGGCCCGAAGGAGCAGCGATTCGTTCATCTGCAGCAAGCCGGCAGCGAGAATCGCGTGCTGTTCGAGACGCGGCTCGACGGCCAGCAGTGGTTCCTGGACACCTTTATTAAATCGGGCGACGCCGGCGTTACACTGTTCGCGGAAGGCTTCAAGCATCCCATCGGCCCGTGGTATCACGCGGCCATTGTCGTCGACGGCCGCGCGATGAAGCATTACGTGAACGGCACAATGGAGTTGGAGCAGGAGCTTGCGTTCCAGCCGCACGGTGCGGGGGAGACGTCGATCGGTGTGCGGCACAACCGCGTGCACTGGTACAAGGGCGCCATCCGCGAGGCCCGCTTTACTCCGCGTGTGCTGAAGCCGGAGGAGTTCCTCAAGCCGTAAAATCCCCCGCTCGGAAATTGCCTGCGATCGCGTTACATTGACGCGTGTCCGTTTCGCGAACCCAACCGAGTTTCCCAATGTCCAAGCGCAAGTTCCGTCGTTCCGATTTAAAGCCCGGCGAGGTGCTGTGTTCCCATTGCACCGGGAAGTGCTGCCGGTATTTCGCCCTGGCCATCGACACCCCCACCGACTGGGAAGATTTCGACCACATGCGGTGGTATGTGATGCACGGCAAAACGGCGATCTTCGTCGACGACGACACGTGGTATCTTCTGGTCTATGGCGACTGCAAGCACCTGCTGCCCGACAACCGCTGTGGCCATTACGCCGAGCGCCCGCAGATTTGCCGCGATTACACAACGGATCACTGCGAATTCGACAACGACGGCTGCTACGACAAGTTTTTCGAGACCAGCGAGCAGATCTGGGAGTACGCGGAAGCCGTGCTTCCGCCGCGCTCGAAGCCGAAAAACCTCGCGGGCGAGCCGTCGCTCGGGGCACTGCCAGTGATCTCGGGGTGACTGAAGCGATCGGGTTGCACCCCCCGTCGTCTGGAGGGTTCATCCCGTCAATTGCCAGGAGATGCCGCGGCAGTGCCGGCCCACGGGACGCAGCCCGTGGGCTTCTTTTTCACCACTCACCACTCACCACGCACCATGTCCGATAAACTCATCGAACCTCGCGTCCTGAAAGGTTTCCGCGATTATCTCCCCGCGTCGATGCTCGTGCGCGAACGGCTCATGGAGACCGCGCGGCGGGTGTTCCGCAGCTACGGCTTTGCCCCCATCGACACTCCCGCCCTGGAATACGCGGAGATTCTGCTCGGCAAAGGGGGCGAAGAATCGGACCGGCAATTGTTCCGCTTCCGCGACCAGGGGGACCGCGATGTCGCCATGCGATTCGACCTCACGGTGCCGCTCGCGCGCTTTGCCGCCCAGCACGCCAACGAGCTGGGCCTGCCGTTCAAGCGGTATCACCTGGGGACGGTGTGGCGAGGCGAAGCACCGCAGAAAGGCCGATTCCGCGAGTTCATGCAGTGCGACTTCGACACCATCGGCACGCTCTCGCCTGCCGCCGACGTTGAGACGCTGCTCGTCATCCACGATCTGTTGGTCGCACTCGGCTTTGAGCGGTTCACCATCCGCGTGAACAACCGCATGGTGCTCAACGGCCTCTTGCAGCATCTGGGCCTGGCGGAGAAAAGCGGTGGCGTGCTGCGGGCGCTCGACAAGCTGACGAAGATCGGTGACGACGGCGTGGTGAAGGAGCTGATGGAGCGAGTGGAATTGAACGAGGCGGCCGCACGGCGAGTGCTGGCGATCGCACAACCAACGGCCACACTCGACGAACTCGCGGATGCGTTGCGCGGCAGCGAACTCGGCGAGCAAGGCGTCTCGCGGCTGCGGGAACTGTTCGCCACCGCACAAGCCGCCGGCGTTCCTGCCGAGCGCATGGCCCTCGACGTCTCCATCGCCCGCGGACTCGATTATTACACCGGTACCATCTACGAAACGTTCCTGAACGACCTGCCCGGCATCGGCAGCATTTGCTCCGGCGGCCGGTACGACAACCTCGCCGGCCTGTTCACGAAACAGCACCTGCCGGGCATCGGCGCCAGCCTGGGTCTCGACCGCTTGCTCGCCGCGATGGAGGAGTTGGGACTCCTCGCCCAAACCAGCACGTCGGCTGAGGTGCTGGTGGCGTACTTCGACGTGTCGCGGCTCGGCGATTACGAGCGCATCGCCCGCGAGCTGCGCTTTCGGGGCTTTGGCGTCGAGGTCTATCCCGATCCAATTTCGCTCGGCAAGCAGCTCAAATACGCCGACCGCAAGGGCCACCGCGCCGCCGTGATCGCCGGCTCGCAGGAGTTCGACCAAGGCGTGTGGCAGGTGAAGGACTTGCGCGCCGGCCAATCGCAAACCTGCACGGCAGCGGAGCTGCCGGCGGTGTTGCGGCGAGTTTTAGGAAGCGAGGCCACTCCTGGCGAACAAGAACCATCCAAGATTCGCCGCTTTCTATAGAACGCCGAAGGCGTGAAGTCTTGCGGGGTTCGTGCTTCGCAGATTCACTACTCCAGATTCTCCGCAGCCCAGTTGGCAGCAACGGAGCCGATGAACTGCAGCACACATTCGTGGACCGACATCTCGCCGGTGACGGCGTCTCCTTCGCGGCGCATCACGCCTTCCAATGCAACTTCGCACAAGCCGAACGAGTCCTTGGCGAACTTGTTGATCTTGGCGAGCGTCTTTTCGAGCTGCTCGGCGGCTTCCTGGGCTTCCTTGTCTTCGGCGGGCTTTTTCGGCTCCTTTTCACGGAGTACGTGGATCAGGTCCACCAGCGGGCCGAAGTTCGCCTTGATGCTTAAGAACACGGGATCCGCTTTCTCCGGTGCCGGTTGCTGCGACTGGTCGATGGCCGCCTTCAACTCGGCCAGCGCGTTCACGCCCGCGGCACCCCACACGGCTTTGTCGCTGGTACCGATGTAGAACACCCGCGGGCCGGCGAACAGGGACTCGAACTCCTCCTTGCGATGCTCGGCGACGCCGATGCTGTGGATCTTCACTCCGCCGTGCTCTTCGATGGCGGTCTTGATCTCCCAGCCTTCGCGAATCTTGGGGAAGGCCTCAATCAGGGGGATGGCGTCGTCGCCGTTGACGCAGCGGATGCCGCACACTAGCGTGTGCTTGGTCTCGGCGGCGTGCAGGTCTACGAACACGTCCAGCACTTTGAGGGCGCGGGCTGCCTCGAGCATGTCGAGGAACTTGTTGAACGTTTCCTTGGCGGCCTTCTTGCCGTCCTCGGAGAGGGCGGGCCGCTCGTCAATCTTCAACTTCATCACCGGTCGCAGCGCGGCGTACAGCTCCTTCGCGTGCTGGCTGCGCATGTCGTCGATGGCGAAGTTCACCTTTAGCGCCAGCACGGGCTTGTCGTGCAGCGTGACGTTAGCGAAATAGCTCGGATCCTTCACCAGCAGGTGAACGCTGTCTTCCAGCGAGGTTTTCGGCAGCGCTTCCAGCCGCAACACGCCGCGGCCGTCCTTCTTAGCCATGTCGGTGGTCCAGCCGATCTCCAGCAGTTTGGATTCGATGAGGAACCGCTCGGCCTCGTTGAAGTTCTGCGCGACGCCCAGCTTGCGAAGCTCGAACTCGGCTTCCGATTCGCCGCGTTTGAATTTGATGGCGGCCTCGATCTGCTTGCGGAACTCGGCAAAGGTGTTGCGGCGCTTCTGAAGGGTCTTGTCGTCCCCTTCGATGCGGGCCACAAGGTCGTGTGGGCCGAGCAGCATCTTCAGGCCGGGACCCGGGTTGGCCAGGTTGACGGGAAGGTCGGCTTTGCGCGGAGAGATGACGGCGTGCTGGTGGATGTGCCGCATGTAATACGGCTCTGCGGGAGCGGCGGCCTTCGGCTGGGCCTTTTTTACGCCACGGGGCGGCGCGGGAGGCGGCTCGGTGATGGTGTAGAGGCCGCCAGCGTCGGGGCCGGCGATCTTCCAGCCGAAGTCCTTGAGGTTCGCCAGAAAGCCGACCTTGCCCTCAAACGTCTTGATCGGCATTACCGGCTGGTAGATCAGTTTCTCGCCGAAGATTAGGTCCAATCCGATCGGCAGCTCGGGGTCGAGCCCCTGCTGGAAGCTCTCCAGCGTCTCGTCGACATTGTTGGCCTGCTTCTTGAGGTTGCCGGGGGCCATCCCGATGATGGCCTTCAGGTCATCGCGGAATGGTTTGGCGCCGGACAGGATCACCTGAATGCGGGACTCATCCTGTGCGGCCGACCACTCGTGAGCTGCCACCACCATTAGCGCTGCCAGCGCGCTGCGAATCCAAGCGGGCACTGCACTCCTCCTGAGAAATTGTCTGCGTCCGTGGTTGTTAGTGCTTCCTAGGACGGTTTTTCAATCCGTCCTCTTGGGCGATGTCTTCATGACGGGCGGACGGATTGGAAATCCGTCCTACGGTTTCTGGGCAAGTCGCAAGGTTCGCGGGATTCTACACGCCAGCCGCAAACAGGGGAAGATAGGCTGGCCTTGACGGACGAAAACCCAGCCCAACGATCCTTGGGGGCCATCCCAAGGGCCATTGTTCGCCGCGGGACTGGGTCAATCGCGGGACTGGGTCAATCCAGCGATCAGGCCGCGTCCGAGGGAAATTTTCTCCGTCGCTGCTGCCAACGTCGCGATTTGCTTGAACACCACCGGTCCCTGACCGCGGCGCGTCGCGATCAGCCCCCCGTACTCCAGCGCTTGTTCGCGCAGGACGATGTCCGGCACCTGCCCGACGAACTGCCAGAGCTTCTCCAACGGATCCCGTGCGGCGAGACGGATTGCCGCGGTCAGCGCGAGCGATTCGCGGACCTCCGGCGTGACGTCTGGCCGCTGCAGCACGGAGACCGCTTCGCGCAGCCGGCCCGCGTCGATGTGCTCTTCAAATTCGGCTGCAGCGGGGCGTTTGACGCCGCTGGGCAACACGTCCGCGGCGGCGGCCTGAACCGCCTGCACCAGGTCGGTCGCGCTGCGGCCGCGGAATCGCTCGACCAGCCAACTGGCGACCTCGGTGTTGAAGTAAGGCTCTCGCTGGGCCGCGTCTGCGGCGTTTGCCCGGGCACTGACGATAGTCCAGACGGCATCTTCCAAGCCGGCCTGGGCGGCGCGGGAGAGGATCGTGACCTGGTCGTTAAATCGTTCCTCGGACGCCTTGGCTAAATCGCTGAGTACTCGGCGGTAGACGATTACCTGCTGCCGCGCCTCGTCATCGTCCCGCAGTTGCAGGTCGGTTTTGATTTTCTGCCGCAGGCCGGTGGCGCCGAGGTTCTCCGCCTCGTTTTGCAGGCGGGCGATGGCGTCGGGTGCAGGACCAAGGGCGCGACAGGCCTGCATGGAGAGATCGAGAGCCTTCTGCGCGGCGGCAGCATCCTTGGCCACCAGGTTCTGCACCACGGCCAGTTCCGCGGCGCCGGCGGCCAGCGCCAGGAGGTTCTCCGCGGAGGCCGGCTTCCATTTCAGCAATGCTTTCGTATCGGGAATCGCGAACTCCGTGGGAGCGGTGATGGAGTCGAGCTGCGCGACGGCCTTGGACAAGGAGTCCTTGGCGGCGTCGGTCCGATTGTGAACCGCCTGCCGCCGCGCTGCCCGCGCCCATAACAACAACTGACTTTCGGGCGGCAGCGCAGCGATTTCCGACGTGGGCAGTTGGGCCGCCCGATCGAGGACTGCAGCCTCGGCGAGGGCAGTGAGGCATTCCGCCTTGATGTATGGTTCTTGCCAGCCATTCGCCCAGTCGCGGGCTGCGGCCGATTCGCCCCGGATGACCAGCAGGGCAGTTGCAGCGGCGGCTTGCGGCGCCTGCCGGGGGAGAATCGGCCTCAGCTCGATCCGCCGTGCATCAATGATCTGGGCATCGGCGGCGATCGCCTGCAGGTACGCCGACGTCTCCCCTTCCAGCCCGGGCGATTGATGCATCTTGAGAATGTCGCGGCCTTCCGCGGCGCGGCCGCCCGCTGCGAGTGCCGCGGCCAACCGCGTGGCCAGGTCGAGCTGGTCGCGTCCGATGCGATTCAACTTGACCGCGTCGGCCGCGGCCTGGCTGAGCACTTCGCCCGCGGTGCTGGTGCTTTTCATCTTGTGTTCGCGCCAGAAGATCTCCACTTCGGCACCGATACGATAGTAGGGCAGCTCTGGCCCCACCTTAATCAGGGCATCCATGTGCTCGCGGGCGACCGCAACATCGCCGGCCAGCACCGCCGACTCCGCCGCTAACCGCCGGCAATACGGCTTGCTGCGGTTTGGGCTGCCGGTCAGTGAAACCTCTTTCATATTGTGCAGCGTCTGCTGGATCATTTGTTCGACGCTGGGACCAGCCGGCGCCGCCGTGGTCTGGGTGGTGGCGGCGTCGGTCGTCGCAGACTTGGTGGTTGCGTCGATTGATGGCGTGGTTCCGGCGTCGGTGTCCGACTTCTTGGCCTTCTTCGCGATTTCCGCAATCTGCTCCGGCGTGAGCGCACCTCCCTCGGGAGCCGTGTTCGTAGGACGGCTGGAGACGAACCAGATGCCTAACCCCACCACGCTCACCACCACCGCCGTGATGATGCCGATCACCAGCGGGTTGCCCTTCGATTTCGGCGGCTCCGGCGGCGGCGCTTCCACCTGGGGAGCCGGTGCGGTGAAGATCGGCACGTGGCACTTTGGATTCGCACAGCGGACGTTCCGCCCCGCGGCGGATTGCGGCACGTACCCCGCCGTGTCGCACATCGGGCACACCACTTTCAGCGTGCGGCTTTTGCTCTGCGTGGGCGAAACCTGGATCGCCGTCTGCGGCAACGTGGTCTCGGCGTCGAACGGCAAGTCGTCCGCGGCTGCCTTGGACGGCGTCTTCGCGGCAGGCTTCGCCGGTGCAGCAGCCACGGCGGCCTTTGCCGCAGGCTTCGTGCCCGGCTTGGCCTTCATCGACGACCCGCAGAACGGGCAATTCTCGGCATCGTCTTCCAGCACCGATTGGCCGCACGCGGGACAAACTGCGAAGTCCATAAGACGATCCAGTATTCAGATTCTACGGCGAACCGAGTCGCGTCAGCGACCGGGTGTCTTCTTGCGGTTAAAAATTCAATGCAAGATACCCGGTCGCTGACACGACTTGGCTCACCTGAGATCAATCTACCACCAGCACGCTGCGGCCGTGTGCTTCGCGGATCACCTTCTCCGTCACGCCGCCGATCAGCGACAGCGACAGCTCCGACGCACCGCGGCGGCCGATGCACACCAGGTCGTAATTGCCGGCCTGCATCTCGCGGATGATCGCCAGCGCCGCCGCCACCTTCTT
>Ga0073934_10005513_pt1 | contig 19497 bp, 14 predicted proteins | sample LarsenN4metaG_FD_76834 | JGI IMG/M metagenome (GOLD analysis project Ga0073934, IMG submission 76834) | Hot spring sediment bacterial and archeal communities from British Columbia, Canada, to study Microbial Dark Matter (Phase II) - Larsen... ... | reverse complement strand
GCGACCGCGTGATGAGCCTCTTCTTCCCGCGCTGGCCCGACGGCCCGGTGACGAAGGAACGCACCGACGGCGTGCCCGGCGACAACGTCGACGGCTTCGCGAGCGAGTACGTCACCGTGCCGGCGACGTGGCTGACGCGCCAGCCACGCGGCTACGAGCACGGCGAGGCGGCGACGCTGCCCTGCGCCGCGCTCACGGCGTGGCGCGCGCTGATGGTCGACGGGCCGCTGCAGCCCGGCGAGGTGGTCGTCGTGCAGGGCACGGGCGGCGTCTCGGTGTTCGCGCTGCAGTTCGCGAAGGCGGCCGGCGCCACCGTCGTCGCCACCTCGTCGTCGGACGAGAAGCTCGCGCGCATGCAGGCGCTCGGAGCCGACCACCTCGTCAACTACCAGCGCCAGCCGCAGTGGGCCAAGGCGGTGGCCGAGTTCACCGGCGGCCGCGGAGCCGACCACGTCGTCGAGGTGGGCGGCTCGGGCACGCTCGCGCAGTCGCTGCGCGCCTGCCGTGTCGGCGGGCATGTGTCGATGATCGGCGTGCTGAGCGGCCGCGAGGGCAACGTCAACACCGCGCTGCTGATGTGGAAGAACATCCGCCTGCAGGGCGTGACGGTGGGCAGCCGCGCGCACCAGCTGGACATGGTGCGCGCCATCGAGGCCAACGGGCTGAAGCCGGTCATCGACGTGCGCTTCCGGCTCGAGCAATTGGCCGACGCGTTCCGGCACCAGAAGGCCGGCAAGCACTTCGGCAAGATCGTGCTCGACGTCTGAGGCGGTCGATCACCGACGCCCGCGCCACGCCGCCTCGACGCGACCGACGCATCCGCCCACGCGCCGGCCCCACGATCCGCCCACGTTGCCCACGGTCGCCCGCGATCACCCCCTATCGCCCGCGTTCATCCCCGATAGCCCGCGATGGCCAAGCTCTACTTCCGCTACGCGGCGATGAACGCCGGCAAGAGCACGGCGCTGCTGCAGGCGGCCTACAACTACGAGGAGCGCGGCATGCGCGTGGCGCTCTTCACCGCCGCGCACGACGACCGCAGCGGCCGCGGGCTCATCGGCTCGCGCCTCGGGCTGACGCGGCCGGCCGCCACGTTCGGGCCCGACACGCGGTTCGAGCGCGCGGCGCTGCCTTCGGACCTCGCCTGCCTGCTCATCGACGAGGCGCAGTTCCTGACCCCGGAGCAGGTGGTGGAGCTGCACCGCATGGCGCACGTCGACGACCTGCCGGTGCTGTGCTACGGCCTGCGCGGCGACTTCCGCGGCGAACCGTTCCCCGGCAGCGCCCGGCTGCTGACGCTCGCCGACGAACTGGAGGAGATGAAGACCATCTGCGCCTGCGGCCGCAAGGCGAGCATGAACATGCGCATCGACGCCGAGGGCCGCCGCGTGCTGCAGGGCGAGCAGGTGCTGATCGGCGGCAACGACCGCTACCGGGCCGTTTGCCCCTCGTGCTACTACGCCGAGGAAGGCGTCGATCCGGCACGCGCGCCCGGATTGTTCGGCTGAAGAGGGGGCGAACGGCCCGCGCGGCGGCGCTAGCATCCCCCGGCACGAGGTGGTGAAGATGCGTTGGCTGGCAGCGATCGTTGGCGTCTGTGCGCTCCTGGCGGCTCCGGGCGTGGCGTCGGCCGCCGATTGCCCGGAGCGGCTGCGCATCGTCTTCGCCGACGGCACGCGCTCGTGCCTCACCGACCATGCGCTGGCCAACGACGACGTCGTGGGCCAGTTCGGCACCGACCTGCGGCGCCTGCTGCCCAACCACGGCTACTACGCCGTGGCGGCGACGCCGGCGGCGGCGCAGTGCAAGCGTGCCGTCGGCCTCGGCCTGCTGTCGGCGAACGAGGCGGCGCTGGGGGCGGTCACCGACACGGCGCAGCGCTCGCAGAAGGCGCTGCAGGACTGCCGCCTGCGCGTGCTCGGCGCCGGCGAAGGGTGCCGCTGCCGCCTGGTGCTGCTCGACGGCCGCTCTCCGCTGACGGCCGATGAGTTCGCCCGCTACGCCGGCCCGCGCGGCGGCCCGCTGGCCGGCGCACCGGCCGGGTCAGCGGGCCCGGCACCGCCACCGGCGCCGCAGGCGGTACCACCCACGCCGGCCACGGCCGCGACGGCGACCGGCGCCCCCGCCTCGTCGGCGTCCTCGCCGGCATCCGCCGAGCGACGCGCCGACGGCGGCGGCGCCTCGGCCGAGGAGATCGCCGCGCTGCGCCAGCAGATCGAGGCGCTGCGCCAGGAGATGGCACGCGGCCGCCCGGCCGGCTCGGAGTCAACGTCCACGCCGGTGCGATCGACGCGCAAGGCGCGCGCGCTCGTCATCGGCAACAGCCGCTACACGCACCTGGGCACGCTGCCCAACCCGCGGCGCGACGCCGAAGCCATCGCGGCCAAGCTGCGCGGCTTCGGCATCGAGGTCGACCTGCATCTCGACACCGACCGCCAGGCACTGGTGCGTGCGCTGGCCGAGTTCGAGGTGGCCGCCGCCAGGTACGACGTGAACGTCCTCTTCTATGCCGGCCACGGCCTGCAGGTGGGCGGCGTGAACTACATGGTGCCGGTGGACATGCGCACCGACGGCGCCTCGGTCGGCTCGGTCAAGCTCAACGGCGTGGCGCTGGACGACGCGCTCGAGTACCTGCCGGCCGGCACGCGCGTGGTCTTCCTCGACGCCTGTCGCGACAACCCGCTGTCGCGCTCGCTGCGCAGCACGCGCAGCGGCGCCGGCGTCGGACTGGCGCCGATGAGCACCGTCAGCGGCACGCTGCTGTCGTACGCCACGCGCGACGGCTCCACCGCCGAGGACGGGACCGGCCAGAACAGCCCCTACACGACGGCGCTGCTGCAGCACCTGGACGCCGACGAAGACATCGCGCTCGTCCTGCGGCGCGTGCGCCAGTCGGTGCTGGCCGCCACCGGCCAGCGGCAGGAGCCGTGGGAGTACGGCTCGCTGGTCGGCGACCAGCTGGTGCTGTCGCGGCTGGCGAGATAGGTCCCCCCGAAGCGCCTTCGGCGCCTCCCCGGTGGACCCGAAGGGGCCACTTCGTGGCCCCGGGCACCGCCAGCGGCCCGGCGGAGCCGGATCCGCGGCGCGGTCGCTGGGCTGCAGCGGCGTTTCGCCGACGCCCGCGCCAGGGGTGCGCCGCAGGCGCTGCGGGGGTTACAGGATCCCGAGCCGCGCGAACACGTCGGCCAGCTTCTCGCCGCGCTGCAGCGCCTCGCGCGACCGGTTCTCGCCCATCACCTTCTCGAGCGCGCGGCGCACGACCTCGGCCTCCACTTCGCGCGGCACGACGACGACGCCGTCGACATCGCCGAACACGAGGTCGCCGGGGCTCACGCGCACGCCGGCGCACTGCACCGTCACGTCGCGCTCGACCATGCGCGCGCGGCCCTTCGTGTCCAGCGGGCCGATGCCGCCGCAGAACACCGGGAAGCGCATCTCACGGATGAACTTCACGTCGCGCACGAGGCCGTCGGTGACGCAGCCCGCGGCGCCGCGCGCGCGGCTGGCGGTGGACAGCAACTCGCCCCAGGGCGCGATGCGGTCGGTGGGGCCGTCGCAGGCGAGCACGGCCACCTCGCCCGGCTTGAGGTCGTCGACGAGCGCGATCTCCACCTCGTAGGGGTTCTCGCCCGGCGCCGGCGGCGCGTAGACGGGCATGTAGAGCCCCGTGCGCGCGCGGCCGATGAGCTGCAGCGTGTCGTCCAGCGGGCGCATGAACGGGCGCATGGCCTGCTGCATCAGGCCGAGGCTGTCGAGCGTGTCGGACAGCACCGCGGCATTCAGCAGCTGCAGCGCCTTGAGGTCGATCGTCATCGGGGTCTCCTTCGTCGTGGTCGAGCATAGCGAGGCGGCGCCGAGCCGGAACCCGGGCGTCTGCGCGCCGCCCGCGCCGCGACGCGCCGCCTCTCGCCGGGCCGGGAACCGGTCCGGATCGGCTGCTCGTGTACAAGCCGCGCCATGAGGATCTTCGTCGCCAGCATCGCCACCGAGACCAACACCTTCGCCGCGTTGCCCACCGGGCTCGGCGCGTTCGAGGCCGCCGGCATCCGCCGCGGCCCGCGGCACGGCGGCGCCGGACGCAACGCCTTCCTGGCACCGCTGGAGGATCGCCTGGCGCGGCTGGCCGCCGCGGGCGGCCACGAGCTGGCCGTCGGCCTGATGACCTTCGCGCAGCCGCTCGGCGTGACGGTGCAGGCGGCCTGGGAAGCGCTGCGCGACGAACTGCTCGAGGACCTGCGCGCCGCGATGCCGGTGCACGCGGTGATCCTGCCGCTGCACGGCGCGATGGTCGCCGAGCGCTGCGACGACTGCGAGGGCGAGCTGATCGAGCACGTGCGCCGGATCGTCGGGCCGCAGGTGCCGATCGGCGTCGAGCTCGACCTGCACTGCCACGTCAGCGAGCGCATGCTGGCGCAGGCCGACGCCATCGTCGCCTACAAGGAGTACCCGCACACCGACATCCTCGAGCGGCTGGAGGAGCTGTGGCACCTGACGCTCGCCACCGCCGAGGGGCGCGTGCGGCCGGTGACGGCCGTGGCCGACTGCCGCATGGTGAGCTTCTGGCACACCACGCGCGAGCCGATGGCCGGCTTCGTGCGGCGCATGAAGGCGCTCGAGCGCGAGCCGGGCGTGCTCAGCGTCAGCTTCGGCCATGGCTTCCCGTGGGGCGACGTGGCCGACAACGGCGCCAAGTTGTGGGTCGTCACCGACGGCGACCGCGCGCTCGCCGAGCGGCTGGCCACGACGCTGCGCGACGAGATCTGGGCGATGCGCGAGGCGACGCACCCGCGGCCGAACCCGATCGACGCGGTGCTCGACCGCCTCGTGGCCTTGCCGCCGGCCGCGAAGCCGATGGTCATCGCCGACCGCGCCGACAACGCCGGCGGCGGCGCGATGAGCGACAGCACCTTCGTGCTTCGGCGTCTCGTCGAACGCGGCATCGGCGGGGTCGCGCTGGGCGCGTTCTGGGACCCCGGCGCCGTGCGCTGCTGCGTCGATGCCGGCACGGGTGCGCGCTTCGCGTTGCGCGTCGGCGGCAAGTGCGGGCCGGCCTCGGGCGACCCGGTGGACCTGTGGGTGACGGTGCGCGCCGTCGTGATGGACCACGCGCAGCAGGGCCTGGGCGGCGGCCGCAGCCCCTGTGGGCCCTCGGTGTGGGTGAGCACCGACGCCGATCCGGCCGGCGGACCGGGCGGCGGACAGGGCGGCGGCCTCGACCTCGTGCTCGTCTCCGAGCGGCAGCAGGTGATCGGCACCGACCTCTTCACCGGCCTCGGCGTCGATCTCGCCGCGCGGCGCGCGATCGTCGTGAAGTCGTCGCAGCACTTCCATGCCGCCTTCGCGCCGCTGGCCAGCGAGGTGCACTACGCCGACACGCCGGGCCTGCTGCGCATCGACATGGAGAACCTGCCGTTCGTGAAGCGGTCGGCCGACTACTGGCCGCGCAAGGCCGATCCCTGGAACGGTCATGCTGCGATGCAGCACGGTGTTTAGGGTTTTCACCTAGCATGCGTGCCGGGCCCGCAGCGGGCCGGCACCGATGGCACCGAGACCGATCAACTTCCGCACCCTCGACCTGAACCTGCTGCGCGTGTTCAACGAGGTGATGGTCGAGCGGAACGTCACGCGAGCGGCCGAGCGGCTGGCGATGTCGCAGCCGGCGGTGAGCAACGCGCTGCGCCGGCTGCGCCAGGCGACGCAGGCCGAACTCTTCGTTCCCACCTCCACCGGCGTCGTGCCCACCGCGCAGGCGCTCGCGCTGTGGCCCGTGGTGCGGCAGGCACTGGCCAGCCTGCACCAGGCGCTGGCGCCGCAGGACTTCGACGCGCGCCGCGACGAGCGGCGCTTCACGCTCGCGATGGCCGACGCCACCGCCGCCCTCTTCCTGCCCGTGCTGACCGCGGCGCTGCAGCGCGAGCAGGCGCAGGTGGACCTGCGCGTCGTGAGCCTGACCAGCCGCGACCCGCGTCCGCTGCTCGACCAGGGCGAAGCCGACGCGGCGTTGGGGTTCTTCCCCGACGTGAGGACCGCGCTCGACCTCGAGGGCGAGGGCGCCCTCACGCGGCTGGAGCCGCTCTACGACTGTGCCTACCGCTGCGTGATGCGCCAAGACCACCCGCTCGCCGCGGCGGGTGCCCTGACGCTCGACGCCTACTGCGAGGCGCAGCACCTGCGCGTGAACTTCGCCGGCCGGCCGCAGGGCTTCGTCGACGAGGCGCTCGCGCGCCTGGACCGCCGCCGCCGCGTGCTGATCACCGTGAGCCAGTTCGCCACTGCCGGCGCGCTGGTGCACCAGTCGGACCTGCTGACGGTGCTGCCGCGCAGCTACGTGCCGGCCACCGGCTTCGCCTCGCAGCTGGCGGTGCGCCCGCTGCCCTTCGAGATGCCGCGCATCGAGGTCGGGCTGCTCTGGCACCGCCGGCACGAGCAGGACACGGCGCAGCGCTGGCTGCGCGACACGCTGCGCCGCGCGGCCGGCCTGGTGGCGTTGCGGATACCCGCCGAACGGGCCGCTTCCGCCCGCTGAAGAGGCGCCGACGCGGACGCGCCCGGCGCGCGGCACCCGCCGCGCAGCCGCGCCCGTCCCGCCTCGCCGCCCCGGCGCGGCGGCATTCGCTTGCCGCATGGCCGCATTCGCAGCTTTGATTTCCGCGAGATACGGGTTAACCCTAGTCTGCACGGGCGCCAGGCATCGCGCCGGCGCCCCGGACCCACGAGGCCCGTGTGCTCCACCCGTCACCGCAGGGAGCCCGTCATGAACCCGGAAGTCATCGCCATCACACCGCCGGCCGCCGTCGCGGAACCTCGCGGCGCCGCAGTGGCCGCTCACATTGCCAGCTGGCTGCAGCGCGGCGCGCAGGGGCTGGCGCATGCCGGCCGCGCCCTCTGGCGCGCCCTCGAAGCCGAAGGCCGGCGGCGCGCGGAGCGCGAGCTCCGGCAGCGCGGCCTGCCGCGGGCCGCGTGGGAAGCGGCACAGGTGCGCGCCCTCGCCGACCGGCACGAGCGCCACGACCCGCGCTTCGCCGCCGAGTTGCGCGCCGCGGCGGCACGGCACGAGGCGCTGCACGGCATCGGCTGACGCGCGGGCCGCGCCCGGCGCCCTACATCGACAGCGAGCCCTCGCGGAACTCGGTCTTGTCGAGCCAGACGTTGACCAGCACCGCCTTGCCCTGCCGGGCCAGCTCGCGCGCGCGTCGCAGCACCGGGCGCACCTCGTAGTCGCGCTGCACGAGCAGGCCCTCGGCGCCGAAGCCGGCGGCCACCTCGTGGTAGTGCGTGCGCGCGAGCACCGTGGCCACGTCATCCTTCAGCATCTTCACCTGCTCGCGCGCGATCTGCGTCCAGCCGGCGTCGTTGCCGACGACGGCGATGACCGGGATGCCCTGGCGCACGAAGCTGTCGAACTCCGCCAGGCTCCAGCCGCAGGCACCGTCGCCGAAGACGATCCACACCTCGCGCGGCGGCGCCGCCTCGGCACCGGCCCTGGGCTCGGCCAGCGCAGCCCCGAGCGCGAAGCCGGCGCCCACGCCGAGCGTGCCGAAGGCGCCGGGGTCGAGCCAGGTCAGCGGCCCGCGCGGGTGCAGCACGTAGCTGGCGGTGGCGACGAAGTCGCCGCCGTCGGCCACGAAGACGGCGCCCTCGCCCGCCTCGGCCTCCAGCGCGCGGAAGAAGGCCAGCGGGTTGACGAACTCACCGGCCGCGGCCGCCTGGCGGTCGATCTCGGCTTCGCGCTGGCGGTCGCGCTCGCGCAGTGTCGCCGTCCATTCGGCCCAGTGGTCCACGGCCGTGGGCAGCGTCTGCGCCAGCGAGCGGATGAACTGCCCGGCATCGCCGATCGCGGCGATGTCGGGCCGCCGGTTCAGGCGCGCATCCTTCGCGCTGCGGTTGGCGGCGATCAGCGTCGCGCCGCGCCGGACATGGCGGCCGTAGTCGAGCCGGAAGTCGCACGGCACGCCGGCCAGCAGCACGCAGTCGCTCTCGCGCAGCGCCTGCCGCCGCGCGTGCCGCATCTGCAGCGGGTGGTCGCGGCCGAGCAGCCCGCGCGCCATGCCCGAGAGATAGACGGGCACGTTGAGCCTGCCGACCGCCTCGGCCAGTTGGTCGGCCTCGTCGGCTTGCACCACCGCCTGGCTGCCGATGACGAACAGGGGCCGCTTCGCGCGCTCCAGCCGCGCCGCCGCCCGGTGCAGCGCGGCATCGCTGGCGCGCGGCGCGGCCACCTCGCGCGGCGCCGGCACGGGCGTGTCGGCGTCGGCGAACATGCGCTCGGCGTGCCGGTTGAGGTACCAGCGCAGCGCGCGGTCGGCCAGCGCCTGCCCCTTGCCGGCCGCCTCGGCGTACCACTTGCGGATCTCGGGTTCCGGGTAGAGCAGGTCGACCGGGCACTCGATGAACACCGGCCCCGGCACGCCCGACATCGCCACCTCGAACGCCTCGGCCACCGCCGGCGCCAGCTCGCGCACGCGGCGCATCTTCAGGAAGCGCTTGACGTGCGGTGCCACCAGCGGCCGCTGGTCGATGTCCTGCAGCGCGCCGCGCCCCTGCAGCGCCGTCGGCGCGGCGCCGCCGATGAGGATCACCGGCGACTGCGCGAGCTGCGCGTTCTTCAGCGCCGTGATCGTGTTGGTGATGCCGGGCCCGGCCGTCACCGCCGCCACGCCCGGGCTGCCCGTGAGCCGCGCCGTCGCGTCGGCTGCGAAGACGGCCGTGACCTCGTCGCGCACGTCGACGATGCGGATGCCCAGCGCCTTGGCCGCGCTGAGGATCGGCGAGATGTGCCCGCCGCACAGCGTGAAGACGCGCTGCACGCCATGCGCATGCAGCGCCCGCGCGATGCGCTCGCCGCCGTGGGCCGGCGGCAGGCTCATGCCCACACGACGCGCTGGCCGCGGGCGTACCAGCCCTCGACCTGCGGCGCCACGAGCGCCTCGATGCGGTTGCGGCGGATCTTCATCGTCGGCGTCAGCGTGCCGGCTTCGATGGACCAGGGCTCGCGCGCGATGACGATCAGGCCGAGCTGCTCGTAGTCCGCCACCTGCGCGTTCACGCGCTCGAGCAGCGCCGCCATCTCGGCCTCGAACTGCTGGCGCAGCGCCGGGTCCGAGGCCAGGCGCGGCCGCAGGTCCTCGGCCGGCACCACCAGCGCGTAGGCGGCCGGCTGGCCGACGCCGGAGACCATGCAGCTCTCGACCATCGGGTTGGCGAGCAGCAGGTTCTCGATCGGCGCCGGCGCCACGTACTTGCCCTTGGCGGTCTTGAAGAGCTCCTTGGCGCGGCCGGTGATGCGCAGCAGGCCGTTGGGCCGGCGCTCGCCGAGGTCGCCGGTGCGGAAGAAGCCGTCCTCGGTGAACGACGCCGCGGTCAGCTCCGGCTGCTTGTAGTAGCCGGCGAACTGGCCCGGCGACTTGACGAGCACCTCGCCCTCCGGGCTGAGCCGGACCTCGACCCCCTTCATCGGCGTGCCCACCCAGCCCGGCTCGGACGCGCCGGCGATGTCCAGGCGCGAGGTGTGGGAGATCGAGTTGTCCTCGGTCATGCCGTAGCCCTCGCCGAGCCTGAGCCCGAGGCGCTGGTACCACTTGATCAGGTCGGGCGGCAGCGGCGCCGAGCCACTGCCGGCATAGACGACCGAGTCGAGCCCGAGGCCGGCCAGCACCTTCTTCGCGACGATGCGGCCGAGGATCGGGATGCCGAGCAGCCGGTCGAGCTTGGCCGGCGGCATCTTCGCGAACACGCCCTGCTGGAACTTCAGCCACAGGCGCGGCACGGAGATGAACAGCGTCGGCCGCGCACGCTTGACGTCCTCGACGAACGACTGCAGCGTGTCGGCGAAGTACACGCGCGTGTCGCCCCCGACGAGCGTGCTGCCCTCGATCCAGGTGCGCTCGAAGCTGTGCGCGAGCGGCAGGTACGAGATGACGCGCGCCTCCTTCACGTCGCCCACCCGCTCGCGCGCGAAGGCCTCGGCCAGCGCCGCGGCACGCGAGAAGGCGCCGAACGGGTTCATCACGCCCTTGGGCGTGCCGGTGGAGCCCGAGGTGTAGATGAGCATCGCCAGCTCGTCGGGGGCGCGCGCCGGCCGCCCGGGCAGCGGCGCAGTGCGCGCGACGATCGCGTCCCAGCCCTCGAAGTCGCGCTTCGCCTCGGCCGGCGCGAGCGGCAGCGCGATGCACGGCAGGCCCTTCGGCACGCCGGGCTGCTGCGCCGGCCAGGTGTCGAGCTTGCCGACGAACAGCGCGCTCGATTCACTGTGCTCGAGCACGTACTTGATCGTCTCGGCCGTCTCGGTGGGGAAGATCGCCACCGTCGTGTAGCCGCCGAGCCAGATGGCCAGCTCGGCCATGATGAAGTGGGCGCAGTTCTTGGACAGGATGGCCACGCGCGCACCGCGCGGCAGCCCGAGCGACTGCAGGTGCGCCGCCATGCGGCGCGCCTCGCCGACGACCTGGCCCCAGGTGTAGTCGACCACGACGCCGCCACCGGTGGGTTGCGTGAGATAGACGCGGTCGGGGTGGCCCGCTTCGTGATCGAGCACGTGGTCGAGGATCAGGCGTTCCATGGGGGAGGGGGGTCGGCGGTCGGTCGGCGCACGGGGCTCGCACTCGCGGCGCGATGTCTCGCGCGCCACGGCGGGCGGGGAAGCTTGGAGGGCAGCTGACGTGCGGGTGGCGGATGGCGGGCCCGGGGCCGCGCCGGGCGCATTGGCGCGGCAGGGTAAGCCGCGACGACCCGCGGCCGCATCTGGGGCAACCCTGATCGGGCGCACCCCCGCGCGGGTGGGCCGGCCTCAGGCCGGGGTGGCGGCGTCCTGCCGGACGGGCTGCACGAGTCTCGCCGGTGACGCGACCGCCGCCCCTGCGCCGACGGCGAAGGCGCGCTGGAGGCGCACCGCCGTCGCCTCGGCGTTCGCCGGCCGCGCGTAGCGGTACCCCTGGAACTCGTCGCACCCGAGAGCCAGCAGGCGCTGTTCCTGCGCCTCGGTCTCGACGCCTTCGGCGACGACGCGCTTGCCCAGCGCGCGCGCCAGCGCGATCACCGAGCGCACGATCGCCTCGGCGGAATCGCGAACCCCCAGGTCGACGACGAAGCTGCGATCGATCTTCAGCACGTCCACCGGCAATTGCTGCAGGGCACCCAGCGACGAGTAGCCGGTACCGAAGTCGTCCAGCGCCACGCTGACGCCGGCGTCGCGCAGCGGCTGCAGGGCCTGGCGCAGGCCCGCCACGTCGGCCGCGCAGACGCTCTCGGTGACCTCGAGCTCCAGGTCCCTCGGCGCCAGCCGGTGCCGCTGCAGGGCGCCGAGCACGCGCGTCGCGAAGGCGGCTTCGTTCAGCTGCAGCGCCGAGACGTTGACGGCCATCCGCCCGACCGCCAGGCCCTCGTCGCGCCAGCGCCGTGCCTGCGCCAGCGCGGTGTCGAGCACGAAGTCGCCCATGCGCGCGATGAGGCCGCAGTCCTCGGCCACGGGCACGAAGCGGGCCGGCGAGACGTACCCGCGCTCGGGGTGCGGCCAGCGCACCAGCGCCTCGACGGAGGCGACCTGCCCGTCGCGCGCGTCGATGCGCGGCTGGTAGTGCACCTCGAGCGCGCCGCCGTCCAGCGCCCGCCGCAGGTCGCGCAGGATCCAGGCGCGCTCGCTGGCGCGCGCGTCCAGCGCGTCGGCATAGCGTCGCCAGCGGCCGCGACCCTCGGCCTTCGCGGCGTACATCGCCAGGTCGGCCCGGCGCATCAGCTCGTCGCGGTCGACGGCGTCTTCCGGATGGCAGGCGACGCCGATGCTGGCGCCGATGTGCAGCACGTGTCCGCGCACATGGAAGGGCGCCGCCGCCTGGCGGCACAGCGTCGCGGCCAGGTCCTCCGCCTCGGCTGCCGTGGCCGGCAGCAGCACCACGAACTCGTCGCCGCCGGGCCGTGCCAGCGTCGCCTCGGCGGGCGCCGCGGCGCGCAGGCGGCCGGCCACGGCTCGCAGCAGTTCGTCGCCGAGGGCGTGGCCGAGCGTGTCGTTGACCTCCTTGAAGCCGTCGAGGTCGACGAACAGCAAGGCATGCCCCGGCCCCGGCGGCACCGGCGCCGCGAGCATCTGGTCGCACGCATCGAGCAGGCCGTTGCGGTTGAGCAGGCCGGTCAGGCTGTCGCGGCGGGCCCGCTCGACGAGGTGGTGCTCGCGCGTGGCCGCCGCGAGGGCCACCCCGACGCGATCGCGCAGGTCGCGGATCTCGCGCTGCTGCGCCGCCTGCCACGCCAGCGCCCGCGGCGCCGCGAACAGCAGGAGCGCGACCTGCTCTTCCTGCCAGCGCACCGGCACGAGCGCCACGGCGCGGCCGACGTCGTCGCCGGCCGCGACACCCAGCGCCTCGCGCAGCCAGTCGGGCTTGGCGACCGCCGCCGGCCAGTGGCAGGCCAGTCCGTCGGCCGGCACCTCGAGCGCCTCGCTGCCCGGTGTCGTCGAGCGCGGCAGTCGGCCGTCGCCGCCGAAGAGCTCCCAGCGGCGGCCGCCCGGGTCGCGCGCGGCGATGACCACCTGGGCGCCGGGCACGGTGGCCTCCAGGCGCTGCGCCACGCGTGCCAGCACGATGGCCGGGCGCGCGCCGTCGAGGATCTCGCGGTCGATCGCGGAGTGCACGGCCATCGCCTGCACCTGGCCGGCCAGGTGCGAGGCCATGCCGTTGAAGGCGTCGGCCAGCTGGCCGAACTCGTCGTCGCGCGCCAGCGGCACGCGCGCCTGCCAGTCGCCGCCGGCCAGGCGCCGGGTGCCCGCGGTCAGCTGCTCCAGCGGCTCGACCGTGCGCCGCACGAGCACGAGCCCGAGCGTGGCGATCAGCAGCAGCGTGCCCACGAGGCCGAGCGCCACCAGGCGCGGCAGCGAGTCGTCGCCCTCCGCGCCGCCCGCGGGCGCGCGCCCGACGAGGCGCCAGTCGGTGCTGCCGAACTCGCCGGAGAGGAACAGGCGCCACTCGGGCGGCGCGTCGCGCGGCTCGCTCTGCCCCGCGGGCCGGCCTCCCGGGGCCGGCCCGGCCGTGGCGGTCGCGACGGTCTTGGCGGTCATCCCCGTCGCCGCGGTCGTTTCCGTCGCATCGGCCGCGACACCCGTGGCGGCAGCGCAGCGCAACGGCTTGCCGCCGCCGTCGGTGACGCAGATGGTTGCGGCGGGGCCGTCGGCGGCGAAGTCCTCCCAGAGGTACGCCGGCTCGACCTCGGCGATCCACGAGCCGCGGCCCTGGCTGTCGAGGTGCGCGAGCATCACGCGCGCCGGCGAAGTGGCGCTCGCCGGCCGCCAGCGCAGCCGCGCATCGGCGCGGCCCTGGCCGGCCTGCCAGTCGGTCACGAGCGCCGCGCTGCCGGCCACGAAGCCGCCGTCCGGCCGCAGCGTGGCGACGCGCGTCAGCAGGCGGCGCGACTCGGCCCCGCGCAGCCCCGGCTCGTGCCACTGGGCATCGGCCGCGTGCACGGCCAGCAGCCCGCCGGCCGCGGTCAGCCGGTCGAAGGTGCGCATGCCGATGTGCTTCAGGTAGTCGTTGTCGGCACGCTGCCTCTCGGCGGCAACGCGCTCCTGCCAGGCCGGCAGGCCGATGGCGCCGAACAGCCCCAGCGGCACGAAGGCCGCGAGCAGCAGCGACCAGAAGATGCGGCGCCCGACCCGGCTGGCGAGGAAGAGACCGCGAACGCGCATGCAGGCTACCGCCCCGAGGCCTCAGAACATCGAGGCCGGGCCGACGAACTGGCCGTTGCGGGCGCGGATGATGTCGTCGCGGCTTGCCGTGGCCGTGAGCGGCGCCACGGAGGCACCGTCAGGGCCCTTGCTGTAGAGGTCGTAGTCGCTGTTGATCGGCACCAGCGAGTGGTCCTTGCGCGCGAGGCCCTTGCCATGGACCGTGGCCAGCTCCTGGTACTGGTAGGGCGTGCCCCACGGGTCGAGCAGGCCGCTGCGGCCGATCGCGGCCAGGTCGGCCGGCAGCGCGCCGGTGTCGGCAAGGAACGCATCGATGACCACGGACAGGGCCATGATGTCCTCCTGCGCCTTCTTCGAGCGGGCCTTCTGCTGGTAGCCGTTCCAGCCGTTGACGGACAGGCCCGCGAGCACGGCCAGCACGGTCAGCGCCAGCATCAGCTCGATCACGGTGAAGCCGCGCTCGGCCCGGCACGGGCGCACGCGCGGGAGGGTGGCGTTCGGGAACATAGGCCCGTATGTCGGCCGCCGGGCCCCGGAACTTGAGGAGATGCGCCGCTGCCCTGACCCGCCGCCTCGCGCTGCGGCGCGCGACCGCACGATCGCTCGCCTGGCGGCCGTGCCATCGTGCACGGCCGGGCGGGCCGGCCCGCTCAAGTGGACGGCGCTGGCGCCGAAGGGCGGCCGCGTCGCGTGGACCCCGGTCCGGTCCGCGGCGGTTGCCGGCCGCGGACCGGCCGGGTCGGGGCGAGAACGGCCGCCGCCACCGGCCTTGCGGGAAGCGAGCGCCGGCCGCCCGGCCGCGCCTCAGCCCCCCGGCACGGCCGGCGCCGGCCGCGGCGCACGCACCGCCCGCCAGGCGGCGAACGTGGCCACGGCCGAAAGCAGCGCGGACCCGGCAATCACCGGCGCATAGCTGCCGGTGGCATCGAACACGCGCCCGGCGACCCAGGGGCCGGCGAGATTGCCGAAGGCCGCCCCCGTGTAGAGCGTGCCGATGATCGAGCTCACGGCGCGCGCGCCGAAGAAATCCATGCACAGCGCCGGCATCAGCGAGACGCTGCCGCCGTAGCTCAGCCCCATCCACAACGCGAAGACGGCCAGCGCCGCGTAGCCCGGCGCCACCAGCCACAGACCCATCGACAGGCCGAGCGAGGCCATCACGCCGACGAGCGCCGGCCCGCGGCCCAGGCGGTCGGCCAGCGCGCCGACGGCGAAGCGGCCCGTGAGGCTGCCGATGCCGATGAGGCCGACCAGCCCCACCGCCTGCGCCTCGGCCACGCCGAGGTCGCGCGCCGACGCCGACAGGTGCGCAAACGGCACGAACATGCTCGGCGCGCCGAAGAGGCACATCGCGTAGAGCCAGCGGAAACGCGGGCTGGCCAGCGCCGGCCCGAGCGCCACGCCGGGCACCGCGGCCGCGCCCGGCCCGGTGCCGCGCCGGGCAGAGGGCGCGGGCCGCAGCATCAGCGTCGCCGCCAACCCGGCCACCGCAACGAAGAGAGCGAGCGCCAGCATCGCACCCCGCCACTGCCACTGCGCGATGGCGGCCGTGGCCACCAACGGCACGAGCAGCGTGCCGGCGCCGATGCCGGCGCTGGCGATGCCCGCGGCCAGACCGCGCCGGCGCGTGAACCAGGGCTGCACGCAGCCGATGGCCGGCGTGTAGACGAGCGCCACGCCGAGGCCGAGCACGACACCGTAGAGAAGCGTCATCTGCGTCATCGAGCCGGCGCGGCTGCCGGCCACCAGCGCCCCGGCGATCAGCAACATGCCGGCGCTGGTGACGACACGCGGCCCGAAGCGGTCGGCCAGCATGCCGCCGAAGGCGCCGAGCAGGAAGTAGACGAGGCCGGTGACGCCGAAGACGAGCGACACGTCGGCGCGCTGCGCGCCGAACTCGGCCACGAAGGGCTCGAAGAACGCGGCGAACGAGTACGAGATGCCGAAGATCACCGCCAGCGCGGTGAAGCAGGCCCAGACGACGACCCAGCCGTAGGGGTGCTCGACCTCTCCCTGCATGGCAGCGTGCGCCGACGGCCCTCAGCCGCGCGCCCAGGTGACGCCGCCGTCGACGACGAGCGTGCTGCCGACCACGTAGTCCCCGGCGCGCGAGGCCAGGTAGACCGCGGCGCCGGCCATGTCCTCCTCGGTGCCGATGCGGCCGGCCGGGACGCGCCGCGCGACCTCGTCGCCGTGGTCGCGCGCAGCGCGGTTCATCTCCGAGGCGAAGGCACCCGGCGCGATGGCGCTGACGGCGATGCGCTCGGGCGCGAGTTGCAGCGCCATGCGTCGCGTGAGATGGATCAGGCCGGCCTTGCTGGCCTGGTACGAGTAGGTTTCCAGCGGATTGGCCGAGACGCCGTCGATGGAGGCGATGTGGATCACCTTGGCCACCGGCCCGCGCGCCGCGCCCGCCTTCAGCGCGCCGTGCAGCGCCTGCGTCAGGAAGAACGGCCCCTTGAGGTTGAGGTCGACGACCTTGTCCCAGCCGTGCTCGGGGAACTCGTCGAACGGCGCGCCCCAGGCCGCGCCCGCGTTGTTGACCAGGATGTCCAGGTGCGGCGTGTGTGCGGCCAGCGCCGCGACGAGGCCGCGCTGCCCCTCGAGCGTCGAGACGTCGGCCGGCAGCGCGGTGCACGGCCCGAGCGCGGCGAGCTCGGCCGCCGCGGCCTGGCAGGCCTCGGCCTTGCGCGCGGTGATGAACACCCGCGCGCCGGCGCGCAGGAAGCCGGCGGCGATCATGCGGCCGATGCCGCGCGAGCCGCCGGTGACGAGGGCCGTGCGGCCGGCGAGCGAGAAGAGGTCTTGCATGGGTGCGAGTCCGCCCGTTGCGCTGGAGGCGACAAGCGTAGGGCCGATGCACGGCCCCGGCGGCACCGTGCAAACCCGGCCCGGGGCCGCCGCCGGGGGTGCTAGGACTCAGTCGCCGGCGGCGCGCCAGCGGATCTCGAAGCGGCACGCGTCGGCGCCGCAGGCCTCGCAGGCCACCTCGCGCACGCGCGAGCGCGGGTGCACGAGGGCGCGGAAGAGCCGCTCGAAGACGGCGGCGTAGAAGTGGCAGGCCGGCACGTCCGTGCGCTGTCCCGCGCACAGCGGGTTGGCCCGGATCGCGAGATCGACGCCATCGCCGAGCGGACCGGGCCGAGTGGCCGAGAAGCGGCCGCTGCCGACGAAGGTCCAGGCATGGCGCGCGATGGCCGACAGCAGCACGCGCGCCGCCAGCCAGGCCGGCACGCGGCGCAGCACCGCCTGCAGCGGGCGCGGGATGCGGTGGGCGAGCAGGTAGTCGGCGGTGGCCTCGCCGGCCGCGCGGCCGACCTCGCCCGCCATCACGGCGCCGAGTTGCTCGCGCAACGTCGCGTGCAGGCGGCGCACCTCGGCCTCCTGCACCATCTCCTGCGGCAGGTGGCGCAGGTGGTGCGCGAGTCCTGCCGTCTCGAAGAGCGCGGCCGTCGCGCCCTCGCCGACCAGCGCGGGCAGCACCTGCGCGACGCGCGTCACGGCGTTGGGACCGATGCGACCCGCAGCCGGTTCCGTGCCGGCCGTCTTCGCCGCGTCGGCGCGGCCCGCCCGGGCGGCATCGACCGAGGACACGAGCGAGCTCATCGGCGCGAAGGCTGGGGCCGGCACGGGCGCCGCTCAGTAGCGCCGCGCCTCCTGCTCGTCGAGCTGGTCCTTGCCGCCGCCGCAGGCCATGGCCTCGATGGCCGCCGCGGCCAGCTCCTCGCCCTTCTTGCGGCGCATCTCGATCTTCGGGCCGTGCATCGTCACCCAGCCCTCGTCGGCCTCGGCGATGGCCACGGGGTCGGGCCGTGCGTGCACGCGCTGGTCGGCGAAGGCGAAGTCGACCTTCTTCTTGCTCTGCGGGCCCCAGTAGCCCACGCGGCCGAGGTCGTAGAACTTGCGCTCGAAGCCGCTCTTGAGGAACGCCTTCAGGCAGCCCATCAGGTACTTGCGCCGGAGCTTGTCCTTCTCCCAGGGATACTGGAAGAAGCTCTTGTTCATGAAGAACCGACGATAGTTGTTCATCACCCGGTCGAGCAGCTCGGCGCGGTCCATCGCGTCGGGCTTCATGATCGGGGTGACGAAGTTGTACTTCTCGAAGTCGAACACCTCGACCTTGTCGCCGAGCTCCTGGAAGAGGTCCGAGAACGGCCAGGGCGTGTACATCGCCCAGTTGGCCATGTCGGGGTTCCAGTCGCGCGCCATGCGGTAGGTTTCCTCCAGCGTCTCGGCGGTCTCGTTCTCGAGGCCGACGATGAACTGCGCCTCGGTAACGATGCCCGCCTCGCGCAGCAGCTGGATGGCGCGCTTGTTCTGCGCGATGGTCGTTTCCTTGTTGAAGCGGTCGAGCTTCAGCTGCGCCGCCGCCTCGGTGCCGAGCGAGACGTGGATGAGGCCGGCCTTGCGGAACATCGGCAGGAGCTTCTCGTCGCGCAGGATGTCGGTGACGCGCGTGTTGATGCCCCACAGCACGCCGAGGTCGCGACGGATCAGCTCCTCGCAGAAGGCGATGAACTTCCTGCGGTGGATCGTCGGCTCCTCGTCGGCGAGGATGAAGAAGCCGACACCGTGCTGCCTGACGAGCGTCTCGATCTCGTCGACCACGGCCTTCGGGTCGCGGATGCGGTAGTCGCGCCAGAACTTCCACTGGCTGCAGAAGCTGCACGTGAACGGGCAGCCGCGCGCGAAGTTGGGAATCGCCACGCGCACGCCCATCGGGATGTAGATGTACCTGTCCCACTCCAGGATGCCCCAGTCGGGCTGGATGCGGTCGAGGTCCTGGATGGGCGGCTCGGCGGGCGTGGCGACCACCTTGCCGTCGGCATCGGCGAAGGCGATGCCGCGCACCTGCGTGCGGTCGCGCGAGAAGGTGCCGTCGTCGACGGCGCGCACGAGGTTCAGGAAGACCTGCTCGCCCTCGCCGCGCACGACGGCGTCGATCCAGGGCGCTTCCTTCAGCACCTGCGGGTACATGAAGGTGCCGTGGATGCCGCCGAGCACGGTGACGATGGCGGGGTTCACCTCCTTGGCGATCTGCAGCAGCCGCTCGGCCTTGTAGATGGCGGGCGTGATGGCGGTGCAGCCGACGATGTCGGGGCGGAGCTCCGCGATGCGGGCGCGCACCGTGTCGTCGTCGAGATGGTGCGTCATCGCGTCGACGAAGGTGACGTCGTGGTAGCCGCCGGCCTTCAGGTAGCCGGTGAGGTACGCGACCCAGGCGGGCGGCCAGTTGCCGGCGATCTCGGCGCCGCCGCTGTGGTAGTTGGGGTGCAGCAGCAGGATGCGCATGGCCGGCCTCTCCGTCGTCCTTCGTCACCTGGACGCGGCGGCCACGCTAGGACACCCGGGCGATGGCCGGCTTGCGATATGTCAATCCAACTGGACAGCGCGAGATGTCATTCAGGTTGACACCGATGCGGCTGCACGGCCGGCCGCCGCCGGCAGCTCGGAAACGGCCGTGAACGAGTGCGGCCGCGCGGCCGGGCAGCCGGTGGCGGCGGTCAGCCGGCGGCAGGCGCCGCGGCGGGATCGAGCGTGAAGTGGAACGTCGCCCCGACGTCGGGCGCGGCCTCGGCCCACACGCGGCCGCCATGCCGGCGCACGATGCGCTGGACGATGGCCAGGCCGACGCCGCTGCCCTCGAACTCGCTGGCCGCGTGCAGGCGCTGGAACGGCGCGAAGAGCTTGTCGGCGTGCCGCATGTCGAAGCCGGCGCCGTTGTCGCGCACGCTGAAGACGGTGTGCCCGCCCTCGTCGCGCGCGGCGATCTCGATGCGCGGCTGCAGCTGCCGGCGCGTGTACTTGACGGCGTTGCCGATGAGGTT
>Ga0073934_10005512_pt1 | contig 19499 bp, 17 predicted proteins | sample LarsenN4metaG_FD_76834 | JGI IMG/M metagenome (GOLD analysis project Ga0073934, IMG submission 76834) | Hot spring sediment bacterial and archeal communities from British Columbia, Canada, to study Microbial Dark Matter (Phase II) - Larsen... ... | reverse complement strand
TCGGAGGATTTGATGCGTCTGGCTCCCTGCCAGAGGCTTTGACCACAGCCAGGCCGCGATGCCAAAGACATCGATGGTGACAACGAGTATACGCAGCCCGCTGAGGTGGACACAAATCGTGGCACGAAGAGCAGGGAATCGAGCCCTAACTTGTTGGCGGTAAACGAGTTGCGGCCATTTTCTCCGCCGACCGGCCTCTCCCCATCGCCAGACGATCGGAATGCACCGTCGCGCGAGATCAAGACGGCCCGTTGACCGGGCTAAAGATGGCTGGTCGGGGCGACGGTGATCCCTGCATCAGAAATTCAGCGCTATGTAATTCCGCACCACTCGCCGCCCATCGCTGTGAAAACGGTAGGCAGTCACCAGCGAAGCATCCTTGCAGATGCGGCGACAGACCGGCACGGGAATCACCACGCGCGGGCCCGCCACCCAGTTCCTGTTCCTGGCCCCGAAGTTGAGATCCGCCTCGCCTCCCACCGCCGCGCGCAGGCGCTTGATCCGTACTGGCGTGGTGAACCCAGGATTGATCAGCAGGCTGTCCGTCCGGAAGTTGTAAAGCACTTCGAGTGAAGTATTCGTCCGCTTGTAACGCTCAGAGTACCTCAGGTCGAGGACGAAGGACGACGGCTCGTTCCGGCTGAACAAGCCGCCCGCCATCACTTCCACCCATCGCTTGTCGTTCTTATATACCCCGCCGGTGAGGACGAGCCTGCGCTGGGAGGCTTGGTTCAAGGTGTTGGGCAGGATACCCCAGGCCGCCAGGCCCAGTTTCTTGCCTTTGGGAATGAATTGGGTGTGGGCCAGGACCCTCAATTGGTAGTCGCCGTCCTGGCCGGACGCAGACGCCAGCAGCAGGGCAAAGACCGCGATCGTACGGACAGGTATAGCCATATCAACTTGATGTTATATATATAACAAAACAGCCGAGCTGATATCTGATTTCTCTTCATGCGAGTCATGAAAGCGCTCGGGGCTACTCCGGGGTGGATTGGTACAGGCCTTCGATGAGGTCAATGCCGCGTCGCAACAGTTCCCCATCGGCTGTGCCCTGACGGGCCCACCCGCGCAGGATGCGGTCCAGGCCGGCGCCCTCGGGGCGGCCGAACTTTTCATCATCCAGGTCGGCGTCGTGGACGATCTGGGCGAGCACCTGGACCTTGCGGTCAGTGATGTTAAAGGCGGAGCAGAGCGTCTCGAAGGTGCATTTGTCGCCGTCGTGGGTAAAGCCTCCCACGTTGAACATGTCGAAGGGAACAGCATTGGGGAAGGCGCGGACATTGTTCGTGAAGGCGAACTTCGCGGCCGGGTCGATGTATTTGGTGATCAGCCAGGCGGATGAGACGCGGTCGATCCCCGGCCGTGGACGGGTGACCCAGGTGCGGGCACGAAACTCATTTTTCTTCTGGCGAGCTCCATGTTGCTTCGCGGTCTTCGGCCCGTGGACTGCGATGGCGGTTTCCACGCGCGCCCGCATCGGGGAGCCGAAGAAATCGACGTCCACTATGTCCTGCAATCGTTTTCGGAAGCGGGCGGTAGTGGCGTTGGGCTTTGATCTCTTGATGTCCCGAAGCAGCGCTTCGTAGTCCTTCGTTCTGGCGTCAATGAACATTCGTTGCAACTCCGCGGAGGAGAGGTCATCGATGGCTGACACCTGGACGACCGCAGCCGTGCCTTTGTATTTGCGGATCTCAGATGCCAGCCACTCGAATCGCTCCTGGTTCAGGGGAGTGTTGGGTAGGAGATAGCCGGAGCTTTGAAAGAACAGCGCCCCGTAGCGTTTCAGCTTGCGCCAGATCTCGACCCGTCCGCTGGCTTGTTTGGCGGGCAGGCTGAACAGCAGGAGAAGCCACGGAGCAGCGCAGTCCTTCATGGAGGCAGCTTTCGCTCTCGGCTCAGTGACGTTGGTCATCTGATTCGCCTACCGCCTCCGCGAGGCTGCGCCAACGGCAAAGCGCCGGAAGAAGCTCTCCTTCTTCCACGCCGGGCGTTGCTCCGCATCAGCAGCGCGCAGGATAAGGTTTTCCATGATCGCCTGGTACTTGCCGGCCGTCTCAAGGTCCACCGGCTGGGCGAGGTCATCAGATGGAGCGTGGTAGCGCTCCCTCAGCCAGTCGTTAAAGAGCTTCTCTTCCGGCGTGCCGAGCCTGAAGCCATTCACCAAGACGACCGCCGGGATTCCCTCGCGGATGAAGCTGTATTGGTCGCTGCGGATGAAGGCATTGCGCTCCGGCTTGGGATCAAGCTGCGCCTCCGCTCCCGCCTTTTCGACGGCGGCCCGGGCCCAATCGCCCAGGTCGGATTCATTCATGCCTCTCACCACGAACAAGGATGACGGATAGATCGGCTGGAAATTGTCGATATTCACGTTCGCCGCGATGCTACTTCGGGGAATGGTAGGACGTTTCACGAAGTACCGCGAACCTAGCAGCCCTTTCTCCTCCGCGGTGACGAAAAGAAAGATGACCGACCGCCGAGGGCGGACTTTGCGGCGATGGAAGTCCTCCGCGATCGCGAGCAGCATGGCTGCGCCGGAACCATTGTCCATGGCGCCGTTATATATACCGTCACCCCGGATGGGCTGGCCCACGCCGAGATGATCCAGGTGCGCGCTCAGGACGATGTACTCATTCTTGAGCCGCGGGTCGCTGCCCGGCAGCTTCGCCACGATGTTGGCGCTTTTTACTTTTGCATGGTTGAGTCTTGTCTTCGCCTGCACCATCAGCCCCAGCGCGATCTTAGGCAGGCGCGCCTTACGCTTCACCAGCGCAAACAACTCCTCGGGGTTGTGCGCAGTCCCCTTGAAGATGAAGTCCGCGAAGGCGGGGTTCAGCGTGACCGAGAGCTGCCAACCCTCCGTCTCGGACAGCGCCTTGTCCTCCAGCGCCATGCTGGGCTCCAGCCGCCGCAACTTCTGGCGCTCCCAGGGAACATCCATACTGGCCGGATTGGGGATGGCAATGGTCCCGATGGCGCCGGCCGCCTTCATCGCCTTCCAGCGCTCGCCGGCCGATTGATAGTGCGAGGCGAGGTCGGGTGGGATCTCTGCGGGCGCTCCAGCCAGGTAGACCAAAACCTTGCCTCGCAGGTCCTGGCCGCTCAGATCGTCGTATCCGACTTCCGGGACTTTTATGCCATATCCCACGAATGCCAGTGGTGCGTCCACAGTCGGCGCAAGTTCCACACGGGCGTTCAGAAACGCCTGCTCCCCTAGCTTGATGGGCTCTGTGGAGCCGTCCCGGACCAAGGCTAAGCTGCTCGCCGCCTCATCGAGCGAGCGTTGTACGAGGGGGACGGTCTGATAGTACCCAGACTCTCCCGCGGGCACACATCCACTCTGCTTGAGTCGGCTGACGACATACGCCGCGGCCCGGTCATAACCGTGGCTCCCTGTGTCCCGGCCTTCCATGTTGTCATCGGCCAGCACCTTCACGTGCTGCCACCACGCACGTCCGGCATCGGCGTGGCGGGTGTCTTGAGCGCTTGCCGCCAAACAACCAACCGCCATGAGCAGGGATAGCAGGATCCGACGTGTCATAGGCTCCTCGCCGGCGCCCGTCGGGGCGCGAGAAACATATTTGATATATGTATAACATCAATGAGACTGGTATTACAGACAATCGTTCCGCGCCGGACGGCGCCGCGCTCCGCCTGGAACACATGGCTAACGTGAGTGAATTTCATACGTCAGACATGCAGGGTTTTCATCAGTTGCCATTAGGACCTTACCCCGAGGAAGTGATCAATGCATATCGAAGTGCGGCATCTGGAGCTGGTCGAAGCGATCCATGAAGAGCAGACCCTCACGGGCGCAAGTGCCCGTCTCCATCTCACGCAATCGGCGCTCAGCCACCAGCTCGCGACTCTGGAGGCCCGGCTGGGGGCGAAGCTGTTCGAACGCACGGGGCGCTCCATGCGGCTCACCTCGTCCGGGGAGCGGCTCCTGTCGACCGCAAGCAAGATACTGGCGGAACTCCGCCTCGCCGAGAAGGAGATCCAAACCCTGTCGCGGTCGCCGCGCGGACGCATCCGGCTCTCGACCCAGTGCTACACCTGTTATTGGTGGCTGCCCGGCCTGCTGAAGTCATTCAGCCGCGAATTCCCCCAGGTGGAGGTGCACATAGAACTGGAGGCGACGCGGCGTCCGATCGAGGCCCTCTTGGCGGGCCGCCTGGATCTGGCCATCGTCAACAAGAAGCTGTCAGACCGTCGCCTGAGGTTTCGACTGCTGTTTGAGGACGAACTGCTCGCCGTGCTGCCTAAGGGCCACCGTTACGCGGAAGCTGATTTCATGCCGTTGGAGGCCTTGCAGCCGGAGCACCTGTTCCTCCACCAGCCGGCCGCGGACAGTTCATTCGTCCAGCAAATCCTTCTTCCCCGGGGCATCCGGCCCAGACAGTGTTCGGCCGTCCAGCTTACGGAAGCCATCATGGAGTTCGTCAGCCATGGCGACGGCGTCGCCGTGCTGGCCCAATGGGTGGTCGCAGACCAGCTGCGGCGGCGGGACGTCGCTGCCGTGCGACTGGAGGAAAGCGGGATCCGGCGTGAGTGGTACGCGGTGACGATGGCCGGCCGGCAAAAGCCTCCCTATATTGACGCGCTCGTTTCTCTCCTGACGAACCAGGGCCGGACTCGGCTGGAAGGTCCTGCAAAAGGCGCCGCACGCCCGTCCGCCCGGTCCAACGCGAGCTGAAAGCGCTTCATACCCGTCTTGAACAAGCATCATCCGTCGAAGTCTTCGTCAGTTCATCTCTTTGCCTGAAGATGCACTCTCGAACGTCAAAGGTGACAGACGATGGATTTCTTGGAAAGCTCGATGGATCGGCGAAGGTTTTTGAGCGCTTCGGCAATGGCTCTTGGCGCATTAACAGAGTTCGGTTTCGCGGAGCCGCCGCTCGCTTCCGCGGATTCGGTCGCCGTCCAGCGGCTATCGTGGGCCGGAGTGCGGATCCAGACAGACCGATCCACCGTCTTTTTTGATCCGTGGACGAACGCCTCGATATGGGGAGGCGTTTGGAAGCAGGAGATTGTTCCCGTTGAGGTCGTAACGCCCGCCCGTTTTGTTTGCCTCACTCATATGCACAATGACCACTTCGACCCCGCGACCCTGAGAAAGATCTTTCCGGAGATCAGGGGCGCAGTTCTTTGCGCCGAGGAGGCCGTCGCCTCGGTTGCTGCCCTCGGCGTCCCGGTGCGCGCCGTGAAACTCAATGAGGCTAAGGCTCTGAACGAATGGCTGTTCACGCCCGTGCCCGCTGTCGATGGCCTTGGGGATCCGCAGGTGTCATGGATAGCCGAAGTCAGAGGGCTCAAGTTCATTCATTGTGGCGACACGTTGTGGCACGGCTATCTGCGCCATATCGGGCGCCAGCACGGACCCTTCGATGTCGCCTTCCTGCCCATCAACGGTCCTCGGCTGCCCGCGCTCCAGCCGTCCGTAAGTGTTCCAGCGGTGCTCACGCCTGAGCAGGCGGTTGAAGCGGGCATCCTCCTCCGCGCGAAACTGGTGGTGCCCATTCACTACGGACTTAACAGTCCCGGCGATTATGAAGAGTATCCGAATGCGGAGAAGACATTCCTGGAGGCGGCGGATCGCCGGGGCGTTAAAGTACGTATCGTCAAGCCGGGTGAGGAATTTCGCCTGAGCGTGGGATGAACGGCATGACAAATGACACCTACCAACGGCTGATCGCCTTGCTGGACCAGAACGGAGCCAGGTACCGGATCCTCGAGCACGAACCGGAAGGGCGGACAGAGCGCATCAGCTCCATCCGGGGACACGATCCTCGCTTTGCTGCCAAGGCCATGCTCCTCGCCCTGGACCTGGACAAACAGACCAGGATCCACGTCCTCGCAGTTGTTCCCGGAAACAAGCGCGTGAGTTTCAGTGCGTTAAAACATCTTTTTCAGGCGACCCATGCGGCATTCGCCAGTCGAGAGGTAGCCGAAACACTGGCTGGGAGTAGGGTGGGCGCGATCCTTCCCTTGGCTTTTGATCCGGACTTGAAGGTGGTTGTAGACGTCGAATTCGGCGACGTGGAGGAGATCTATTTCAATGCCGCGCGACTCGATCGCTCCATTGCGCTGAACGCCGCTGACTACCTGCGGATCACAAAGCCTCGGATGGAGAAGATCTGCGAATGACACCAGAAACGAATAATTCGGCAGTCAGCTACGTGCTTGATGACTTCGACCGAATCACCCAGCGAACGGATGCACGGAACGTCGTTACCACCTACGGGTACGATAATCTGCATCGTCCAACGTCGATTACTCATAATGTGAGTGGAGCCACGGGAGTACCTGCTACTGCGACTGTCAATTACACCTACGGCACTAACGCCGCTCAGTTCAATAATGGACGACTTACGCAAATGACAGACGGAACTGGTTCGGAGGGCTACACGTATGATGCCCGCGGACGAATTACCAGTGTTGCCAAGAGCGTGACCGGTGTGGGGACTTACACGACCAGCTACGGCTTCAATGCCGCCGATCAGGTAACCTCGATCACTTACCCGTCCAGTAAATCATTTACCCAAACCTATGATGCCGCGGGACGCCTAAGCGGCATCACCGGGAATGGCACCACCTATGCCAGCAGCTTCCAGTACAACCCCGCGGAACAGCTCACCTCATACACCTATGGGAACAATGTGGTCGCCAGTTTTGTCTATTCACCTCAGAGACTGTTACTCGAAGAGATCAAGTACGCCAAGAGCGGCGCAACCCAATTCCACTGGCAATATCAGTACGCCCAGAATGGAGGGAACAACGGCCAGATCACCCGCGTGGTGGACGTCACGACCGGCGGGCGCAGCGCGACGTACACGTACGATGCCCTGCACCGCCTCAAGACGGCGGTTACTGACGGCTCAGCGCAGTACCCGCAATGGGGTCTAAGCTTCACGCATGACCGTTATGGCAACCTCACACAGCAAACCGCGACGCACGGCAGTCCGCCGACGAAGTCATTTACGGTCAGTTCCACCACGAACCGTCTTGATCCGAACGTCTATGGCTATGATGCGAACGGGAATATGACTTCTGAACCTTCACCTTACAACCATAGCTACACCTACGATGCGGACAACCGAATGGCGTCATTCTCTGGGTCTGGGATTTCGGCGGGCTATGGCTACGATGGCAATGGCATCCAGGTGAAGCGCACTGTAAGCGGAACTACGATAACGTCAATCTACTCGGGGACGAATGTGATCGCCGAGTACACGGGAACGACGCTTTCGCGAGAGTATGTGTACGGGCCCCAAGGGAGGCTGGCGGTCATTGAAGGCTCGACGACGAACTACTACAGCCGTGACCATTTGTCATTGCGCTTCATGAGCGACAGCTCGGGCAATGTGATAGCCGGGTCCCAGAACGCCCATTACCCGTTTGGTGAGCCGTGGGTGTCGAATTCGGACAAGGAAAAGTTCACCACCTACCAGCGTGCATCTGAGGCTGAAGGTGATTACGCGATGATGCGGCAATATTTAGCGCGTTGTGGCAGATTTAGCAGTCCGGACCCCATGTCTGGCGACACGTTGGAGCCACAGTCTCTTAATCGCTACAGCTACGTTGCCAATGATCCCGTCAATCTAGTGGATCCCTTGGGGCTTTGTGGTACATGGCACGTCTGGCTTTATGATCGAGCAACCGGAGAGCTGTTGAGTTACGTCACTCATAACGATGAATGTGGAGTGGGAGTGCAGGTAGGTGGCAGTACAAGCCAAGGTGCCGGCGTCGCGATTAACAAAGAACTGTTCCAGAAATGCTTGAAAGTTCACGGCACCGCCAATGCTAAGGCGCATTTGTCTATGGAAGAATATGTCTTGGCTGCCACTGCTGCGGCTCGAGCCAGAATAGGCACCAGTGATGTCCTTGCCCTTTGGGACAATGAAACCAGCTTCGACAACGCCAGGTACTGGAAGGTACGAGGAAGTGGCGATGTCGGCCCCTTACAAGTCACCCCTCCTGCGAGAGACGACCTTAAAAGATTTAATCAGCTACCGCCAAACTACAATACCAATGCTTCATCGAATGTCTTGGCAGGAGCCCGGTACTATGCCCTGATGCTGAATCACTACAAGGTGCCGACTAGCGATGCGGCAGGTGTATATACCGGAGGACCGACCAAATATAGCAAGGTCGGCCGAGACCTATCCAAGATGTCAACCAAAGATCAGAAATACCAAAAGGATTTCACAGCCAAGAAAGCTCTTTTCGAAAAACTCCTTGCTTGTTTGAAGGGTCAACAATGACTAAACGCATAATCTGCCTGTTGTTGCTGCTAGGATCGACAATGGAGCCGCAAACACGGAAGAGTCTGGTGGACGAGCATAGGTCAGGCACAACGCACACTATCTTGGCCGTGGATTCAGATGACTATGTTTACTACTCGCATAATCCGGCTTCAGACAATGCGAGACGGGATGGATTGCTAGGGATCCGAATTCTAAAGAGTGGCACTTTGGAGATTGGAAGCCAGCTGTTACACAAGAGGGTGGCCACTGCTGCTCGTCGTAGAACCTTGCCCTCCGGGGACATTCTTCATTTTGTCATCAATTGGGGTTTTGAAGGCGATCTGGGGACTATTTTTGCGTCAATGGTCGTCTTCAGGGAGTCGCGAATTGGAAAAGTTGACAAAATCTTGGAAGAATTCATAGGGGTTGCGGTTACCAAATTCGAACTCGGTGATTTCAATCAAGATGGCGAAGAAGAAGTCATCGTGATAGGCCGAGAAGGCAAGCACTACAACTTAAAGCTCTTCACAATTCAATCCGCCGGGACAGTTTCGAAAACTCAGGATGTTACCGGCGAGGAAGTCACAACGATAGCGGATCGGTGGCCGGACAAGGATGCGTTAATCGTCACAGTGGACAACGCCGGAGTTGATTCACGCGGAAGGATTTGCAGTCTCAGCAAGTCGTATCCGTTCGGCGGAACGTCACAGAAGGCCGCCTCCCGAAGACTTACCAAGTAAGAAGTCGTACATGCCGTAACCTCTTGAACAAAGACTCACTAGGTCTCCTTCGCTTAGGCCGGCAGGGCGGACTATCATTCCTGATCTAAGAGTTTCAGATCTGTGGATACTTCCGTCTAGGCCTCAGGTTGTAGGTGGTTGCTCATCCTCCCTGGTGAAACTCTTGGATTCTCGCCCGAAGCGCCGAGTAGTGTTCTTTGGAGAATCGCTCGTTGAGTTGCGGGAAGAGTCGCCAGAGTCGGTCCAATTGCCGCCACGAAGCTCCGCAATAGGGGAGCCCTTCGCGTAGAAGTAGAAGGTTGCCTGCGATTCTTTGAAGGCGACCTATCCCACTGTAAGGGGTCAAACTAGAGGGGACAGCAAGCCAGCAACAGCCAGCCAAGGGGGCCGTTGGCTGTTATTCATGAGATTCACACATCTTTTGCTTGGGTGACGAGTTCTGCTCACATGAAACCTGAATCGGACGGACGAGATCGCTGCTTTTCGTGAATGAACAAGTGACCCTAAGAGTGGATTCTGATTGGGGTGATACGGAGTACAGCAGTAGCTTGAGTGTATCCCCTTGTGGCTCCAGAATCCCGAATCCGTAGGAGCCTGCACAATAGAGATGAACTTCCTTGTAGAATTCAGGCTGCCGTTTCCTTTTGCCGCTATTGCCAATAGTCGCTACGGCATAGTGCCTGCGTTCCGCCCCTAGCGGATATTGGGCAACCCGGTCCTTGAATGTTGCCGGCCACACATATTCGCCCACCTCAGCTAGGTGTTCATGGCCCGCTAGGTAGATCACATTGTTGGGAAAATCTGGCATTATCCGGTTCCGAAATGCCTCGGTCTCTCCCGTTTTCTCGCCGTGTTTCGGGCCCCCGGAGAAAATCGGATGATGACCATATACAACGATCCAGTCGGGACTAGGTTCCCCATCGACCGCAGCCCACTCGTTAACAGTCTTAACTGATTCAATCAGCGAAGGGAGAGCCTCGAGACAACCCGGATTCTTATAGGTGTCTACCGCTATGAAAGCGATTCTGCCGGATCGGAATCGGTAATTGAGATGTGGCATCTGCCACTGTCCGCCAGGAAACACCTTTGTCCTTGCCAGCAGGGCAGAGATCGTACCCGCATGGTCATGATTTCCAGGGACGGGGTAAAATCGAAGCGGTCGACCTTCGCTGTCATTGAGACCTTTGTAGTGGTTGGTGAAGCGCGTCGTCCACTTGTCATCTGTGGCACTGGCTACTCCCTCCTTGTCAAGCAGCGACCCATAGAAATTGTCACCCAGTAGAATCGCGAAGTCTGCACGTAGTTCAGGCTTCTCATGAGCTGAGGGTACGGAGAATCTCTTCTTCAATGAAACAGACACTCGCTTCTGTTGGTCTGCGCCCTGGTCTCCTAAGATCAAAATTCTCTGGCTTCGAGCTGTGGGCCAGCTAGGTGCCGAGTGTATGAGCACCGGCGTGGAATCCGGTTTTTCGGGGCAAAGCTTAGAATCTGCGAACCCGAAAGATGTACATAGAGCGGCGAAAACGGTTGCGCACACAAACGCCAGGAAATCAGTGTCGAGCCTCAAGCCAATCCGGTCATGCAAGTGGACCTCTAACGACGGCAAAGTTAACCCGATTCCAAATCACAACTGCATGACGGAAGCCGTCTGGTTCCTGCCGACAATATCTATGTCTCCGGCACAGCTCCGGGGAGCAGTTTTAGCTTCTCATAAGGGATCAGACGGCCTTACAGAGCGAATCTCAGTTACGCGGGTGGCTCACAATAAGAACGCGAAGATGCGCGCCTTCTTGCAGAAGCTTGGGCAGCAGGAACTGAGCATTGACGCTAAAACGATGCTCCCATCAGCCCTAACGTTCTCCATTCACCCGGATGAAGATGCGGGGCGTGACATTCCCGTTGAGATTAGATACTCAGACTACCGCGATGTGAATGGTATGAAGATTCCATTTCGCATCGAACGCGTCGTTAACGGTAACACCGTCCTCGAAATCACGATTCAATCCGCAACTGTGAATTCCGGTCTTCAGCTGGCGCAGTAGGCCCTATTACGAGTTAGGAGAACGAGCTTGCAAAGCATTCGAGTATTCCGCGCCGTTGGCGTTCTTTGGTTTATCGCCTTGACGTCCCTCGTAAGTCACTCACAAGCAGTTGCTACCGGTGCCCAGCCATATGGCAGTTTTGACGGCGGACCCGACATCATCAATCTCGGCAATCTGAATGTGCACTATGCGATCCCGATCTATAGCAAGCCCGGTCGGGGCATTCCGTTTAGCTACACGCTCGTTTTTGACAACTCCATGTGGCGACGCATCGGCACGAGCGGTAACGGCTACTGGCAGCCCGTGGCGAATTGGGGCTGGGCTGGTCGTACCCAAGTCCAAACGGGATACATCAAATATGACACGATTTGGGCTGAATGCTGGAATAAGTACGGTGAGTTTAGTTCTTATTTCAAGTATCGGTTCACCTACTACTACGACAAGTTAGGGAAGTCTCATCGCATTATGGCGACTGTGGGCGAATCTCCTTGCGACACTGGTCCAGGCTCGGGTGGTCACTTCCAGGTTCCCCAACTCACGGTCGTGGCTAATGATGGTTCGGGGTATTTGACGTCTATAGCAATGTCGATAGTCCTTCTGCCGAGGTCCACAGTCGCGACGGTGCTCTGATAAATCCACCATTGTTAACTGATGCTGGGGCGGGCTCAATGATCGACAGTAACGGCAATATGATCTCGGCCAATGGTACTGGCGGATTCATCGACACCCTTGGCACCACAGCCCTTACGATCTCGGGCAGCAATCCTCTGCTTTATACGTACAAGGACACAACGGGGACGAACCGCTCCGTGCAGGTTAACTACACGACGAAATCCGTACGCACTAATTTTGGCTGTAGTGGCTTTGCCGAGTACGGACCGCTTAACCAAGATCTCATTACGAGCATTGTCTTTCCCAACGGAACGTCCTACCAGTTCACGTATGAAACGACGCCAGGCTACGCCTCAAGTGTGACCGGTCGCCTTGCTCAAGTTACTTTGCCCACAGGCGGAACGATCTCGTATTCCTATTTCAACGGCAACAATGGCATTGTATGCGAGGATGGCACCACAGCCGCCATGCACCGCACCACGTCGGACGGCAACACCGTTTACGGCAGAAGTCAATCCGGTTCCATCTGGACCACTAACATCGATCCACCTGACCATAACTGGACGTCTCTTACCTTTCAGAAAGACACGGCCTCGGGAAACTTCTATGAACAATCTCGGACCAGCTATATCGGATCGGTGGGCGGTACTGTTTCAGGCTCTTCTCAGACCTGTTACAACGGAACGACGTGCGGTTCAGCATTGACCCAGCCCATCGTCATTTCGCGCATTACGTCCTATCCGAAGCTTGGGAATAACCAGATGTCGAAGAGGGACGTCTTCATTAATACAAAAGGGCTTACAACTGCGGTTTACGAATACGATTTTGGATATAACACCCCTGGAGGACTGCTTCGTCAAACAATAACCTCATACGCAAACCTTGGAGGCTACGCTTCCGACCGGCCAGAGATCATCACCGTCTATGACGGGCAAAACAATATCCAAGCCCAGACGTTCTTCTATTACGACCAAACTACCCCAACTCCCACGTCTAACGTCCCCCAACATCTTGCAGTCGCTTGGGCCAGAGGTAACCTGACGAAAATCACACGCCTATTGGCTTCCGGCGTCAATCCCTTCACCACTTTTGCCTATGATGATACCGGCAACGTCATCTCCACGACTGATCCGGGTGGACACACGACCACTATCGATTATTCCGATGACTACAACGATGGTATCAATCATAATAGCAATGCGTTTCCTACCACGATCACCCTCCCCCCGACGGCCAATTCAACTCACGTGATTAAGGCGAAGTACTATTGGCATACTGGACAGAAGTGGCAAAGTATCGACCAGAACAATCAAACGACCACCTATACCTTCGATTCCAGCCTGCGCTTGAGTACCGTGGGCCGCCCAGATGCCGGGAGTAGTACTTTCATTTACGGGGTTTCAAACGGGAATCTCTACACCCAGCAGATGGACTACATGAACCCCAACACGCTGAACCATTGGGTTCTTTTCGATGGTTACGGAAGGAGTAGTAGGTCTTTCTTGGTCAACGGCGACGGAAGCACAGACCAACAAGATATGTGCTATGACAGCATGGGGCGGGTAGCTTTTGTTTCGTATCCGTACAAAGGCAGTGGCCTTGGTTCAGCAAAGATTTGCTCGGGTGCGGGCGATACTTATGCTTACTCATTCAATGGAAGTAACTTTCGTACGACGATTACCCATCAAGACGGTACCTATCTAGCGCAGGAATCCTATGGGCGCGCGGTGCTATCGGCAGATGAAGGGAACGGCATTAGACAAGTACGCCGCATTTCGCAAGTCGATGGCTTGGGAAGGACCACTTCGATATGCGAACTGACGAACATCTCACAGTCGGGTGCTGAGGGCACTCCCGCTCAATGCGGACAAGACATTTCGGGAGTTGGATTCTTCACATCGTATCAATACGACACACTGAATAATCTGAAACAAGTCAACCAGGGCGCGGTCATCCGCACCTACAACTACGACACGTTGTCAAGGCTGATCAGCGCCACCACACCCGAGTCGGCGACTACCAGTTTCACCTATGATCCAGACGGAAATGTCTTGACTCGGGTTCGCCCCGCTCCCAACCAATCTCAGGCTAGTGTTACGGTTACGACTACCTACACTCATGACCAGCTCCACCGTCTTACGCACAAGACGTATTCGGATAACTCCACGCCCAACGTAATATTTGGATATGACGAGTCTCAACCCTGGGGACAAGCTGCGACGAATCCGAAGGGCCACATGACTTCTGCGCAGACGTTCAATCCGTCAACGGGCGCGCTGATCGCTGGTCAGATCTTCCGGTGGCATGATGCGATGGGACGGGTCAAGACCAATTCTCAGTGCACCATCCGCATATGCGGTGTCTCGCAGAGTGACCTGAACTATACCTACGATCTGGTCGGCAATGTTACCAGCTTCTCCCTGGGGATCAACGCCAACTTCAACCACTCGTACGATGCAGCAGGCCGACTCACATCAGTCACCATGACCGCTCCGCCGCCTGATAGTACGCATCCCGGGAGTCTCTTTGCCGCAGCGAAATACAATGCGCTCGGCCAGCTTCTCTCGGCATCATTGGGAAATGGACTGACGCAAGTCAACACCTTTGACGAGCGCGGGCGTCCTAGGACGATCGGAGTCGGTACGAACTGCACTCCTACAGGTAATCCGACCAGTTGCGCCAGCTATCAGTATTCCGTTACAGGTCCTGCAAGTGGAGGCATCAGTTACCATCCAAATGGCAGCATTGCAGTGGCGACCGATCAGGTAAATGGGACTTGGACTTACACCTACGACGATCTCAGTCGCTTGGCGGCTTCCACCAAGACCGGACAATCTCCCATTTCGTTCTCATATGACCGCTATGGCAATCGGTGGACTCAATCCGGCGGGGCGCAATTCAGCTTCACTGCCAACAACAATCGCATCGACGGCTATTGCTATGACCCCGCTGGGAATCTATTGAAGGAAGGACTATGTCCGGTCGATTATGCGACCGTGCCTTACAAGTATGACGCAGAGAATCGGATGATCTTGGCGCCTGGAGCTACGTATCAGTACGACGCGCTGGGTCGGCGAGTACGCAAGACAGTGGGCGGAGTGAGTACGGATTACTTATTCGATCTCGCTGGCCGAGCTGTCGTTGCTATGGATGGCAATGGAACCCCCATCCGTAATGAACTCTATGCCGGCAATATGCACTTAGTCACCTACGCGAACAACACCACCTACTTCAACCACACGGACTGGCTGGGAACCGAACGTCGACGTACCGATGTGGGCGGTAGCAATTACACTGATTGTTCCAGCTTGCCGTTTGGCGATGGGCAGAGCTGCACTAGCGGCAACCCCAGCCCGATGCACTTCACGGGACACGAACGCGATGGTGAGTCCGGTTTTGACCACACGCTCTTTCGGCAGTATGCGTCATGGCAGGGGCGTTGGACTTCGCCGGACCCTCTCGCTGGCGACATCGGGAATCCGCAAACGCTAAATCGTTATGCATATGTGGCAAACGCGCCAACAATGTTTGTCGACCCACTTGGGTTAAATCTACAAGCCCCACCGTCTAGTATGTACTGGCTCTGGAGTCGATACAACTCGAGTGTCGATCCGATGTATTGGGGTGGGTTCGGGTCTGCGGCGAGCGAAGTGTGGGATGTCGGATTACGACAATATCTGGCAGCTGTACAACTAAACTTTTCTGGTTACTCCAATGTCTTGTGCGCCGACGGAACGGTACAAACTGTCTCAGGATTTGTCAATGTAGACCAAGCTGCACAGAGAGGTGTCTGTTCAGGGCACACCGGTAATGTGGAAATTTATGTGGGAGAGCGTCGCGTCAGGAATAAACTTCTGCTCATATTATCGCTGTGGACTGCTTCGCATGCTTACTATGGATTCGGGCCCAGTCCCGCAAACTGCACGGCCCAATATGAAGTCCTAGGAACGGACGGTCGTTACAACCAACAGGTTCAAGAGACATGTGGTCTTGATATTCAGAGCGGCGTAGGAAACAGGAAGGGTATTGAAACTCTTCTCCACATTAGCCCGGCACAGGCAAACGCCCTTAGTGAAAGATCCCTCTATTTTGCCTCAGGGAACCCGTGTCCAACATGTACGGGAGGGGATTTGGGCTACAACTTCCTTTTTAATAATAGTAATTCGTTTGTCTATAACATGCTGTGGCGGAATCCCGCGGGCAGTATTCTTCCGCCGGGCCCTTTTCTTCTCCTTCCGGCGTATGCTCCTAAAGGAGGAACCTGGTATCCATGACCCAAAGGCCGTTTGTACACAGAGACTTGATAATCGCCGGCGCCGTGTTTGTCGTCCTGAGTCTTGGCGCGCAGTCTGGGACAGTCGATTCTACGGACAAGCTTCCTGAATTGCCGGGAGCAATGCTCTTGGTTGGCGGCCCGCCGCGTAGCCTGTTTCTCACAACCGAAAAAAACACTTGGACATTGCAGGATAATAAAGAAAGCCTCTCATGGATTGGCGCGAGTATCTCTGCCGACGGAAGAACCGTGGCTTCAGCACGCCTCATTCCGGGTACACCTTTCATTCGCGGCAAGATGTCGGTTGTTGTCAGTACCTATTCGATGATTGACCATAAGTGGACTGACCGGAACAATCTTGAGATCCTGACCGGCACCATAGCGATTTCTCGCGATGGGGAGAATTTGGCTTGCGTTGTCCGTGAAAGGCCGGACATGCCAGCAGGCCTTCGTATACTCCGTCTTAAGACAGGGGAGATGAGAGTTGGTCCGAAGTTGAAAGAACACTCGGCCGCCAGCTTATCGTGGTCTCCAGATAGCCGACGAATAGTCCTTAGCAACAGCTGGCATCCAGTTACGGGAGCCGAAACAGATTTCTCAATCTATATTTTAGACGTTGCAACGGGAGCCATCTCCAAGCTTGCCGATGGCTTGGCGGCGTCCTGGGCTCCATCAGGGAAGTGGATAGCATTCGTCGAGAGTGCCGGAGGGACGCGTTATAACAAGTACCATTTGAAACTGATTCGTCCAGACGGCACTGATTCCCGAGTAATCATGAAGTTTGAGTCTGATGTGATTCCGAGATTGAAACCCGTCTGGTCCCCAGACTCCCAGTCGCTTCTATTCAACGTATCGAGAGATCCAGATGAGGACACTTGGGATATCTATCAGGTGGACACTGAAACTCTCAAAAACACGAAGAGGTTCAAAAACACTAGGGTAAAAGTTTATGGGTGGGTCGCCGTCGATTGAACGTCTCGAAGAATTGACCATTGACAACTAAAGTGTCAGGCGGTCTTGTGCCGGTCTAGTTTTATTGGCTAGACTTATGAAGGTAATCGCAACCTAACAATTGGGATGCATCTCTCGAACTTAAGAGGTAATTGCGTTTTCGGCTTCCCAGCGCCAGAAACGCAATCGACTAGGCCCGTAGGGGCTAAAACACCCTTAATTAAGGCCTGCTTCCCGTCGAAGATGATCTCCTTCACCACTTCTCGTAAGACATCCCTTTGCAATGCTTCGCTTGCGGAATTCAATTGGCGTCTGATCGCCGAACAGACACTGGCAATGTCCTTGTAGCTCCAATGGCTGACCGGAACCGGATCGGTTGACAGTTGAGAGCGTCGCGTAGCGAGAGTCTCCAGCTGCTTTGAAAGTTGCTCGGCAGTCAAAACCTTGGACCGGTAGGCCGCGATCACCCGCAGTTCTTCCTCCTCAATCGCTGACCGCAGGTCCTCAGCGGCAATTGGTTGAACCGTATTACGTGCGAAGTCCTTTGCCTGTTCGAGGCTCTGCCTATAGTGCTGCTCGATGACCCTGGGGTTTTCCAGTGCTTGCCTGACGCACTCCCACACTGGGCCGAAGATGTCTTCTTCGCGAACACTTGGGACCTTGCCACATAAACCATTACATCGATACTTGAATATCCGCTTACGTATGGTTTTCCCCGTAAATGTCTTGCCGCATGAGGCGCACTTGATAAGGCCACTTAGAAGGAATGAATGATTCGTGTTCCGTGGAGAAAAACGCGCATTATCAGCTAAACGCGCCTGTACCCGTTGCCACTGATCACGATCGATCAACTTCAAATCGTCGCACAGGGTGACGGGAATCCAGTCCGAACGTGCGCGAGCGCGATAGCTCGTTTTCGCAGTCTTGCGATAAACCTGACCTCTGTTCGATGGATGAGGTTCGCAGCTCTCACTCTTATAGAAATGCCACACACCTACATATGTCTCGTTGCGAAGCACTTTCTTTAGCGTAGATACGTTCCATCGAGCGCATCCTTTTGGCGAGGCAATCTTAAGCTCACTCAGACGTCTTAGCACCCGACGCAGAGAGAGTCGTTCCAGATCAACCCAATTGAAGATCGACCTAACGACCGAAGCTTGAGGTTCGACAATGGTGAGTCGGCCGGCGTCGGCCGTTCCGCTGTCCTTTGTCGTGTATTTGTATCCATAGGGAGCCAGGCATCCGACGAATTCCTTGCGTACCTCAGCCTTGTGACGCATGCCCCTGCGGGTTCGGTCGGCAATCATGGCCCTTTCAAACTCGGCAAAACTGCCTAGTATGTTGACCATCAAGTTGTGCGTAGGGCTGGCTTCGTTGGGTAGAGTGCGAAAGATCAATCGCACTTTCTTCCGTTCCAGGTCACGCTTAATTACGCCCAAGAAGCTGACATCTCGGGCTAGTCGGTCTACGTCATTAACCAAGACTGCATCAAAAAGTCCGTCGCCGGCGTCGTCTCGTAACCTATCGAGGCTTGGACGCGCCAAGAGAGAGCCGGTCCAGCCTTCGTCTTTGTAAGTGTTTGTGACTGGCCAGCCTTGGACTCTCGCAAAGTTCTCAAGTTGGGCGATTTGTGAGGCGATTGTCTGGCCTTCGCGCTGTTCCTCGGTGGAAACACGAGCATATATGGCGGCCCTTAAAGGCCGAGTGGAAGTATCCATTGTGGTGGTGTCGTTGCTTAAGGGGCATCTTTATCAAAGCAAGTTTGGGCAGGTTGGTCAAAGGACTTGTCCACATGCTGAGTTTGGGGCAAATCCTTTAGGAGAAGAGCATAGGCGCGCGACGTCCGATTCGAGGCATCGCGCGCGACCGTGGACACCCAAATGGCCGAGATTGCGAATCGCTTTCGTCGGCGGAGTAGCACTTGATTGTTTAGGCCCGGTAGCAGCATAGCCAGCAACCTAGCAGATGGTGCTGGTTCGCGGTAGGAGGGAAAAAGTGCCGCAGACGGCACACTGTTGTGGATTACTTCAGGTCGATCCGGAACTCCGCCTCTCCTGGGGCAATCAGTTCGTGTAAGACGGACGTCTGGATTGGTTCGGTGTCAAAGATTTCCCTGATGTATCCCTTGAGAATTCTTAGCACCGCGGTATTGGGAAGGGAGGAGAAGTAAATTGACTCTACTTTTCCACGCGAACACTGCCGCTTGAGTTGTTGAATAAGAGCTCGAGCCGCCTCAGAATTGGCTAAGTCGTGCCGAGCCGCAAGTTGCCATACGAACAACGCATGGGGTGGTTCCGATACAGGAACTGCCAACAAATACGCCAGACGGCCACCGGCAGCGTCCTCGGCAACGAGGCAGATGTCGCCCTTGATCTTTGACAGCAACCAAAGTACATAAAGAGGCGGTATGGTGAAGTTTCGTTGTTGGGCTGCTGTGTCCCGGACAAACCCGTAATCTTCTACGCCCATAGGTCGCACGTTGATTGTGTTTGATGAAGTCATTTGGATCTGATTAGTGAGTGTAGTCTCACTGTAGAAACTGTACCCGAGCCTGTCAAACGCGTGGCATCAAGAAAACCTCAAGCATTTATCAACTCGCAGTACCCATGATGGCGGGAGACAAAATTATCTACACATT
>Ga0073934_10005511_pt1 | contig 19500 bp, 16 predicted proteins | sample LarsenN4metaG_FD_76834 | JGI IMG/M metagenome (GOLD analysis project Ga0073934, IMG submission 76834) | Hot spring sediment bacterial and archeal communities from British Columbia, Canada, to study Microbial Dark Matter (Phase II) - Larsen... ... | reverse complement strand
TCAATTTCGCGCAGATGCTCGGCGCCGGCGTGGCTCGCCGCGGCGCGAACCTCGACGCCAAGCGCGCGCCCGGACGCTTCATTGAGGCGCGCCGAAGCAAGGTCATCAGCATAGCCTATTGTCGAGACTGTCGACGCGCCGCCGGCGAGCGCCGACTGCGCGACCCCTAGAAGCGAATGAAAACTGTCGAGGCTCGATTCCACATTGCCGCGCGCAATGCCGAAATCGGCAATGTCGTATCGCGACACGTAATAGCCTTTCGGCGTTGGCCCAGTCGAAACGAACGCGTAGCCTGCGTTAAAGGCGTTGATGGCTTGCTGGCTGACCGAAGCCGCTGAAAACAGCGCGAAGGTCTGTGCGCCTACGCAGTTGGAGCCGGCGCCGCCGAGGCAAGCGGCCGGGACAATGAAGAAGATGATGCCATCGCGAACGGCGCGGATTTCGCTAGCGCCATCCTGGTTCTGGTCGGTCGCCTGCCACTGGATGCCGAGTTCATCAAGCACCGGACCGAGATTGGCGAGATCGAAATTCCGAACCGTTCCTGCGGGATTCGTTATCTCATACTGGACCTGCGCAACCGCAATCCCCTGTGCGCAAAGCGAGGCGGCGAGCGCCGCAGCGGCCATCTTCTTCATCGGGCAATCCCCTTGTCCCATTTGCACGCCGCGACCGGCCGGCGCCTGCCCTGACCCCCCGCGGATCTGCCGGGATCGTCACCCATTGCCGTCGGAAAAACAAGGCGTCGATCCGCGCCCTTCCAACGGCTGTGTCCGATCCCTATCTTCTCGCCATGGCCGAATTTCTTGCTCCTCCCCCCGTCGCCCTGTCCGATCGCGCGGCACGCCGGATCGCCAAGGTCCTTTCAGGCGAACCGGCAGGGTCAATGCTCCGGGTCGCCGTCAACGGCGGGGGCTGTTCGGGCTTTCAGTACCACTTTGAGGTGACCCACGAGCAAAACGCTGATGACCTCGTCATCGATAAGGACGGCGTCCGCGTGCTTGTCGATCCGATTTCCCTCGAATACATGGCGGGGTCGGAAATTGATTACGCCGAGGAACTGATCGGCGCCTCGTTCAAGATCAACAATCCGAAAGCTATCGCATCCTGCGGTTGCGGAACGAGTTTTTCCGTCTAGGGCGTTCCTATTCCGCTGCTGGAAGGTGCCGGCAGGCATCCTCTTCGACCCTGCCGCCTGAAAAGACGAAGCCTTCGACCCCCGGAACATAGAGCATGTTCGTGAGGCGGCCCGCAAGATTGGCGTATGGCCTCCCCGGCGCCCGCATGCACACATGGCGGAGCGGAATGACCTCGCCGAGCGTCGAGAGCGCCTTGCCGCCGACAGCGCGGAACTGATCGAAATCATCAGGATGAACGACGTCCTTCGTCGACAGACCGAGAAGATTTTTCGGCGGCGCGCCGAACGCCGCTTCCGCCGCCGGGCTCGCATAGGTGATCTTGCCTTCCGGCGAAAAAATCAGCGTCACGTCGGACGAAGATTCTACGAGCGCCCGGTAGCGCTGCTCGCCCTCATGCGCGGCGTCAACCTGCTTCGTCAGCGCGGCAAGCAAATGATCGTTGCGCGAACGAAGTCGGATCGACCGAACGATCATCTGCTGCGTTGTAAAAGCGAGATAGGTTGTCGCCACGCCGTAAAGGACGATGACGGCGGCAATCAGGAGCCCATCATGTTCCGCGAAAAGCCCGTAAGAGACGGCCGCCGCCGACAGGGCCGGCACGTTGAACGCAAGAACCGATTTCCATGACGCCCCGGCCGACGCGATCGCGGCCGCCGTCATGCCGGCAATAATGAACGGGAGGTAAGCATTCGACATCATGCCGCTTACCGCGAATATCGGCGCAAGCGATCCCCAAAGGGCGCCGTTCACGGCCATCGCGGCGACGTGCATCCGGGTGAATTTTAAAAGCGCGTGTCCGGCGACCTGAGATTTTGCAAACCGCCGCCACATCAACAGGCGGACCATCGAAAGGAGCATGACCGCAGCGGCCCAGACGCCGATCACGACGCGGTCGATGCGACCCCATGCGACGGCGAGCGTGATGAGGGCGTTAATGATCGAAATCGTCGAGGCGATGGGCGCGCCGCGGAGCAAAAGCGCATGACGCTCGATCTTGATGTTAATTCGGTCAGCCGCCGTAAGTCCCGCATCGATGGTGCGCCGAGCGGGCTTGTTTGCGATCGCCGTCTTAAGCCCCGTAACCATTCTCTCTCCTGGTCGCAAATGAGGCTCTTTCATGAAATCACATGGCCGAGCGAGGTCAAGCCGCTACTGCAAGTTGTATGAACCCAAGTTTGCCGGCAATTCGCCAACATTTTGGAAATCTCCCATATTTTTCCGTAAGTTAACAGAAAACGCCTGCTGGTCGTGTTTGAGCTGCCCTGCAACCTGGCGCAGTTTTTTGCTTCGATCTATCAAGAAATCAGACGAAAATTGCGCCAGACCTGGCCGAGGTTGGATATTGCGGCGCGGCAATATATCAAGGCGCTTCCGCATTTGTCGCAGCGAAATCCATGACCGAATTCCGGCAATCCGACGCGCTCGCCCGCATAACACCGTCGCCAACCCTGGCGATGACCCAGCTGGCGCGGGACCTCAAGGCGCGCGGCAAGGACGTGATCTCGCTGTCGGTCGGCGAACCGGACTTCGACACCCCGGACCATATAAAGGACGCGGCGATCGCCGCGATCCGGCGAGGTGAGACGAAATACACCCCTGTCGACGGCATTCCCGAGCTTAAAGAGGCGATTATCCGGAAATTCCGGCGCGACAACCGCCTCGATTATACGCCGGCGCAGATCTCGGTCGCGCCAGGCGGCAAGGCGGTCATTTACAACGCGATCATGGCGAGCGTGAATGCAGGCGATGAAGTCGTCATTCCCGCCCCATACTGGGTCTCTTACCCCGACATCGTCCAGCTGGCGGGCGGAAAACCGGTCATCGTTAAAACGTCGCCCGCCGACGGCTTCCTTTTAAGGCCCGACGCGCTCGAGCGCTCGCTGACGCCGAGAACGAAGTGGGTCATCTTGAACTCGCCGTCAAATCCCTCAGGCGCCGCTTATTCGCGGGCGGCGCTCCGGGAGCTTGCCGACGTTCTCGTTGATCACCCGCGCGTCATGATCCTCACCGACGACATATACGAGCACCTCCTCTATGACGGCCATGAGTTCTCGACAATCGCGGAAATCGAGCCGAGCCTTTTCGACCGCACACTGACGTTGAACGGCGCGTCGAAATCCTACGCGATGACGGGCTGGCGCATCGGCTACGCCGGCGGACCGACAAAACTCGTCGCCGCGATGGCGAAGATCATGTCGCAATCGACGACCAATCCCTGTTCGATCAGCCAGTGGGCGACGGTCGCCGCGCTCGATGGCGATCATGCATTCTTGAAGGCGCGAAACGACGCGTTCCGCGCTCGTCGCGACCGCGTCGTCTCGATGCTTAAGAAAGCCGAAGGACTTTCATGCCGCATGCCGGAGGGCGCATTTTACGTTTACCCCTCGTGCGCCGGCGCAATTGGCAGGACGGCTCCATCAGGCAAAAGTATACTCTCTGACGAAGATTTCGCGATGACGCTTCTTGATGCCGAAGGCGTCGCCGTCGTGTTCGGCGGAGCGTTCGGCCTTTCACCGCATTTTCGCATCTCCTACGCGACGTCAATGGACGCGCTGGAGGAGGCCTGCCGGCGCATTCAGCGGTTCTGCGCGGCCCTCCGCTGAGATTTATTCAGCGCTTTGATAGGTGATATTTCAATTATCTATTGGATCAATCTCGGCGCGCCCCCTATCTCCGTTTGAGAGCCCGATGAAAGGACGCGCCCATGCAGCCCGTTAATACCGGCCTTGACGCCAACGCCCGCGCCGCCGTCGCCGACGGCCTCAACAAGGTGCTCGCCGACACCTATGCGCTTTACCACCGCACGCATTCCTACCATTGGAATGTGACGGGGCCGCAATTCGCGACGTTGCACGCGCTGTTTGAGGCGCAATATCGCGAAATGTGGGCTGCACTCGACGAGATTGCGGAACGGATCAGGGCCCTTGGCGCTTTTGCCGTGATTTCGTCGAAGCTTCCTGACGAGGGGGCGCCGCCCGCGAGCGACAAGATGATCAGAAACCTCCTCAATGACCATGAAGCGCTCATCCGACGCGCACGCGCCGCGCTTGCGGTCGCCGGCGAGGCAGGAGACGCCGCGACGGAGGACCTCCTGACCGTCCGAATCCAGTTGCATGAGAAAACCGCGTGGATGCTGCGCGCGATGACGGAATGAAAAAGGCCGGACCTTGGGGGAAAGGTCCGGCCAGTTGTCGAGCAAGATCAGAGGGCTCACATTTGCTCGAACAGACGCCGGCGACAGCTGGCGGCGCTGGGGTGGTTGCGCCGTTCGGAGGGGGGCGCGCTGTCGCCGGTGAACTCGTGCGACAAATGTAGGATCAAGCGCTGAATTTGCGAAGCCGACCTGTCGCTTCAAAGGCACGGCTCATCGAACACGCGCCTGTGAGGATGAGAGCCGCCAGCGGCGGAGCGTCTCCTTCGCCGCCTTCGCTGTCTCGTTAAGCGGCTCGTAGCTCCAGTCTTCAAGGCGGCCGTCGAAGAACCGCGCGGCGCCGCGCGCGCGCAGGCTTTCGTGAAACGCGTCAAATTTGCCGGCGACGGCGAATGGACGCCGCCGCAGACGCCAGATGTAAACGGGCCTGCCGGTCGACGCCGCTTCAACCGCCATGTTGACGCTATCTTCGGTTACGATCGTCGCGTCAGCGTCGGCGAGCATTTGAGGATATGGATTTGGGTCCGAGCCGCGAGAGCCCTCCCGCCAAAAGGTCGTCGCCGCGGCGCGCTCAACCCGCAGCGCCTGATTCAGGACTTGCACCGCATCCGCCGGCGTCCGCCGCGATGTCGTAACGACAAGTTCGATGCCGCTATCGGCGAGCAAGCGCAGCTGCTCTCCTAGGTCTCGCGCTTCCTTTGACGCGAACCGAAAGACGCGGTTCGGACCGCCGACCAGCACCGCAAGTTTCTTGGCCGCGTTCGGCGGTCTTTTGACCACGCAGTTCGCCGACGGCAGGCGGTTCGGCGAACCGATGATTGAAATGACATTCGGCCCGATGAGGCGATCGTGAACGGGCGGGATCACGAGGTCGAATTTATTGAGCGGCGCGCGCGGATCCTGGATCTGGACGGTGAAGGTCCTTGGCGAACGCGCTTTAACGGCGATCGTCAGCGGAACCGACAGACGACCGCATCCGATCCAGATGTCAGGATAGGGCGCTTCAAACTGCGCACCGCCGGGGCGAACCCGAGCGAAGGGATCGCCCCAAAGCTGGCGCGGAAGGCGATTCCAAGGCGAACCAACCTCGACCGTCTTTCGCACGATCGCAAGTGGCGTTTCGCGCCCGATCGCCTCGGCGAGCCCCAGCGCTTGCGCTTCGATCCCTGCGCGACCGTCCGTGACAACCCAGCATGTTGGCGCTTCGGAAGGCGGCAAATTCGACATCGGCGGAGCGTCCGGATGATTCGTTAACGCGCATTAATCACGTCTGATTACCGAACCGCAACCGCAATTGGGCAAACATTCGGTTTGCTGCGAGGGCGCATGTCTCGGCTTTTTTCCGCGTTTGACTGGGTGTCGGACGCTGTCATTGTAACTAACGCCGATCGCGCGGCGCTTTACGTCAACGACGCTTTTTGCGCGCTGTTCGGCGGCGCACCCGCTTCATGGCCGGGCGCGAAGTGCCCGATTGATCCCGGCCCGGAGACAGGCCGCGCCATCTCCCGCCACGAGAATCTGGGGTCGACATACGACTGGACGTCAAATGACGGACCGGACGGCTTGCGCGTTTACATCGGGCGCGAGATCAAAGCGAACGGCAATCTGGCGCCGCACGACGACGTCGAAGGCGGCTTCAAGTCGCGCCTTCGCCTCTTCGCCACCATGAGCCACGAAATGAGAACGCCGCTCAACGGCATCCTCGGCATGAGCGGCCTTCTTCTCGACACGCGTCTTGAACCGTCGCAGCGGGCCTATGTCGACGCCATTCATGAATCCGGCACGTCGCTGCTATCGCTCATCAATGACGTGCTCGACTATTCGAAATTCGCTGCGGACCAGATGGAAATCGCATGCGACAGTTTCGATATTCGCGCGCTCGTGCAAGGCGTCACGGAGCTTCTCTCGCCCCGCGCCGCGCAAAAGGGAGTCGAAATCGCCTCTTTCGTCGATCCGAGAACGCCCTACCGACTCATCGGCGACGAGATGCGCTTGCGGCAGGTGCTCCTCAATCTTGCCGGCAACGCCGTCAAGTTCACGGAGCGAGGCGGCGTTACAATCGAAGTCCATGTTCGCGGCAAGTCGCCATCGGCCGTATGCCCGTTCCGCATCGATGTCCGCGACACCGGCGTTGGAATCGCCGATGAAGACAAGGCCCGCATTTTCGAGGAGTTCGCGCAGGCCGAATCGGGTCGGGCGCGGAAATTCGAAGGAACAGGTCTCGGACTCGCCATCGTCAAGAAGATCATCACGGCGATGAACGGCGAAGTTCGCGTTGAAAGCGCGCTGGGCTCTGGCAGCGTCTTCTCCGCCATGCTCGCGCTCAAGGTTGACGACGCGAACGCCGAGGAACCGCTGATGATGCGCAATCCGGCGCAGCCGCTTGTCATCGCCACGCGATCGCCGATTGTTGCGCGCTACCTTGACCTTCAACTGAAGGCGGCCGGCGCGCGCTCGATCGAGATTGTCGCATCCGCGGCGCAAGCCTGCGCCGCGCTCGAGCGCGAACCGGCGGCGATCGCGCTTGTCGATCTTGATATCGCTGTCGAGGGCGGCATGAGGATCGCAAAATCCGCGAGCGCTTCTTACGTGATGCTGACGCCAACCACGCGCGGCCGCGTTGACGGTTTTCTGAGGATCGGTTTCACGGGCTTTCTGATCAAGCCCATTCGAGCCGCGACCCTTGTCGGCCTGCTGAACGCATCGAAGGTCGCCTCGCCCCAGCGGCGCAAGCGCGACCGCGATGACGCGCCGAAGGTGGAAAAAGAGGCGCTCAGCATCCTCATCGCCGACGATAACAGGATTAATGCGCTCCTGACGCGCACGCTCGTCGAACGCGCCGGCCATAAGGTCACGGTCGCCGAAAACGGCGAGCGCGTTGTCGCCGCGCTCGCGCGCGAGCCGTTCGATCTCATTCTCATGGACGTTCACATGCCGACCATGGACGGCCTCGTCGCCGCGCGGAAAATCCGATCCGGCGGCGGTCCAGCCGCGGCGACGCCGATTATCGCTTTCTCGGCCGATGACGCAGCGGCTGAACGCGCGATCTGCCTTGAGGCCGGCATGGACGATTATCTGACGAAGCCGGTCGATCCCGCTGAATTGCTCAAGGCGATCGCCAAATGGCGCAATGGCCGCGATCCTGTCCGAATCGCGTCGTGAACCCGGTCGAGCGACCGAAAAATGCGGTTTCCAGCATGTTAACGGCGAAGGAATCGGGCAGCGGCGCCGATCGCTTAAGGCGACCTTAAAATCTCCGCCCGCAATATATCCAATCGACGGGTGAGCGGCGGGATGAACGACATAGCCCTGAAAATTCTGTGGGCGGATCTCGGCAAGGCGATCGCGATGGTCCTCGGCGTCGCCTTCTCAACGCTGCTGATGGCCCAGCAGGCGGCGATCTTCGTCTGCCTCATGGGAAATTCCGCCTCGCACATCACGACCGCGCAAGATGTCGACATCTGGATCGCCGACCCGCGCGCCGATTATTTCGACGATCCCGGTTCCGTTCCCGTCGCGCTCGTCGAACGCGTGAAAAGCGTTCCCGGCGTCGCTTACGCGGCACCCTTCATTCGTTCGAGCGTGTCGCTCGACAGTGAGAGCCTTGTCGAGCAGGGCGTCCTCATAGGGCTCGACCAGAACTCTTTTCTCGGCGCGCCGCAAGCAATGGTGATCGGCTCGCTCGACGCGCTTCGCGCCGCCGAGACGTTCATCGTCGACCGACGGGGATATGGCGACATCTGGCCGAACGAGGAAATCGTTCTCGGCAAGGTTCTTGAAGTCGACGGCCGCCTCTTGCGCCTTGTCGGCGTCGCCGATCCGCCCTCGCCTTTCATCTCGATGCCGCTCATTTACACGAGCCTATCAACGGCCTCGCTCGTCCGCCCCGGCCTTGCGCCGGGCTTTGTCGTCGCGCGCGCAAAGGACGGCGCGGACATGAAGGCCGTCGCGTCGGCGATCGCCGACGCGACTGGTTACGGCGCCTTCGACAAGGAGACGTTCAGCCGGATGACGGTCGACTATTATCTCAAGAACACCGGCATTCCGATCAACTTCTTTATCACCGTCGCGCTCGGCTTCATCGTCGGAGCGGCAATCGTGGCGCAGACCTTCTACCTCTTCGTCACTGAAAATCTCCGCCATCTCGCCGTCTTCAAGGCGATGGGGGCGACGTGGCGGCAACTCGTGTCAATGACAGCCGTCCAATGCCTCATCGTCGCCGCCGTCGGGTTTAGCCTCGGCATCGCCGGCGCTTCGTGGTTTTTCGAGACCGTGCCGGCGAAGGTTCCGGCATTCAAGGGCTTCTACCTGCCCGCGGGCGTCGCGCTCAAGGTCGGGCTCGCGATATCTGCGATCGCCCTTCTTTCCGGCGCCGTCAGCATCCAGCGCGCGGTGCGCCTTGCGCCGGCATACGTGCTGAAGGGTTGAGCCATGGACGCAGCCGTCGCCTGCCGCGATCTCAAGATGCAGTTCGGCGAAGGCGAAAACGCCCAGTTCGTTCTGCGCGGCGTGTCGCTCGACATCAAGCCGGGCGAACTGACGATCATTGCGGGACCAAGCGGCTGCGGCAAGACGACCCTTCTGTCGATCATCGGCGGCGCCTTGAAGCCGACATCCGGCGACGCGACGGTTCTCGGCCGCAATCTCGGGTCGATGTCCGGCGCTGAAATGGCGCGGTTCCGTCGCGAGGATGTCGGTTTCATTTTTCAACAGTACAATCTCGTGCCGGCCCTCAGAGCCGTCGAAAACGCCGCGATGCCGCTGATCATCGCCGGCGCGCCCGCGCGCGCGGCCTATGCTGCGGCGAGCCGTGAACTTGAGGCGCTTGGCCTTGCGGCCCATACGTGGAAATTTCCGCGTCAGCTTTCTGGAGGTCAGCAACAGCGCGTCGCTATCGCGCGCGCGCTCGTTCACCAGCCGCGGCTTATCATTTGCGACGAGCCGACCGCCGCGCTTGATTCCGCATCCGGCGAAGCCGTGATGACGATCCTCCAGAGCCTCGCGATGGACAAGGATCGCGCAGTCATCGTCGTTACTCACGATCATCGCGTGTTTTCCTTTGCGGATCGTCTTATCGAACTTGAAGACGGCTTCGTTCGAGCGGATTACGAAATGACCGAACCCGCGCCGGTTGATCGCGCATCGCGGGAGGACGCGCCGACGACATCGGCGGCGGCGACGCGGGAGGCGGCATGATCCGCGTCACTTTCCGAACAGAGTATCTGCTTTACGGCGCCGCGGCCGCGGCGCTGGCGTTTTCGATGACGTCCGTCATGAAGTCTCAGCCGCGGATCGATCGCCTCGAGCCGGCGGGAGCGATCGCCGTTCCCCCGTTCAACACGTCGATCGCGGCGACCGGCGTTGTCGAACCGATTTCGCGAACGATCGCTGTCGCGCCGGACATTGAGGGCGTCGTCAAGTCGATTTTCGTAGAGCCTGGCGACCGCGTCACCGCCGGCGCGCCGCTTTACGCGCTTGAAGATCGCCGCCAGATCGCGGCGGTCAAGGAAGCCGAAGCGAAAGTCGCCAAGGCGAACGCAGAAATTGACCTGAGGCGCGCCCAGTGGCGCGCCGCAGTGGCCGAAGCCGACGCCGCGCGCGTTGCGGCGAGGCGCCTTCGCGCCAGCGTCGAACGCTATCGGCCGATCGCCGCCGAAGCGATGAGCGCGGAGGACTTCGACAAGCTCGAAGCGGACGCCGAACGGGCCGAGTTCGATTATCGCGCCGCCGACGAGAATGCGAAGTCGGCCGCCGCCGCCGCAGAGGCCGCAATCGAGTTCGCAAACCTGGCGCGCGCCGAACTCACCGGAGCCGAAGCGGACCTGGCGCGGACTGTCCTTCGCTCGCCGATCGCGGGCGCCGTCCTTAGCATCGACGTGCGGCTCGGAGAGGCCGTAAGACCCGCTGACCGCAAGCCGGCGTCGATCTCCGTCGGCGACATTGAAACGCTGGTCGTCAGGGTGCAGATCGACGAGGCGCAGGCAGCGCGGTTCGCTCCGGAGGCCGAGGCGCAAGCGTTCGTGCGCGGCGGGGACGAGGCAAGGCTCCCGCTGCAATTCCTCTCCATTGAGCCGATGCTCAAACCGAAATCGGCGTTCCGAGACGTGGCGGCCGTGTACGCCGACGCGCGCGTGCTGGAGGCGCGCTACGCGATCGCTCGCGCGGCGCCGGCGCGGCTTTATGTTGGCCAGCTCCTCGACGTCTACGTCGACGCGTCGGGCGCACGCGTTAAGCCGCCCTCCTCGCAACCGGCCGCCGAGTCGCTCAGCGCGTCGACCGTCGGAATGCTCGTAGAGGCGTCCTCTGACGATGCGCCGGAGCCGCCGCTGAGACCGTAATTTCGGCGCCTTATGTGTTGCGCGCAATCGCGCGCGGCATCGCGCTGGAGTTCTGCGAGATTCGAAGGCCCAGTCTTGCGCCTCGCATTCGAATGAGCGCCCGTTGACGCCTGCACGGCGAAACAGCGGTCAAGCGGTCCGTCGTCGCAGCCTGCCGGTTCGACTATTTGGTCAGACGCCGAAGACGAGCGGATGAACCTCCGGCCGCAGGCGGCGCATTTCGGCGTCGACTTCAGCAAGTTTCATGAAGCACGGCTGACGAAGGCCATGATATTCCTTCGCCTCCCCGAGCGCCTTGAATTTAATTCCGAGGCGCGAAAGGTGGAGAATAAGCGCCGGCTCCATCGTCGCGCACAAATACTCCATGCTGTTCTCTCGCGCCATCAGCACGACGGCGCGCATCAGCGTTACCGAAAAAAGCGAGAACCGCTTTTCGGAGGTTGATTTTCCCTCGCCGGCCGTAACGCTCGGCGCCGGAGACCAGTTCTTGTAGTCGCGCGTCACGGCGAACCGCGACACTTCGGCGATCCGCGTAAGATCGACAGGCGCTTCAATGAGCGAAATCGGGTCCGGAGAAATCTCCTGGATCGGAAGTTCGGGATTCTTAGGATCGCCTGACGGCAGAACGAGGCGGACGACGCCGATGCTCTCCCCGTTGTCGATGCGTGTCAGCAGCGCGTGACTGGCGCGATTGTCGTAGGCGTCAAGTTCGTGGCCCTTCGAAATGCGCACCTCATTGTACCAGCCGCGTTCGACGCAGTAGACCTTGTATCGGAGGCGCTGGCACCGCCCCACATGATCGGGGCTGCGCGAGATTTGAAGCGTCAAATTCTTGTCGTCGAAGCTGACGGTTTTAAGAACGGCGAGGGTCATTTCGGCGGCGCCTCGGTCGTGACGATTTCCGCCAGATTGAGAACGCCGGCGCCCAGTGACAACTTCGCCTTCGACAATTCAGCGAGATTGACTTTGAACCGCAGCCGGCGGTTGACGAGAAAGAGTTCGATATGGCCGCCGGCCTTTCCGAAGCCTTCGATGTCCGAGACCAGAAGCGTCGAATTCGCAGCCGCTCGCCGCACGAGGTCCGCGACCTTCTCGTCTGTCAGTTCGCGCCCGAGATAAAAGACGCCACAATTGTCGAGGTCAGGCTCGCTCGGCGACTCGAAGAAAGAGACGCGCACCGGCCGATTCTGGATTTTCTTCTTGCCCCATCCGGCGAAGGCGGCGGGATCGATCGTGTCCTTTTGAATGCAAAACTTGATCGACGAGTCGAGATCGCTGATCGACGGCCAGGACGTGAACTTGGCGAAATTGAACAGAAACGCCGCCTCGACCGCGTCGGGACTGTCGGTCGACGGGTTTTGAGCCTGCCCGGGCGACGCTGTTGCGATCGCGAACGCAAGTAGCCAGGCCGCGCGCTTTTGAAGCGCGCTCCTGAGCCGCCCGCGACGCCGTTTGGCGAAATTGAGTTTCATCAACCGGACGATCCTAGAACTTCGCGCTAATCGACCCGAAGACGCTCGTCTCCGCAGCCGTCGGCACCGTCGCGAAGGACGGATCAACCCCGAACTCGAAGTGGTCGTCGTTCGTCAGGTTTCTTCCCGTGACCGCGAACTCGAGCTGGTCCGTCGCGCGCCAAGAGAAGCGGGCGTCGACCGCGACATACGAGTCGATGTTGAAGCCCTCAAGATCGTCGACAAATCTGACCGCCGAATCGAGACGAACGCGCTTGCTGATGTCAAAGAGCGATCGCAGCGTCGCCGTGTGTTTTGGGTCGGCCCCGCCCGGCGCCGACGCGCGAATGTCCGGCGACACCGGCGCCTTGCCGTCGATCGACAGGTAGGTGTAGGTCGCCTGCAAACGCCAGTTCGGCTGCATCTGCCAGTCGAGTACCGCCTCGACGCCGTGCGTGTCGGCCTGCACGAGTTCATCGACCGTCAGCGGCAGAAGAACATGCGGCGTCGGAACCGGCACGAGGCTCGGCGCGCCGATGCGCGAACCGCGAAGCTCGTCATACTTGTTGAAAAATCCCGTTACGTCGAACGAGACCGTTTCACCGAGGCGGAATCGCGCGCCGAGTTCATAGGCGATGAGCGATTCGGAATCGATACCCGGATCGCCGGTGAACTGCAGCGCCATCGGAAATGGCGCTGGATTGCCCGGGAAGCCGGGCGGGAGGACCGCAGCGACGGCGAGAATGCCGTCTTCCGCGCGCGACGGCGTTCTCACCGCGCGCGAGATCGCGCCCCAGACCGTCACATCTTCGTCGGCGCGCCAGAGGAATCGCGCCGATGGCTGAATTTCAAATCCCGTGTAGTCGTTGTGCTCGAACTTGGCGCCGATCACGACGTCAAGCTTTTCGGACATCTTGATCGTATCCTGCAGGAAGCCATTGTAAATCTGGATCGACTTGTCCGCGTCGGCGAACGAAACGAAGGTGCTGTTGGTGATCTCATCGCTGACGTTTCGGAAGCCGAATCCCCAAAGAAGGTCCTGGCTCTCGCCCACCGGGAACGCGTGCTGGACGGCGAGATCGAGCGTCAGGCGCTTTTCCTCCCCTTGCGGGATCTCGATGCTGGAGTAATCGGCGTACGCCTGAACCGAGAGTTCGGACTCATCGCCAATCGTCCGCGTCCAGCGGCCGAGAAGGTGGCCGCCGACACGGTCGATCTCAGAATCGGTGCGCTGCAGATAAGGCGGCGTCAAAAGCGGAACGTCGAGCGTCTCGCCGGAATCGATGACGGAAACCTCGCCTGAAATCGTCAGCGCGTCTTTGGCGTTAAGGTCGTGGTCGGTGCGGAATCCGCCGCGGAAATTGCGCCAGTCGTCATTCGCCTCGGCTCCAGTCGCCGTCATCCCTTCGTCGAATTGCTCGAACTTGCCGTAGATCCGATAGGCGCCGTTCTCGCCGAACTCCCCGCCGTAACGCACGACGGCCTGCGACTGGAACTCATTGCCGCCGGACGCCTTGACGAGCCCGCCCTTGGTGTCCTTCGCCGAACGCGTGATGATGTTGATGACGCCGTTGACCGCGTTCGCGCCCCAAAGCGTGCCGCCGGGCCCGCGCACGACCTCAATGCGCTCGATGTCTTCGAGGACGATGTTCTGCTGATCCCAGAAGACGCCGGAAAAGAGCGGCGTGAAGACCGTCCGCCCGTCGATCATCACGAGAAGCTTGTTGGCGAATCGGCTGTTGAAGCCGCGCACCGTGACGGCCCAGGAATTCGCGTTGATTTTCGCGACATTCACCCCGGGCACCAGTCGAAGCGCGTCCGCGAGCGTGACCGCGCCGGACCGCGCGATGTCCTCGCGCGTCAGCACGAAGACGGCGGCGGCCGCTTCGCTCGCGAGTTCGGATTGCTTCGACGCGATCGTCACCTCGACCGACATCAGATCCTCAAGCGACATCGACGTGAAATCGTCGACGTCCTCCGCTAGGGCGGGAGTCGCCATTAGGCATGCGATCGCCGCAAGGGAGCATCTGCGCTTCCAGGCTTTCCGATTGTTCGTGTTGCGCATGACTTGCTCCATTCTCTCCCCGACTCGTTGATTGCTCATTCGCCGGACGCCCTTCTGTAGGCCGCCCTTCGTGCGGAAACTGTTCGGTGCGCAGGAAACCGCGCGATGACTTTTGTGCCGAGGCCCGGTTTGCTCTCAATCGACATCGTTGCCCCGTGTTGCTCGAAGACCGCCTTTGCGAGCGGCAACCCGACACCAAGACCTTGATGCGACCGCCCGAGACCTTCCGAATTCTGACGGAAGGGCTTGACGATTTCGGCCGCGCGCGACATGTCGAAGCCAATACCTTCATCTTGAATCGAGACGGTCAGCCCGCCGTCGGCGCGCCGCTCGCAGGAGATGCGGCAGGTCGCGCCGGCGTGCGAAAACTTCACCGCGTTCGACACAAGACTCGAAAAAGCGCGTCCGAGTAGCGCCTTGTCGCCGAGGAGTTCGACGCCCTCCTCGCAGAAAATCTCGACGGCGACGCCGGCCTCTTCATGGCTCGGGCGCGCTTCCGCCGCGGACCGTTCAAGAAGACGCCTCACGTTGTTCTCGACGTCCTCGACGACGAGCCGCCCGACGTCGTTTCTCGCGAGCGTCAGCATGTCTTTGACGATCGACAATAGCTGCCGCATGCTCGTCGATATGTGCCGCGCGTACTCGTGACGGCGTTCAGGGCTGAGCGCGCCGCCCTTGTCGTCGGCGATCAGGTCGGCGAAGCCGAGCGAGATATGGAGCGGCGTGATGAGTTCGTGGGTAATGAGAGCCAGAAACTCGGACTTCGCCCGGTTGTCGGCTTCCGCCTGAACTTTCGCCTTGCGAAGCTCGTCCTCGATCTGGAGCCGCAGCGTCACCTCGCGGACGAGGTCCTGATTGCGCCGCTGAAGATCGACAGCTTGATCCGCAACGACGCGCTCGGCGCCCTCGGCGAATTCGCGGCTCTGCCGGTTCGCCATGGCGAGCTGAAGATGCGTGTCAATGCGGGCGCGCAGCGTTCTCGAATCGACGGGCTTCGTCACGTAATCGTTGGCGCCGAGTTCAAACGCCCCGACGACCGAGTCGGGATTTGAATCCGCGGTCACCATGATGATCGGAAACTCGGCCTTCGACGATAATTCGCGCGCTTTTGCGAGCACTTCGAGGCCGTTTATCTCCGGCATGTGAATGTCAAGGAGCAGGAGATCGGGGAGCCCCGACTCCAGCGCCTTCAGCACCGCAGCGCCGCCAGCGAATTCCTTCGCTGTCAGCCCCATCTTTCGCACATAGCGCGCTGCTATGTCGCGATTGAACGCCTCATCGTCGACGATGAAGACCGTCGGCGCATTCGGCGTGTTTTTGCTGCCCTCACTCATGTCCTTGTCCGCCCCTACGCGCTCTTCGCCTTGGCGCTGCGAGCCTCCCGGATCTTCTCGATGAGAGCGAGAAGCTCCGCGAAGCGAATGGGTTTTGTCGCGAATGCATCGCATCCGACTGAAAGGCACCTTGCCTCGTCGCCTTCCATTGCATGTGCCGTCAGCGCGATGACTGGCGTGTCCCTCAGCTCCGCAGCGCCGCGAATCGCCAGCGTCGCTTCGATGCCCGACATGATCGGCATGCTGATGTCCATAAGAATGAGTTCCGGCTTTTGCGCTTTGGCCATTTCGACCGCTTCGAGCCCGTTTGCGGCGATCGAAACCTGATGGCCGGCGCGTTCAAGCCGCCGTCGGATGATCTCCTGATTTTCGACGTTGTCTTCGGCGACTAGGATGCGCATTGTTTCTTCTCCAATGCGGCCTGTCCGGTTTCGACCGTCGTCGATCCCGACTTCGCCATGAATTCCGACACGACGGCGCGTGGCGACGTCGCGCCCTTCGGGCGGTATCCTTGCGCCATGGTCTCAATCGTTGCGATCTCATCCGACGTGAGTTCTTGCGCCGAGAATACGATGACCGGCATGTCGCGCCAGGCGTTGCAGTCGCGCAACGCGTTCAAGAACTCAAAACCGCTCATGCCCGGAAGGCCGAGATCGAGAATGATCCCGATGAATGTTTCGCGCCGGAGAATGTCGAGCGCCGCTTCGGCGGTCGGCGCGATCCGCGTCTCGAAGCCGACATTCGCCGCCGCCCGGGCGACAAGCGCTGCGGCGTCGTCATTGTCCTCGACAATCAGGATCTTGCCGCTCGCGACCTGCGTATACGACAGCAGGGCCCGTTCAAGTTCTAAGCGATTGAGCGGTTTCGTCAGGAAGTCTTCGGCGCCGAGCCTGTAGCACGCCTTGGCGTCGTCATCGACGCTGACGACGATGGTCGGGATCGCGCAAAGATCGGCGTCGGCGCGCAGGCGCTGCAGCACCGTCCAGCCGTCGACGACCGGCATGTGGAGATCAAGGAGGATCACGGACGGCCGCTGCTCGCGCGCGATCTTCATCGCCTCCTCGCCGTTCGGCGCAAGCAGCGTCTTGTAGCTGAGGCGCGCCGCCAGCCTGCCCATGAGTTCGCGCGCATTCGGATCATCATCGACGATTAGAGCGATGCGCGTCGCGTCTTTGCGCGCCGGCGCCAGCGCGTGCGGCCGCTCTGGCGGCTTTTCAGCTTCAGCGGTCTCGCCAAATCGGCGCGGTATCAGGAAGGAGAACCGGCTGCCGACGCCAGGCGCGCTGTCAACGTCGACTCTGCCGCCCATGAGCGTGACAAGCCGCTGCGTAATCGCAAGGCCAAGGCCGGTGCCGCCGTATTTGCGCGTCGTCGAGGCATCCGCCTGCACGAAAGCCTTGAAGAGCGACTTCATCTGCGTCTCGTTCATGCCGATGCCGGTGTCGGCGATTTCGACGCGGATATGTTCGCGTCCGCCTTCCGTTCGGAGATCGGCGGTGAGCCGCACTTCGCCGTTGCTCGTGAACTTGCAGGCGTTGCTGAGGAGGTTGAGGACGCACTGCCGGAGTTTCAGCGAGTCGGTCGTCGCGATGTCGATATCCGGCGCGATCGAAACGACGAGCTTGTTGCCGCTCCGCTCCGCGGCGGGGCGGACGGTGTCGCAAGCTTCGCGGATGACGGTCGCGACGTCGAACGTGTGGGCTTCGACCTCCATCTTGCCAGCTTCGATTTTTGAAAGATCGAGAATGCCGTTGATAAGGCTGAGGAGGTGGAGGCCGGCGCTCTGGATCTTTCCGACGTCGGCGATCGTCTCGTCGCCGCCCGTCTCGGCGAGGTCCTCCTGGATGATCTCCGCGTAATTGATGATGGCGTTCAAAGGCGTCCGGAGCTCATGGCTCATATTGGCGAGGAACTGCGACTTCGACGTGTTCGCCGACTGGGCTGCGTCGCGCGCCGAAATGAGATCGCCGACGAGCGATTCGAGGCGCTCGTCGCGGCTTTCGATCTCTTCAAGCATCGCATTGAAATTGTCGATCAGGCGGCCGAAGTCGCGGTCTAGAGAGCTCGGCACTCGCGAGGAATAGTCGCGTGTCTCGCGGATCGACTGGATCGTGTGCCGGAGCTGCAGCATCGGCGTCGCCATCGCCTGCGACTCCCAGCGCGCAAGCAGGATCGCAAAGAGGGTCGATCCGAGGAAGACGAGACCTGCAATCAGCGCGTAGCGCCACATCGTCCGCTCAAGCTCGGAAAGATTCGTGAACAGGACGAGCTCGCCGATGACTTCCTCATCGATCTTGACCGCGCTCTTGAAGACCGGGCCGCGGTGAGAAGCGAAGGCGGCGGCGACATCGCCCGCCGACGCGTCGCGCGCGCCGGCTGCGCGAAAGGCCGCGAATACGGTCCCGTCCGGCGTGTTGACGACGGCGGCGTCGACTTGCGGCGTCAATCGCGTCGCGCTCAAAATATCCCGCGCTGACGCGTCGTCGCCGAAGAGAACAGCGGCGGTGACGTTCGCCGCGAGCACTTCCGACAGCGTCTGCTGCTCGCGATCAAACCGGATCCGATAGGTCAGCGCCTCATTCACCATGAAGGCGAGGCAGGCGATGAGAACGGTAGCGGCGCAAGCCGCGATCGTCGCAAGGCCCATTTTGCTGCGGAATGACAGCCGTCCGATGCGTTCCGCGAGGTTCCGCCCAAATCCGATCTGTCGCCTGTGCATCCGCGAACCCTCACGCGCCTCGCCAATCGGGACGCACTCGACCGCCGAAATTAATGGTTAAAGGCTGAATTTTGCTTAAATGCCTGCGGCGCCGGCGGATCGGCGATGCTCCCTAGGCTGAGCATTCCGCAGGGAACGGCCAGCAACGAGGCGTTAACAGCGCTGAAGAAATCGCTAAGCCGCCTCAAAAGCGCCGATGTCAGGCCGGTCCTTGCGGCGCGAGCCCATGCTGCTGTCGGCACTGAACCCGTCGACAAGCGCGGAGGGGATCGCCGTTCCGACCCGCCGGGCGCGCTGCCGCTTGTTCCGCGGCCTCTCGCGTCGCTTTGGTGCCGCGTGCCTGACTTGAACAGGCGACCTACCGCTTACAAGGCGGTTGCTCTACCAACTGAGCTAACGCGGCCCAACCTCGCCTCAAGGCGCCGTTTTCCGGCCGCCTCCCTAGCCGATCGGCGCGACGCTGGCTAGACTCCTCGAAGCTTACTTCGCTTTAGGAATTCCCGATGCCGTCCTTCCGCCGCACAGCGTTCGCCGCCGCCGCCTCGCTTTTGTCTGCATGCGGACGGGAGGCGGCGCGGGACGAGCCGATGACGCCGGAGCAGCGGGGAAGGGCCGGCTTCGCCGAATGCGCCGTCTGTCATTCAAAAGAGGATCCCGCGTCCGACGGTTACGTCGAACTCGTCGGCCCGAGCCTCTTCGCGGTCTACGGCGCGAGATCGGCGCATATCGCCGATTACGACTATTCCGCGGCGATGCGCGAGGCGAACCTTGTCTGGGACGACGCGACGCTCGACGCCTTCATCGAGAACCCCCAAAAGGTCGTCCCCAGGACGCGCATGAGCTATGTCGGCATGGCTGACGCCGAGAAGCGCGCGGCGCTCATCGCCTACCTCAAAACGCTGAAATAGTCACGGCGTCACAATGTCGAAATCGCCGTCCGGCGCATCGAAGAGCGTTTGAAAGCGCTCGAAGGCGCCGACATCGCCGGTGACCTTCGCCTCGGCCGGACGGCCCGCGAACATCGCGCCGAGAAACGCCGCGCGCGACAGCGCGATCGTCGCCGCAGGAGCCGCATGGCGGACGCCCGCCTCATGCACGAGAACGCCGTTCCTGACGGTCGCTGCGAAGACCTCCTTGCGTTCGGGGAATTCGAAGTTGAGGCGCAGCTCCTCCGCGGGCGCTCTTTCGGCTGCGAGGCGAAGCGCGAGCAGATCAAAGATCATGGCGCTCGGCGTCGCCGCGATGAAATCGACGCTTTGCGCGATCGGGTCTCCGGGCGCAACCCCGTTTCGAAGCTCGTCAGCCG
>Ga0073934_10005509_pt1 | contig 19504 bp, 17 predicted proteins | sample LarsenN4metaG_FD_76834 | JGI IMG/M metagenome (GOLD analysis project Ga0073934, IMG submission 76834) | Hot spring sediment bacterial and archeal communities from British Columbia, Canada, to study Microbial Dark Matter (Phase II) - Larsen... ... | reverse complement strand
GCGCTCCACCTTCGGAAACGGAATCATCCTGGCTGGCGGCATCAACAACGTCGTCGAAGACAACGCCGTCTGGGATCATCCGAACTTCGGGATCCTGATCGTCCCCAACCTCGACCGCAACCTCTGGATCCCGTCCGGTCACCGCGTTCGCGGAAACACGGTCTGGGCGTCCAGGCGCGCCGACCTCGCCCTCGCCGCACCGGCCGGGAGAGGCACGTGCTTTGCAGACAACCGCTTCGGCACGAGCCGCCCGCCGGCGATCCAGCAACTGTACGGCTGCGGCTCGCCGCTCAGCCGGCTCGGCGGTGGAGACCCGGGCCCGCTCGCCGTCATGCTGCTCCAGTCCCGCCGCGCGGCGGCAGGGATGCACGCCGGCGCGGACTGGAAGACCCAGCCGCTGCCGCCGGATCAGCCCTCGATGCCGAATCCGCTCGCTCCGCCCAGGCCGGCCTGGCCGACTCCGGAAAGTCCGCAGGGCTCGGCGCGGGCCGCTCCGTCGCCACCGCCGATACCGGTCGAAGCCGCGGCGTTCGGTCCCGCCGCGGCAGGCCCGCCTTCGGCGGCCACGGAGTATCTGCGGCTGCTCAGCTACCTGCTGCCGTTTCTGGCATACGACGCCCTGGTGATCGCCGTGGCCTGGGACGTGCGGCGCCGGCGGGTGCGCCCGCTCGGCCGGGCCGGATGGGTGGCCGCGGCGGTCTTCCTCCCCTACCTGGGGGCGTTGCTCTATCTGAGTCGTCGCCCGCCGAGTAGGCGGGCCACTGCCTGACAGGGCTCGCTGCAGCCCTGGCCGAAATGACGAGTCGATTCCCAGCACAGGAGGCATCCCGGTGGCGTCGCGCTTCGCACTCCTCGAGCAGTTCATCCAGGAGAAGCTGGCCGACACGCATCTCCCCGCCCTGAGCATCGCCCTGGTGGAGCGTGGGGAGACTGTCTACGCACGGGGCTTCGGCTTCCGCGACAGCGAGCGCGGCCTGCCGGCCACGCCGCGCACCCTGTACGGCATCGGCAGCGTCACGAAGTCGTTCACCTGCCTGGCGATCATGCAGCTGCAGGAGCAGGGGAAACTGCGCGTCGACGACCCCGTAGAGCGCTACCTCCCGCTCGAGGTGCGCCCCCACGGCCGGCCGATCACGCTGCATCACTTCATGACCCACAGCAGCGGCCTGCCCGCCCTGGCCTATGCCGAGGCCGTGATCCGCCACGCCGCCGGCGCGGCCGACACCTACCTCCCGATGGCGAGCTACGACGACATGCTCACCTTCGTCAACGGGGCGACGGACTGGGTCCACGCCCAGCCGGGGGAACGCTGGTTCTACCTGAACGAGGGCTACATCCTGCTCGGGGCCGTGATCGAACGGGTCAGCGGACAATCGTACACCGACTACGTCGAGGAACATCTCCTCCGCCCGCTGGGCATGGCCCGGACGTTCTTCGACAAGGCGCGGGTGGACGCCGATCCCGACGTCGCCGTCCCGTACGTCGTCACCAAGGACAAGACGCAGGTTCCTTCACGCTACCTGTACGGGCGGCTGACGAGTGACGGCGGTCTGATCAGCAATGTGGAAGACATGAGCCGCTATCTCCGGATGTACCTGACGGGCGGCCGTGCCGCCGGGAGCCGTCTCCTGGGAGAACCTTCTTTCACCACGATGCTGACGGGATATGTGGACCTGCCCCCAGAGGTCTACCCGGCGGAACAGCGCAGACCCGTCGGCCGATATGGATACGGGCTCAGCGTGTACCCGGACTTCTACGGACACACCCTGATCGGCCATGGCGGCAGCGTGCTCGTCAGCACGGCGCACCTGGCGTTCGTGCCCGACCGTGCAGTCGGCGTGGTGGTCCTGGCCAACGGCAGCGGCTATCCGATGGCGCACTTTGCCGGGTTCGCCCTGGCGGTGCTCCTCGGCGAGGATCCCTGGGCGCTGCCCGGCGTCAGGGAGGAACGGGCACTGGAGCGCCTGACCGGGCGCTATGAGACCTACCGGGGAACCTACGGCGCGACGGTGAAGCGGGCGGGGGACTTCCTCCTGCTGGAGATCAAGAACCGCCTGTTCGAGCAGACCGTCCCCCTCGTCCCCATCGCGCTCGGGGCGGACCGCGCGCGGTTCTTCACGCTCACCCTGGGACGCCGCCTGGACGTGGAGTTCGCGGCTCGCGACGGCGATGTGGATCTGATCTACGAGCGCTACAAGATGCGGCGCGTGGGCAGCGTCTGAGGCTACCGCGGGCTGCGCGGCGAGGCACGGCGCGGTCGCGAGGCCTGGAGGTAATCGGAGCTCAGAGACGAACTTCCCAGGAAAAGCCGTCTGAGGAACATCGTTCCGCCCAGAGAAACAGAGCCGTGCGCCGCACCAGACGTGCCGTCACGACCCGGCCCCTGCGGGCGGTCGAACGGGCGCTCCGCCTGATCGACCTGCTCGCCAACGGCAGTCCCCGCCTGGGCGTCAGCGATCTGGCCCGGGCGACGGGATGGAGCAAGGCCGTGGTCTTCCGCCTCCTGCGCACCCTGGAGGCCCACCGGTACGTCGCGCGCGATGACACGCGGCGCTACCAGGTGGGGACGAAACCGCTGGAACTCGCCGGCGCGGTGCTGCGCCGCTTCGAGCTCCCCCAGATCGCACGTCCGGCCATGCTCGCTCTCTCCGAGCGCACCGGGGAGTCCGTCGTACTCACCGCCCCTACCTCCGACGGCGTCATCTGCCTGGATACCGTGGACAGCCCGCAGCAGCTGCGGGCGACGTTTCGGGTTGGACGCATCATCCCCTGGCACGCCGGGGCTGCCGGGAAGCTGCATCTCGCCTACCTCCCGGCGACACGGGCTCAGGCCATCCTCGCCCGTGGACTGCCCCGCTTCACCGAGAGAACCGTGACGGACCCTGCTCGGCTCACGGAAGATCTGCGCCGAATCCGTGCACAGGGGTATGCCTTCACCATCGGCGAGCTGGACCCCGGTGTCGCCGCCATCTCCACGCCTGTCCTGGACTGGCGCGGCGAGATGGTCGCGGCAGTCAGCCTCGGGGGCCCGGCGCCGCGATTTGCGGAAGACCGCCTGCCGGCACTGTTGAAGGAAGTCCGGCGAGCGGCCGAGGCCATCTCCGTCCGGCTCCTGGGCGGTCAAAACGACGAGCAGGGCGGCCGGGCGGGCGTCTCCTTGCGGGGATCCCACAGGAAGGGGGGAGGAGTGTGAAGCGGTTTGCAGGCGCGATGTTGGTGTTGACGGCGCTGCTCGTCCTGCCGGGGCAGGTGCTCTCCCAGGCCCCGATCACGTTCAACTACATCGAGCAGCAGATCATCACGGCCAGCGATCCAGCCGCCGCCGTGGACGAGAGCAGCCTGATCGCGGCGATCAACCTCTACGATCCCCTGCTCTATCCCAACGTGGAGCAGGGATCGATGGCGCCCCGGCCACACCTGGCCGAGTCCTGGACGCTTTCGCCCGACGGCAGGGTCTACACATTCACGCTTCGCCGAGGGGTCAAGTTCCACAGCGGCCGGGACCTGACCGCCGCCGACGTGGTCTTCTCCATGGACCGGGCGCTGCGCCTGAAGAAGGGCTTCTCCTGGGTGTGGACGCCGGTGCTGGAGCCCGGCGCAATCAAGGCGGTCGATCCCTACACCGTGCGCATGGAGCTCAAGCAGGCATACGCGCCGTTCCTGGGATCACTGCTGCTCTTCTTCATCCTCGACAAGGACCTGGTCATGAGCAACATCCGCCCCGGACCGTACGGCGAGTTCGGCGACTACGGGACGGCCTTCCTGGAGCGTGCCGACGCGGGCTCCGGGCCCTACAAGATGGAGCGGTTTGATCGGGCCACCGAGATGGTGATGGCGCGATTTGACGGCTACTGGCGTGGCTGGAAGCCGAACCAGATCAGCCGGGTATCCTTCAAGACCGTCACGGAGGAAGCGACGGTCAAGACTCTGCTGCTCTCCGGTCAGGCCGACATGGTGAACCAGTGGCTGACGGTTCAGGGATTCCGCGAGCTGCGCCAGGCCGCGGGGATCGTCGTCAAGGAAGACCCCTCCGTCCAGCTCTTCCACCTGGAGATGAACACCAAGAAGCCCCCGCTGGACAACGTCAAGGTCCGGCAGGCGATCGCCTACGCCTTCGACTATGACATCGCGATCCAGCAGATCTTCGAGGGGGCCACAAAGGCCCGGGGGCCGGTGCCCGTGCGCGTGCCGGGCTGGAACTCCAACCTGCCGGTCTTCGCACGCAACACCGCCAAGGCCCGACAACTGCTGGCCGAGTCGGGTGTGCCCGCCAGCGCCCTCTCCATCGAATACGCCTACGTCGTCACCCTCCCTCTGGAACGGCAGGTGGGCCTGCTGCTGAAGAACAACCTGGAGGCCATCGGGTTCAAGGTGGAAATCCGCGGCGAACCATGGGCGCGCATCGTTGACCTCGCCACCAAGGCGGAGACCACCCCGCACATCACGGCCATCTTCGACACGCTGAAGTACCCGCACGTGGATAGCCACACGTATGGCATGTATCATCCGTCCTGCTGGGGGACGTTCCGCTGCATGAGCTTCTATGAGAACCCGAAGGTCACGCAGACGCTGGAGGCGGCCCGCCGGGCCACGAAGCCGGAGGAGCAGATGCGGCTCTACCAGGCGGCGCAGGCCATGATCGTCGCGGATGCGCCGAGCATCTATGTGGCCAACCCGCTGCACCGCATCGCCTTCCGGGACTACGTCAAGGGCTACCGCTACGTCGGCCTGCTCGGGTTTGACGTCGCCTACTACGACTTCACGATCGTCAAGTGAACCCGGACACGATGTGACGCGGAGATGAGTCGGGCGGGGGCCGGCGCCAGGATCGGCCGGCCCTCCCCGCGGAGTATCCGATGAGCTTTGGAACCTACCTGCTGCGGCGGATGTTGCATATCATCCCCGCGCTGGTGGGATTGTCGATTCTCATCTTCCTCCTTTCCCGGGTCGTCCCGGGAGATCCGGCTCGCCTCGCCCTCGGCCCGGACGCCACGCCGGAGCAGGTGCGACAACTGCGGCAGGAGATGGGGCTGGACAAACCGCTGTTGACGCAGTACGTGCTGTACGTGGGCGGCCTGTTCCGCGGCGACTTCGGGTTCTCCCTGCGCACGCGGCGCAACGTCGCCCAGGACATCCGGGAGTTCCTGCCGGCCACCGTCGAGCTGACGACGGTGGCCATGCTCTTCGCCGTGGCCGTGGGGCTACCGCTCGGGGTCCTGGCCGCCGTGCACAAGGATCGCGGCGCGGACCACGTCAGCCGGCTGCTGGCCCTGGGAGGCGTGGCGCTCCCGCGCTTCTGGCTGGCGATCCTCCTGCAGCTGGTGTTTGCGTACTACCTGGGGATCCTCCCTACCATCGGCCGCGGCCCGGCGCCCCCGGTACGAATTACCGGCCTCTTCCTGCTGGACAGCCTGCTCGTCCTGAACATCCCATCGTTCCTCGTGGCCCTGAAGCACATCATCCTGCCGGCCGTGGCGCTCTCCCTGGGCTCGCTGGCGCAGATCACCCGACTGGTGCGGGCGAACATGATCGAGGAGATGCGCCGGGATTACGCCCTGGCCGCCCGGTCCTACGGCCTGCCTGAGCGACTGATCATCTTCAAGTACGTCCTGAAGAACGCGTTCTCCTCGGCGCTGACTGTGATCGGACTGTCCTACGGATTCCTGCTGGGGAACGCCTTCCTCGTGGAGACCGTCTTCGCCTGGCCGGGCCTGGCCTTCTACGGGGTGGACTCCCTGCTGTTCAAAGATCTCAATGCCGTCGTCGGGGTGACGATCGTGGTGGGCGCGGCCTTCGCCGTAGTCAACCTCCTGGTGGATATCGCCTACGGCTACCTCGACCCGCGTATCCGTTACGAGGCCTGAGGTCGCGATGGCCGCCGTGGCGACGGGAATGGAGGAGCTGCACGCGCCGCGCCGCGAGGAGTGGCGTCGCGCCTGGCACCGCTTCCGGGCCTCGACCCTCTCGCTGGTGGGACTGGGAATCATCCTCGCCATGGCCGGGGCGGCCGTCCTGGCGCCGGTGATCGCGCCGCATCCCGATCACGCTGGCGCCTTCGTCGACTTCACCAACACCTTCCGTCCCCCCGGCCGAGCCTATCTCTTCGGCACCGACGACATTGGGCGCGATGTCCTGTCCCGCGTGATCTACGGCGCGCGCATCTCCCTGTCCATCGGCGCCGTCGTCCTGGCCATCGCCCTGGTGATCGGTGTGACCCTCGGCCTCATCGCCGGCTACTGGACGGGATGGTGGAGCAGCCTGATCATGCGGCTGACCGACGTCTTCCTGGCCATCCCCTCGATCGTCCTGGCCCTGGCCGTGACGGCGGTACTGAAGCCCAACCTCACCAACGCGATGATCGCGATCGCGTTTACCTGGTGGCCCTGGTACACGCGGCTGGTCTACGGCGAAGTCCTCTCCGTCAAGCAGGAGGTGTACGTGGAGGCAAGCCGGTCGGTGGGGGCGAGTCCCTGGCGTGTCGCCTTTCGGGAGATCCTCCCCAACATCTGGTCCCCGGTCATCGTCAAGCTCACATTGGACATGGGGTTCGTCATCCTGGTGGAGACGGGACTCAGTTTCCTGGGCCTTGGCGCCCAACCGCCGACGCCGGCCTGGGGCACGATGATCGCCGAGGGCCGCATCTACATGCCGGGCAACTGGTGGCTGGCCACCTTCCCGGGGCTGGCCATCTTCATCGCCGTCCTGGGATTCAACCTCCTGGGCGACGGCCTGCGCGACGTCTTCGACGTGCAGATCGAGCAGTGGCGGGGTGGTGCGTGAACACCCCGCACCCCCTGTTGGCCGTGGCGAATCTCGTCGTCCACTTTCACCTTTTCGAGGGGCGGGCCCGCGTGATCAACGGCATCGATCTGACCATCGGGCGGGGGGAGAGCGTGGCCCTGGTCGGCGAAACCGGGTGCGGCAAGTCCATCACGGCGCGGGCCATCCTGGGCCTGCTTCCCTCCAACGCCGAGGTGGTGGCCGGCCGCATCACCTTCGACGGCCGTGACCTCCTCGGGCTCCCCGAGGAGGAGTTCGCGCAGATCCGGGGCCGCCGCATCGCGATGATCTTTCAGGATCCCTCGACGGCGCTGAACCCCGTCTTCACCGTGGGAGAGCAGCTGCAGGACGTGCTGCGCTACAGGGATGGCGCTGGCGGCGACGGGGGCCCGGCGCGGCGGCGCGAACGGCAGACGGTGCGCAGGCGCTGCCTGGAGATGCTGCATCTGGTGCGGATCCCCGATCCGGAAGGAGCCCTGGCCCGGTATCCGGCGGAACTCTCGGGGGGCATGCGCCAGCGCGTGCTCATCGCCCTGGCGCTGCTCCAACGACCGGAGCTGGTCATCGCCGATGAGATCGGCACGGCGCTGGACGTCTCCATCCAGGACCAGATCTTGCACGAGCTCCGCGAACTGGTGCGCACTCAAGGGACCTCCATGCTGTACATCACCCACAACCTGGGCGTGGCCCGCATGGTGTCGGACCGCATCTACGTGATGTACGCTGGGGAAGTCGCCGAGGTCGCTCCTACGCGCCGCCTCTTTGCCGAACAGCTCCACCCGTACGCGCAAGGGCTGCTGGCGGCGATTCCTCGGCTGACGGGAACCATCGGCGAGGGCATCGAGGGGCGGATCCCCGACTACGTCGCCCCGCCTCCCGCCTGCCGCTTTGAGCCACGCTGCCCCTTCCGGATGTCCGTCTGCCGCGCGGTCCGGCCGCCCCTGCTCGAGGTCGAGCCGGGCCGGTGGGTCGCCTGCCATCTGCACCCGGGGCGGAGGGCATGACGACCAGGATCCTGCTGCAGGCCGAGCGGGTGAGCAAAGTCTTTCCCCTCACCGTGGGCCTCCTGCGCCGCCGCGTCGGAGAGGTGCACGCCGTGGAAGACGTGACGCTGGCCATCCGCGCGGGCGAGACCCTGGCGCTGGTCGGCGAGTCGGGATCGGGAAAGACCACGCTGGCCAAGGTGCTGATCCGTTTGCTGGCCCCCACGGCGGGGTCCATCTGCTTCGAGGAGCGTGACCTTACGCGGTTGTCCGAGTGGGCCCTGCGGCCGGTGCGGCGCCAGATGCAGATTGTCTTCCAGGACCCGGCGTCCTCACTGAATCCGCGCCGGCGGGTGAAAGACATCGTGGCCGCGCCCCTGGAAGTGCACGGCATCGGCACCCCCCGCACGCGGCTGCGGCGGGCGGGCGAGCTCCTGGAACGGGTGGAGCTGCCGCCCCGGGACTTCATGTTTCGATACCCGCACGCGCTCTCCGGCGGCCAGCGGCAGCGCGTGGCCATCGCCCGCGCCCTGGCGCTGGAGCCCAGATTCCTGGTCCTGGACGAACCGACCTCGGCCCTGGATGTGTCGGTGCAGGCGAAGATCGTCGGCCTGCTGCGGCGGCTCCAGCGCGATCTGTCCCTGACCTACCTGTTTATCTCACACGACCTCAGCCTGGTGCGCAACGTGGCCGACACCATCGCCGTGATGTACCTGGGCAAGGTGGTGGAGATCGCCCCGACCGAAGAGTTGTTCCGGGCGCCGGGCCATCCTTACACGCGGGCGCTGCTCTCCACCATCCCGGTCGTGGATGACTCGGAGCAGGCGCTCGTGCCGGAAAAGATCAGCCTGACCGGGGAGATTCCCAGCGCGGCGCGCATTCCGCCGGGGTGCGCGTTTCACCCCCGGTGCTACGCACGCGTCGAGGGGTGCGACCGAATCCGCCCCGACCTGGTGGAGACGGCGCCGCATCACCAGGTGCGCTGTATTCTCTACGACCCGGCGCACGGCGCGCGGGGGCTGCCCCAGGCCGCCGTGCCGGAAGAGCGAAAGGAGCCGTGACGGTTCCCGATGACCTGGATCGATCGGACGGCGATCCTGCCCGGCGCCCTGGATATGCTGCGCGTGAACATGGGGGTCCAGCCAGGCGAACGCATTCTGGTCCTCACGGACACCCCCACTGCGGAGCAGTGGGAACGGTTTGGAGCCCCAGACATCGAGGTCATGCTCCGGCGGGCGTACCTGGCCCGCGTCATCGCGGAGGTGGCGCGCGAGCACTTCCCACAGTGCCCGGTGCAATTTGCCACCTATCCTTCCACGGGGCGCAGCGCCGTGGAACCTCCCGCACAGACAGCGCGGCAGATGAGGGAAGCAGACGTCATCCTGGCCATCACCTCCTTCTCCCTCAGCCACACGGACGCGCGGGAAGCAGCCTGCCGGCACGGGGCCCGGGTGGCCAGCATGCCCCGATTCCTCCCCGAGATGCTGTATCCCGGCGGGCCGATGGCCACCGACTACGGCCTGATTGCCGCCGGCACGGAGAAGCTGGCGGCGCTGATCACCACGGCCCGGCGGGTCCGCATCACCACACCCGCGGGAACCGCCATCACCTTCAGCGTGGAAGGCCGGGACGGACGCGTGGACCACGGCCTGTACACGCAGCGCGGCACGTGGGGAAACCTGCCCGCCGGCGAAGCCTATTGCGCGCCGCGCGAAGGAACGGCCGAGGGCACCATCGCGGTCGAGCCGGGGTGGCACGCCAAACTGACGCAGCCCATGGCCCTCTTCGTCCGCGCGGGCGAGGTCGTCGGCATCGAGGGCGGAGGGGCGGTGGGGACGGAAATCGCCGAGATCATCGATCTGGCCCGGCGTGCCCCGGCGACACAACCCCGCCGCATGGTCGGGGAGTTGGGTGTGGGCACCAATCCCAACGCCCGGCGGACCGACATCACGGTGGAAGCGGAGAAGATCAAGGGGACCGTGCACCTGGCCGTCGGGGACAACAGCCACATGGGGGGCGTGGTTGTGGCCGACTACCATCAGGACTTCGTCCTGCCGCGCCCCGACGTCTGGTTCGACGATGTGCCTGTGATCGCCGCGGGCCGGTGGGTTCACCCCGACCTGGCCGGGCTATAGGGCGGAGACGCCGGCGGCGCGGCGCAAAGGGAGGAGAGACCCGTGGAATTCGCCTTGGGGACGGAATCGTTGAGGGACTACCTCTCGTACGAGGTCGCCGGCGCGGCACAGAAGCTGGTCCGGGATGTCATGCTCGTGCAGCCGGGGGAGCACCTGGCCATCACCGCTGATACCAGCAGCGACGGGCGCGTGGTCGAGGCCACGGCGAAGGCAGCCTACGCCGCGGACGCGCTGCCGGTCGTGCTCTGGTATCAGACGAAGCTCGGCAGCGGGGTGGAACCGCCGCGTCCCGTCGCCGCCGCCATCGCCGACTGCGATGTCTGGATCGAGTATGCCGTGGGCTACACGCTCTACTCCAACGCCTTCCGGCGGGCCATGGACCACGGCGCCCGCTACATCTGCCTGAGCGGGATGGACGCCGAGATGATGGTGCGCACAGTGGGCCGCGTGGACTACCGACGGCTGGTGGCGATAGGAGAGAAGCTCCGGGCGCTGATGGCCGCCTCGCGCATGGTGCGTGTCACGACGCCGGCGGGGACGGATATCACGGCCGACAACGGCGGGCGATTCGTCCGTCACTCCGGCAAGCTTGCCGATACTCCGGGGGAGCCCATCATGCTGGGCGGACAGATCTCGTGGAGCCCCCTGGAGGAGAGCATCAACGGACGGCTGGTCTTCGACGCCTGCATCTGGCCGCCCGCCGAGATCGGCCTGGTCCGGTCCCCCGTGACCGTCACGGTGGAAGCGGGTGTCATTCGGCGGATCGAAGGCGGGGCCGAAGCCCGGATCTACGAGCAGTGGTTGACCTCGTTCAAGGACCCCAACATGTACCGGGTGGCGCACTACTCGTTGGGGTTCAACCCGGGTGTGAGGCGGCCCACCGGTCGCATCGTCGAGGACGAACGCCTCTTCGGCTGTTTCAACGTCGGGATCGGCACCCAGGGACCACAGCTCAAGGCGGTCGGGTGGAAGGCCGCCGCCCACACCGACGGCGTCGCGCTCAATCCCACCATTCACCTGGACGGGGAGCCGCTGGAGGTCGAAGGACGCTACGTGCACGCGGAGATCGTGGCCGCCTGCCGCGAGATGGGGATTCCGGGCTACTAAGGTGACGCCGGCGGTCCTCCACGTCATCCCTGTGCGGGCGCGCCCCGGGCGCCTGGAGAGAGAGCGGGCGCGGCTGGCCGCCGTGGCCGGCGGTGTCGATGTGCACGTGATTGACCTGCCCGACGGCCCGCGGGATCTCGAGTACTTCGTCGACGATCACGCGGCCGTCGGGCTGATGCTGAGAGCGCTGCCCACTTACGTGGCGGCACATGGGATCGGCGCCGTCAGCGTGGGCTGCTTCTATGACCCGGGGCTGTGGGAGCTCCGTGAGGCGCTGGACGTTCCGGTGGTGGGCATCGGTGAGGCCAGCCTGCTGTTGGCCGGGCCCGTGGCCTCGCGCCTGGCCGTGGTGGTGGGCGACTGGAAGTGGGTCCCGAAGATGGAGGAGAATGCCCGCGCGCTCGGTCTGGCCCACCGCATCTGCGCGTGGCGTTCGGTGGACCGGTCGGTCCAGGCGATGCAGGACGATCCCAACGAGGCCCTTGCGGCCGTGCGCCGGGCGGCGCTGTCCGCCCGAGACGAGGATCACGCCGAAGCGGTGATTCTTGGCTGCGGCGCCCTTGCAGGAATGACCGAGCGCCTGGTCCTGGACCTGGGCATTCCCGTCATCGACCCCACGGCGGCCGGCGTCGTGCTGGCGGCCGGGCTCGCCTCCCTCGGCCTGCGTACCAGCAAGGTCGGTGGATACAGGCCGAAGAGATGAAGCTGTCAGCCGACGACATCGAGCCGCTGGTCATCGGCGGATCGCTCCTGGGGGGCGGCGGCGGCGGCGATCCGGCGCTGGGCCGCCAGTTCGCACGGATGGCCCTGGATCTGGGAACCCCGGAGATCGTGCCCCTGGAGACGCTGGCGCGCGACGCCACCGTGGTGACGGTGGCCCTCGTGGGTGCGCCCTCGGCGCCGGAACAGCATGTGGCTCCGGAAGACCTGGCCCGAGCCGTCGAGCTGCTCCAGGAGACCTTCGGTGTCCACGCCGACGCTCTCAACGGCAACGAAAACGGCGGATTCGCCTCTGTCAACGGGTGGGTGCAGTCGGCGGTCCTGGGGATCCCACTGGTCGACGCGCCGTGCAACGGGCGAGCGCATCCAACGGCCCTGATGGGTGCCATGGGACTGCACCGGGTGCCGCACTACGTCTCCCGTCAGGCCGCAGTCGGCGGTGCCAGGGCCCGCCGCCTGGAAGCAGCCGTGGCGGGATCGGTCGAAAGCGCCTCGGCGCTGGTACGGCAGGCGGCGGTGCTCGCCGGCGGTGTCGTGGGTGTGGCGCGCAATCCGGTGGACGCAGCCTACCTCGCCAGCCACGGGGCGCCCGGAGCGATGGCCATGGCGCAACGCGTCGGGCAGGCCATGCTCCAGGCGCTCCCGGCCGGAGGTGAGGCGACCTGGTCGGCGGCGGCGGGCATCCTCGGCGGAAGGGTCGTCGACGTGGGCCGTGTCGTTCGGGCGGATCTGGCGATGGCTGGAGGATTCGACCGCGGCACCATCACCGTGCAGGCTGCCCGGGTCTATGAGCTGTCGGTCTGGAACGAGTACATGACGCTGGAGTGCCAGGGGGAGCGGCTGGCGACCTTCCCGGACCTGATTGCGACGCTCGCCGCAGGCGGCCTGCCTCTGACCTCCGCGGAGCTCCGCAAGGACATGACCATCGCCATCCTGACGGCTCCCCGGGAGAACCTGCTCCTCGGCGCAGGCGTGCGGGACGCCGACCTGCTGCGCGCGGCGGGCGAGACGGTCGGCAAAGATCTCAGATGGCGAACCACAGAGGGAGGGGACAGCCGTGTGGAAGCAGACGATCGAGGCGTATGAGCTTCTGGATGCGGCGACCGTCACCGGGGAGAGCGTTGCCGCGGTGCTGCGGGCGCGGGGCCTGGACGTCCGGGTCCGGCACGTCGAGGGCGAGCGCGGTGCGACGGACTTCCTCCGGATCAGTATCCCCGGAAGGCAGGGACGGGCGGCCGGCGGGGATGCGCCGACGCTCGGCATCATTGGGCAGTTGGGAGGCATCGGGGCCCGCCCAGTACGGATCGGCCTCGTGTCTGACGCGGACGGAGCGATCAGCGCCGTGGCCGCCGCGCTGAAGCTCGCCGACATGCGGACGGCAGGAGACGTCCTGTCCGGTGACGTGGTCGTGACGACCCACATCTGTCCGAGGGCGCCGACCCGCCCGCATCACCCCGTGCCCTTCATGGACTCGCCCGTGGGGCTCGACCAGTTGGTGCGGCTGGCCACTGATCCGGCGATGGAGGCAGTGCTCTCGATCGACACGACGCGGGGGAACCGGATCATCAACAACCGCGGCATCGCCATCTCGCCCACGGTCAAGGAAGGCTATCTCCTGCGGGTCAGCGAGGACCTGCTCGATCTGCTGCAGGCGGTCACGGGGCGTCTGCCCGTCGTCCTGCCGCTGACCACGCAGGACATCACGCCATATGGGAATGAGATCTTTCACCTCAACAGCATCGCCCAGCCGGCCACGGTCACCGCCGCGCCCGTCGTCGGCGTGGCGTTGACCACGGAGGTGGCGGTACCCGGACCGGCCACGGGGGCAAGTCAGGCGGCGGACATCGAGGAGGCTGCACGGTTCTGCATCGAGGTGGCCAAGGCCTACGGCGCAGGGAGTTGCCGGTTCTACGACCCCGAAGAATTCGACCGGCTGCTGGCGCTCTATGGATCGATGCGTCGCCTCCAGGCCCCCGGACCCTGGCCGGGGGATCCGGGCCGATCAGCATGAACCGGCGGTTGGGCGTCCTGACCATCGGCCAGTCTCCCCGGGTTGACGTGGTGCCGGCGATAGCGGAGATGCTCCCCGGCGTGGAGATCGTCGAGGCCGGGGCCCTGGATGGACTGGCGGAGGCCGAGATTGCCGCCCTGGCGCCCACCCCCGGCGAGTACGTGCTGGTGACGCGGCTGCGCGACGGTCGCGATGCCGTCATCAGCAGGGAGCGGGTCCTCCCGCACGTGCAGCAGACGCTGGCGCAACTCGGCCCAGCGGTCGACCTCCTGCTCTTCCTGTGCACGGGGGAATTCCCGGCACTGCGCAGTGACCGGCTGATCATCGAGCCGAGCCGCGTCCTGCTGCACTTCGTCGCCGGAGTCGCCGGAGGCCGTCCACTCGGCGTCCTGGTCCCCCTGCCGGAACAGGCCGGCGAAGCCGAGCGGCGGTGGCGGAGGGCCGTTGAGCGAGTCGCCGCGGCGGCCGCGGCGTCTCCCTACAGGGATCCCGACTTCACGCGGGCCGCGCACCGGCTGCGGGATGCCGGCGCGGAGATCATCGTGATGGATTGCATGGGCTATACGCCGGCGCAGAAGCGGCAAGTCGTCGCCGCCTGCGCTCTGCCCACGATCCTGGCCGGAACAGCCGTCGCCGCAGTCGCCCGCGAGCTGCTCTCCTGACGCGGTGACAGGCCCCTGCGCGTAGAGGTGTGACGCGCACGGCAAGTGGCTCGGGTTCGCGCCTGATTGACCTGCTCAGGTGGCGACCATAGAATTCCATCCGAAAGGAGGGCAGAGCGCATGCAACGATGGTTCATTCCCCTGGCGATTGTGGCCCTGGCAGGTCTGCTGCTGCCGGGGACCTTGCCGCCAGCCGTGGCGCAGGCTGCCACAACCCTCACTCAGGGACTGGGGGAGGAACCCGAGAACATCGACCCCCAGCGGACCAACCGGTTCCATTCACTTATTGTGCTCAGCTACATCGTCGAGCCGCTGTTCACGCTCGACAAGGATTTCCAGGTCGTGCCCCTGCTCGCACAGTCGCACGCTTGGTCGGCGGACAAGAAGACGCTCCGCGTCGTACTCAAGGACGGGATCAGCTTCCACAACGGTGCTCCCCTCACCTCGGCTGACGTCAAAGCAACCTTCGAGCGCTACATCAACGTGTCACCGCTCTCCTCCTACGTGCGACCTCGCAACGGCGGGATCGTCGGCATGGATACGCCGGATCCACGCACCATCGTGTTCCGGTTCGGCCAGCCCAAGCCCCTGGCCATGATCTCCGACCTGTCCGACGCGCACACCGGCATTCTGCCGGCGTCCTTTATCGCCAGCACCTCCTCGACGGACATCGGCATTCGGGCGTTGATCGGGACCGGGCCGTACATCTTCAAGGAATGGGTGCCAGGCGACCGCATTGTGCTCGAGCGGAATGAGCGCTATCGTCACGGTCCGGGCTTTTCGCCCAACAGAGGTCCGGCCCATTTCCAGCGCATGGTTTTCAGGGTCATTCCTGAAGACGCTACCATGACGGCCGAGGTCACGGCGGGCAACGTGGACATCACCTTTGATGTCACGCCGTCCGGTCTGCAACAGCTTCGCGCCAATCCCAACGTGACCGTGATGCAGGCGCCCACCTACAGCGTCCAGTACCTGGTCATGAACATGGAGCGCTGGATGTTCCAGAACGCCAAGGTCCGGCAGGCCATCGCCCACAGCATCGACAAGGACGCCATCGCGCGCGCGGCGTGGCTGGGCGTCGGGCGGCCCGTGGAAGGCCTGATCAATGAGGCTACCATCGGGTTCTGGCCCGGCGTCAGGCAGTACGCTTACAAGTACAACGTGGCCAGGGCGAAGGAGCTTTTCGCCGAGGCCGGCTGGCGGCCGGGTCCGGACGGCATCCTGCGCCGGGAGAACGACCGCTTCGAGGTGACGCTCATCACGTTCTCCAACATCGATCAATGGCGTCGCGCCGGCATCATCGTGCAGAGTCAGCTGAAGCAGGTGGGTATCGATGTGAAGGTCGAGACCGCGGAGGTCGGCGCGACATATGATCGCGCCCGGGCCGGGACCTTTGACATTGGGATCTTCCGCAATACCTGGTGGCTCGCGCAACCCTACCTGACGTTCCTGACGCACTCGGTGAATATCCCGTCCAGCAACTTCTCCCGGTGGCCCAATCCTGAGCTCGACAAGGTGCTGGATGCGGCCAGCAACGCGCTCGACGACGCAGAGCGCGAACGGGCGCTGCAGCGGGTGCAGCGCATCATCGTCGAGTCGGCCGTCTGGGTGCCGCTCGTATCCAACACCAACTTGCTGGCGGCCAAGAAGTCTGTGGGCGGACTCGAGGCCCTGGCCCAGCACCCATGGTGGCCGGTTCACCTGCGGGCGCTGGCGTTGACGCGGAAGTAGGGCGGAGCGGCCTGATCTGAGCCGTTACATCTTCCAACGGCTGCTCGCCCTCGTGCCCGTTGCCATTGGGGTCACCCTGCTCGTATTCAGCCTGCTCCATCTCACGGGTGACCCCATCCGCCTCCTCTACGGCCTGAACGTTCCGGAGGAGATCGTTCAGCAGCGGCGGGACGAACTTGGCCTGAACCGGCCGGTGCCCGTTCAGTATGCCATGTGGCTGAGCCGGGCTGTCCAGGGCGATCTGGGCGAGTCGATCACCACAGGGGACCACGTCGTCGCGATGATCGCAGCACGCGTGGGCCCGACGCTCGAACTCACCGTGCTCGCTCTGATCGTGACGCTGGCCGTGAGCTTACCTGCGGGTGTCGTCTCCGCAGTGCGCCGGAACACCTGGCTCGACGGCATCTCGCGGATCGCCGCGCTGTTCTGGGTTTCCATGCCTATCTTCTGGCTGGGGCTGTTGTTCATCCTCGTCTTTGGAGTCTGGCTGGGCTTGATGCCGATCTCCGGCCGCGCCGAAACATTCTGGTCCATCGAAGGCCTGCGGACGCACACGCTGCCCGTGCTGACCCTGGGTCTGCCGCCCGCAGCGCTGTTCACCCGGCTGACCCGATCCAGCATGCTGGAGGTTATCGGCGAGGAGTATATCCGGACCGCACGGAGCAAAGGCCTTGCGGAAAGGGTCGTGATCGTGCGGCATGCCCTGCGCAACGCCTTGATCCCTCTGCTGACCCTCGTCGGGCTGCGACTGCCGTGGCTGTTCGGCGGCGCGGTGATCACCGAGACCGTCTTCGCCTGGCCCGGCATGGGCCGGCTGCTGGTGGATTCCGTCCTCAAGCGCGACTACCCGGTCGTCCAGGGGATCGTCATGGCCATGGCCGCTCTGGTCGTGGCCAGCAGCCTGTTGGTGGACCTGTTGTACGCTTATGTCGATCCCAGGATCCGCTACGACTGATCCCCCGGCCGTCCGACGCTACGTATCCGTCCGCTGGTGGCTGCGGCGGCTGTGGCGATCCCGTCCGATGCTGCTTGGGTTGGTCCTGGTGCTCGCCGTGGTCCTGGTCGCTCTGCTGGCCGGGGTGATCGCCCCGCGCGATCCGACCGCGCTGGACATGGAAGCGCTCCTGACGCCGCCCAGCTCCGGATACATCTTCGGCACCGACGAGCTCGGCCGCGACATCTTCAGCCGGGTAGTGCATGGCACCCGCTACGCGCTGCTCATCGGCGTCGCGGTGGTCCTGATCGAAGCCCTGATCGGCATCGTGCTGGGGGCGACCGCGGCCTATTTCGGCGGCTGGTCTGATGCTGTGCTCATGCGGGTGGTCGACGTCATGCTGGCCGTTCCCACGCTGGTGCTGGCGCTGGCCATCGCTGGCGTATTGGGTGGCGGGCTCGGCAACATGATCCTCGCCATTGGGGTCACCGGATGGCGGGAATTCGCCCGCCTGATCCGCGGCCAGGTACTGGTCATTCGGACGTCGACCTACGTGGAGGCGGCCAAAGCGTTAGGGGCGGGTGATCTGCGCGTGCTGGCCCGGCACGTGCTGCCAAACGCTCTGGGAACGGTGATCGTCTTCACCACGCTGGAGATGCCGGCGGCGTTGCTGTGGGCCGCCTCGCTGAGCTTCCTGGGCCTGGGCGCACAGCCGCCAACCCCGGAATGGGGTGCCATGGTGGCCGAAGGTCGCGGCTTCATCGGCCAGGCCTGGTGGGTGTCCACGTTCCCGGGACTGGCGATCATGACCACCGTGCTCGGTTTCAACTTCCTGGGGGACGGGCTGCGCGATCTGCTTGATCCCCGGACGGCACGGATCCTTTGAGATTCGGGATGATGGACAGCCTGCTCGACAACATCGGGCGCCAGGAGCAAGACCTCGTCAGCCTATGCCGCCGCCTGATCCAGATCCCCAGCGAGAATCCCCCCGGCGACGTGCGGGCGATTGCGGCGTTCGTCGCCGAAACCCTGGCGTCGTGGAAGGCACCGCCGGTCTGGTACGAGCCCGCCCCCGGCAGAGTGAACCTTGTCGTCTCCGCCGGGCCGGACCACGGGCAGGCCCTGATCTTCAATGGCCATCTGGACGTCGTGCCTGCCGGCGATATTGGCCGGTGGTCCCACGGACCCTTCGCCGGAGACGTCTCCGGCGGCCGGCTGTGGGGCCGGGGAGCCGTGGACATGAAGGGCGGCGTGGCCTCCTTGATGGCGGCGTTCCGTGCCTTGGCCGCAACCGACCTGCCCGGTCGGGTCATCCTCACTCTCGTCTCGGATGAGGAGACCGGCGGCCGGTGGGGAACACGCTGGCTCGTTGAGCAGGCAGGGCTGCGCGGTGGTGGAGCGGTCATCGCCGAACCGTCGGGTCCTGGAATCGCCACCATCGGACAGAAAGGGGCGCTGTGGCTGAGGGTGAAGAGCACGGGCACCGCAGCCCACGGCAGCCTGAGCCCGTATGTCGGCGCAAACGCGATTCTCAGGCTGGTCGAGGCGCTGCCGATCTTCACGTCACTGGCCGGCCGTGCCGGCGATTTTCCTGCCGATCTCCGCGGCATCTTGACACGCTCCAAGGCCCGGATGGAAGCCCTGGCCGGGGCGGCAGCGACCCAGGCGCTGGATCATGTCACCGTGAACGTCGGTACCCTCCGGGGAGGGACAAAGGTAAACGTCGTCCCTGACGAAGCTGTGGCCGAGGTGGACATCCGGGTCCCCCTCGGCTGTTCGGCCGCGGCGATCAGGGCCGAGGTCGAGGAACACCTCGCGGCGCGGAACCTGGTGCTGGAAGACTGCAACATCTCCGAGCCGAACTACACTCCGCCGAGCGCAACCATTGCCAGGGCGCTCGAGCATGCGGTGGAAGTTGTCGCCGGAAGGACGCCGGAGTTCATTCTCCAGTGGGCGACCAGCGATGCCAGGCATTTCCGCGCCGTCGGCATTCCCGTGGTCCAATATGGCCCGTGGGGACAGGGGATCCACGGTGACGACGAGGCCGTCCATGTGGAGCACCTGATCCACTGCGCGAAGGTCTACGCCGCCTTGGGCAGCATCTTCTTCGCCCCAGCGGGCCAAGCGAATCATCCGCCTTCATCCTGACGGGCGGGGCGGGAAAGAATCAGGGTACCGGGAAACAACCGAGGATCTCGCTCCGTTCAGCAAAGAGATGAAGCCCAAGACGTTCCTCAGTCTCATCGCAGCATCTCTGTCCCTGCTGATCGCAGGCGCCGCAGGGCAGTCCGCCCCCGCGCCGCGGCTGGCCCTTCAGCCGGTGGTCAGCGGGCTGGCTGCGCCTGTCTTTCTCACTCACGCCGGGGACCGCTCGGGCCGGCTCTTCGTCGTCGAGCAGGAAGGACGCATCCGCGTCATGCGCGAGGGCCGGCTGCTGGCGC
>Ga0073934_10005506_pt1 | contig 19507 bp, 21 predicted proteins | sample LarsenN4metaG_FD_76834 | JGI IMG/M metagenome (GOLD analysis project Ga0073934, IMG submission 76834) | Hot spring sediment bacterial and archeal communities from British Columbia, Canada, to study Microbial Dark Matter (Phase II) - Larsen... ... | reverse complement strand
GTGCTTTTGGAGCTCGGCTTTTCGGAGGCGGAGATCGCTGCCCTGAAGGAAGAAGGCGCGATTTAGCGTATGCGGAGCGCCCGGCGCTATAGAAGGAAATTATCGAGGTAAAAGCTTGCGGCCGCAGTAGCTGGTCTATCATGGGAATTGGCCCGTAACAGGAGGGTTAAATGTCCCTCGAGAATCCCGCCAAGAAGTCGCTATCAATCCGCGCTCTTCCCTGGAGCGTAGACATAAAGGGAAGAAAGCGCGCCGCGCCCCAGCAGTCAGGCATCGTCGACTACGCTGCTACTTCCGACGAGCGGCTGGTGGCCGCCCTCGAGGGACGCGACGAGCGCGCGCTGGAGACCCTGTATGACCGCTATGGGGACTACGTGTATTCGGTCTGCATGAGGATGGTGGGCGACGTGCAGCTTGCGGAGGACCTTTCCCAGGAGGTGTTCCTGCGCCTTTGGCGCCGCCCCGACCTGTACGACCAGACACGGGGCCGCTTCCTCACCTGGCTGCTTTCCATCGCCCGCAACCGGGCCATCGACGAACGGCGCAGCCGCGGCCGCCGCTTCCGGTTCGAATCGCCTCCGAGCTCGACCGCCGAGGAGATGCTCGAAGCCGCACCCACATCGGACGAGCGGGACGTTGCGGTCGTGAGCGAGGAGCGGGTCGTCGTCCAGCGCGCCCTGGCGGCGCTGCCTCCCGAGCAGCGGCTGGCGATCCAGCTTGCCTACTTCGGCGGGTACACGCAGCAGGAAATCGCCCGGGGCCTCCACCAGCCCCTCGGCACGGTCAAGACCCGCATCCGGCTTGGGTTGCAGAAGCTGCGGCTGCTGCTCATCGATCAACAGGGGAGCAACCAGGGCCGTGACCTGCGCTGACCTGAGCCAGGACCTGGAAGCCTACGCCCTCGGCGCCCTGGAGCGCGACGAGGCCGAGCGGGTGGAGGCCCATATCCGCGCCTGCGCCGAGTGCGCCGCCATCGTCCGCGCCTACCGCGACGCCGTCGATTACCTCGCGCTCTCCGTGCCGATCTACCGGGCGGCGCCGCGATTGCGAGAACGGATCCTCGCGGGGGCGGGCTGGAGGCCGGCCGCCAACCTCTTGCTGACGGTGCGGGCCAACTGGTTCGCGACGGCGGCAGCCGTGGTCCTCCTCGCCTTCGCCCTCGGCGGCAGCGTCTGGGCCGCGATGCTCTCCTCGGAGGTCTCGCAGCTGCGACGCGACAACCACCGCCTTCAGGAGATCGGCGATCTGTCCGCCGAGCAGCGGGCGGCCCTCCTGCGCATGCAGCAGGAACTGGAGACCGCGCGCAACCGCCAGGTCGAGATGTCGAGCACGCTGCAGGAGCAGGCGACGCTGCTCATCGTCGCCCTCGACCCGGACCTGATCCCGACGCGCCTGCAGGGGACGCCGCTGGCCGCCAACGCCACGTGCAACTACGTCTGGAGCAGCAGCCAGAAGGTCGGCGCCCTGACCTGCAAGGACCTGCCGCAGACCGCCCTCTCGCTGATCTACGAGCTCTGGGCGACGAAGGGGGACAAGACGGTGCCCCTGGGCTCCTTCCTCGCCCGCTACGACGGCACCGCCAGCGTCCTGGTGAAATTCCCGCCCGACACCCCGGGCGAGGTCACCAGCATGTGGGTGACGCTGGAGCAGCAGAACGCCGCCCGGTCTCAGCCCAGCGCCAGCGTGGTGCTGCAGTCCGTGCCGGCTCTCCAGGCGGCCCGCTAGGGGCTTTGCCCCCTCCACCCGGCCCTGTAGTACACTAGCGCCGTGGCGGCGGCGAGCACTCTCTTCGACGTCAAGCTGGCCCTGGACGAAGACGCGACCTACTGCCCGGTGCGCGCGACCCTGGCGCTGCTGGGACTGAAATGGGTCCCCCGGATCATCTACGAGCTGATGGGGGGCAAGCAGCGCTTCAACGAGCTGGCTACCGCCGTCGGCGGCTGCAACTCGCGGACGCTGCGCGACCGCCTCAAGGGCCTGGAGGAGCTGGGCATAATCGAGCGCAACGTCATCGCCGTGATGCCGCCGTGGGTGGAGTACGGGCTCACGGACAAGGGCGTCGAGCTGGGCAACGCCCTGCGGCGCCTGGAGGAATGGGGCCGCGCCTACATGAGCGAGCCGATCGCCGCCGAGTGACGCCGCTTCTCACCGACCTCCCCGCCGGCCACGTCTTCGAACCGATCCGCTTCAGCATCGACGCGGCGAAGTCGAGCGCCTACCGTGCCGCCACCGCGGACGGCCTCAGCATTTACGACGAAGAGGGCGCCGTCCCGCCGCTGGCGGTCGCGGCGCTCGCCCTCGGCGCGCTCCTGGAGCGGGTCGGCCTGCCGCCGGGGACGCTCCACGCAAGCGAGTCTCTGCAGGCCGAGGCGGCGGTGCCCGTCGGCGCCACACTCGAGTGCCGGGCGCGCCTGACCCAGCGCTCGCAGCGGGCCGGGTGGACCGTCTCCGTCCTCGATTCCGAGATCGTCCTGGACGGCCGCGCGGCCGTGAAAGCCCGCGCCACGGTGCTGTCCCCAGCCTCATGAACGCGCCCGAAGTCGCCCCCCTGAGCCGCACGCTAACGCAGGAAATGCTGAACGCTTACGCCGCAGCCAGCGGCGACCGCAATCCCATCCACATCGACGAGGCGTTCGCGAAGACAACGCCCATGGGCGGCACGATCGCGCACGGCATGCTCGTCCTCTCGTTCATCGCCCAGATGATGACCGCTGCGTTCGGGCCGCGCTGGCTCGCCTCGGGGTCGCTGGACGTGCGCTTCCGGGCGCCCGCCCGTCCCGGCGACACGGTGACGGCCAGAGCGACGCCGCTCGAGCCCAGGGAGGGCCGCCACCGGTACGCCGTCGAATGCGTCAGTCAGGCGGGCGAGGTCCTGATCTCAGGGACCGCCGAAGTGCCCCAGGGGGCCGAAGCTTGACGCGCATTCCGCGGGGACGCTGCTCTAACCTATGCGTGTGACCGACGAAAACGCCGGCCGCCCCTGGCCGCGGGACTCCGAGCTGGCGCGCTGGTGCTACGCCTGCGGCGACCTCAATCCGGTCGGCCTGCACCTCGAGTTCGAGATGGACGGGGACTGGGCGGTGGCCCGCTTCGTGGCCAGACAGGAGCACCAGGGCTATCCGGGCTACGTCCACGGGGGGATCGTCTCCTCGCTGCTGGACGAGGCAATGGGCTGGGCAACCTACGGCAAGGGCATCTGGGCCCTCACCGGCAAGCTCGAGACCCGCTTCCGCGACATCGTGCCCACGGACGAACTCCTCACCGTCCGCGGGACGATCACGCGGGACCGCGGCCGCGCCCTGGAGGTCGTCGCGGAGCTCCGCGACGCCGCGGGCAAGCTCCTCGCCGACGCGAAGGGCCTGATGTTCCGGGCGACGGGCGAGCAGGCGAAGCTCATCGAGGAGGCGGCGCGGGCCATTTCCAAGCGCCGGGACGCTTGACCGGGAGACGACACCGGACCGAAGGCCTCGAGGGCAAAGGAAGCCCGCGGGACAAATCCCGCTGCCGGTGACGCGCAGTCGGGCAATCGTTCAGTCGGGCAATCACGCAGGGGACGGGAGCCCCATCGGGCGAAGCCGCAGGATTCATCCTGCGGGGGGACCTTCTTCTCCCCGCCGCTCCGTAAGCGCTTGTCCGGGGCGGAGCCTCCTCACCGGGCGTAGGCGTGCCGCGGCGAAGGGCCGCGCGGACCGCGTCCGTCCCGGGCTAGACCGCTGCCGCCTTCTTCGCCATGACCTGCCGGTACACGTTGCGCACGTTCAGCTCGTCCACCAAGGCGTTGCGCGGGAAGAGCCGCTGGCCGATGGGATACGGGTCGACGGCCGGGCACGGCTGCCGGAGCGCCTCCTCCTCCGTCATGCCCTTCGCGATCCAGTCCTCCATGACCCCCACCCAGTCGCGGACGATGCGGGCCTGCACGTCCAGGTAGTCCTTGTCGCAGGGCTCGCCGTGACCGGGGACGATGACCTCCACGTCCAAAGCGCGGATGCTCTCCAGCGCGGCCAGCCACTCCCACGGGTTGCCTTCCTGGATCCACGTGCGCGTCTTGTGGAAGACGTTGTCGCCGGTGAAGACCACGCCCTCGTCCGGGAGATAGACGGACGTTTGGGGCGCCGTGTGGCCGGGCATGTGGACCAGCTCGATGCGGTGGCTGCCCAGATCCAGCGTCAAGCGGTCGGTGAACGTGCGGGTAACGGGGTTCGGCGGGTAGTCGGGATGGTGGAGCAGGAAGACGCTGTCCGGGTCCTCCTGCTTGGTGCGTTCCATGAGGTCCGGCGACGAAAGCGTAGGCGCGAACTCCTCGTAGCGCCTCTGCAACCCCACCTGGCCGATGACCTCCACGCCGGGGAAGTAGGAATTGCCGCGGATGTGGTCCTGGTGGGGCTCCGTGTTGACCAGGTAGCGCGGCCGGCCGTGCTCCGACGCCGCCTCTCGCCAGCGGACCGCGTCGATGGGCTGCTGCGGCGTGTCGATGAGGAAGACGCCGTCGGTGGTGACGAGGAAGCCGGGGTTGCAGCCCCAGAAGTAGACCTCCGTGTAGACGTTCTTGCTGACCCTTCTCATGACGGCCTCCCGATCTTCGTTGCGATCGCACGGTACTTCGCGCCCGCCCGCGCTCCGTGCCCTGCCGCTCCTAGACCGGCGCCCCGGTCACGAACAGCAGCCCCCGCCCCAGCGCCTCGCCCGCAAGGATAGCGCCGACGGCGATGTACAGCAGCCCCGTGGCCGACATCATCGAGCGCTCGCGGCTGGAGAGGTAGGCCATGAAAGCCAGCGCCGCCGGGAAGAGGAGGCCGACGCCGACCCGGAGCCAGAAGCCGGGGTTCTCCGGCAAGTCCACCGCGAGAAGCGCGTTTGACTCGAACGGGGCGCCGACCGGGATGACGGCGTTGAGGGCCGTGACCGCAAGCTCCAGGACCACGGCCCCCAGCGCGATGAGGGTCAGCTCGTTGAGGGGCCGTTCGTCCAGGCGGGGGTTCACCAGGTACCAGTGGCCCCAGATCATCGCCACGGAGAACGTGCCCAGCGTGAGGGAACCGGCGGCGAGGGTCAGGAGCGGCCCCACCACGCTCCAGGCCGGCAGCCGGACCAGGGATGCGAGGAAGAACAGGAGCACGGCGCCGATCCCCAGGGTGGTGGCGCCCGTGGCGTTGGCGAGGAAGGACTCGTCCTCACGCCGGAGGTAGAACCAATGCACCGCGCTGAAGAGCATCAGGGCGATGGTAGCCGCCCGGATGGGGCTCAGGAGGTCGGAGTCCAGGGCGTAGCTGTCGGCGGCGTTGCTCGGGTCGATGGCGAAGGCGGTGAGGGCGGTCAGGACGGCGCCGCCGACGGTCAGCCAGCTGCAGACGCGGATGAATGCGGACTCGTAAGTGCCGCGAACCTGGACGTAGAGCACGAGGAGCGCGACGCCGGCCGTGAACTGCGTCAGGAGGAGGAGAAGCGTGTAGGGAAGCGACTCGACGCTCAACGCGTCTGAATCATCCCATCCTCGCCGCTTGCGGCATAGTCGCGCCGCCGCCGGCCTGCCCGGCAGCGCTCACGCCGCGGCATCGACCGGCGTATCGATCCGGAACGTCCGGGCGATGGCGTTCTCGGGAGCGGCCGGCGTCAGGCAGGCCAGCGTGTATGTCCCCGGCTCAGGGACGGAGAACCGAAACGTCAGCGTCCGCCGCGGGCCGGGCCCGGCGCCCGGCGGCCCCGGCTCCAACACCCGCTCGCCGACGAGCTGCGCCCGCTCCTCGAAGGCGACTTTCTTCTGGTCCCTGGTCAGCTTGTCGGGGTTCTCGTAATAACAGGCCACTCTCACCGGAGCCTCGTATGAGTCCTCCACGTCCACTTCGATCGAGAGCTCCCGGTTCGCGAGCATCTCACCCGTGAGGCGCAGGCCCTTGAAGAACTCGGTCTCGTCGGGCGCGCCGCTGAACTTGACGCCGCAGGCCGGTAGCAAGAGGAGGCCGACGAGCAGGAAGACGGCCCGGAGCGCGCGAGGCAATTGCTGCAAACCGCGATGATCATAGCATTGCCGCCCGGCGAAGCCTTCCGGCGTACCGCTTGTTACAATGCTTGCAACCCGACGAAAGGTAGCCGCCATGGACGAAAGGTTGTCAGCCCTCAAGGACCGGATCGCCGACGCCATGGCGCGCCTTTGACATCCCCTCCCTAGAAACCGAAGCGTCGCGGATCGAGGCCGAGACCCAGAAGCCGGACTTCTGGTCGGACAACGTTGCCGCCCAGGCAGCCATGCGCCGCCTGTCCCAGATCAACGCCACGGTCGCCACCTGGCGCGGACTCGAGAAGCGGGTCGACGACGCCATCGAGCTACAGGAGCTGGCCGAGGCCGAGGCCGACGCGGAGATCGCCGCCCACGTCGCCGAGGAGGCGGAGGCCGTCGAGGCCGAGCTCGACAGGTTGGAGCACGAGCTGGCGTTTTCGGGCCCCTACGACGCCCGTAGCGCCATCCTGGCCATCCACGCCGGGGCCGGCGGGACGGAATCGCAAGACTGGGCTGAGATGCTGCTGCGCATGTACCTGCGCTGGTGCGAGGGGCACGGCTTCGCGACCGAAGTCCTGGACTCCACACCGGGCGAGGAGGCCGGGATCAAGAGCGTGACGGTGGAGGTCAAGGGCCAGAACGCCTACGGATACCTGAAGAGCGAGCGCGGCGTTCACCGGCTGGTGCGGCTTTCGCCGTTCGATGCCGCCCACGCAAGGCACACGTCCTTCGCGCTGGTGGAAGTGATGCCGGAGGCGGAGGGCGCGGTCGAAGTCGACATAAAAGAAGAAGACCTGCGCATCGACATCTACCACTCGGCCGGACACGGAGGCCAAAACGTCCAGAAGGTGGCGACGGCTGTGCGGATCACCCACCTGCCCACGGGCATCGTCGTCACCTGTCAGAACGAGCGGTCCCAGTCACGGAACAAGGAATCGGCGCTGCGCGTCCTGGAAGCGCGGCTCCTGGAGCGCGAACTGGAGCGGCGGGCCGAAGAGCAGGCCCGGCTCAAGGGCGAGCACGTCGAGGCGGGGTGGGGAAACCAGATCCGGAGCTACGTCCTTCATCCCTATAAGATGGTGAAGGACCACCGCACCGGCTACGAGACATCGAACGCGGCGGCAGTCCTCGATGGCGATCTGGATGAGTTCATCCAGGCGTATCTAAAGACGACGGTGGGCAGCTCTGCTTGATGTTTCGCCTCAGCTTCCTCCTGGCCGTCGTCCTGGCATCCCTGATCGGCGCCCTGGTCCCGCAGGCCGGCGCCGCCCAGGGCATCGAGGTGCGTTCGCAGTCGGCCAGCAACCGCTTCCCGGACGGAATCCAGTTCCGCATCTTCCTCGCCAGCGACGCGAACATCACGAACGTACGCTTTCGCTTCCGCATCCTGCCGGACGGCGTCAACGCGACCGCGAGGACCCAGTGCACCACGGGCACCGTCGTGGACTGCAGCGCCAGCGTCGGCAGCACCGCGGCCAACTACATGGTGCCGGGCGCGCAGCTGGTCTATTCGTGGGAGGTGGAGGACGCCAACGGCGCCAAGCTGGTCACGCCGGATGAGACGGCGACCTACCAGGACGACCGCTTCAACTGGGAATCGATTACCGAAGGCGGCATCACGGTCTTCCACTACTTCGGCGACATCGAGTCGCAGCGCAGCGTCCTCCGCGTCGCGCGGGAGACCATCGACCGCATCAGCGACCTCTTGAACACGCGCGTCGACTTCCCGATCAAGATCTGGGTCTACCGCAGCGCCGCGGAGATGACGCCCGCCGTCGCCAGCCGTCGCGGTCAGGGCCCGGGCACGAGCGTCCAGACCCTGGGCGAAGTCGCCGCGTCGGACACCGCTCTCGTCTCGCGGGATACGGACTTCCTGAACGTCGTCCGGCACGAGCTGGCGCACATCGTGACCGGCGCGGCTACGCGGAACCATATCGCGAACATCCCGACCTGGATCAACGAGGGGATTTCGACTTTCGCCCAGAACCGCCTGCTGCCGGACGAGGAGCAGGCGCTCAGCCTGGCGGTGCAGCGCAACCGCGTCCTGCCGATCACCAGCCTGGACGCCTCGGCTCGCGGCAGCGCCGGAGCCGTCTCGCTCTTCTACGGGCAGTCGGGCGCCCTCGTGTCCTTCCTGGTCAACACTCAGGGGCCGGACAAGTTCGGCGACTTCGTGGCCGCGCTGGCGAACGACACGACGGACGGGGCGATGACGAAAGTCTACGGCTTCGACCAGCTGGGTCTCGAAAACGCGTGGCGCAAGAGCGTGGGGCTGCCGGAGGTGAGCGCCGGCCAAGGCGGCAGCGGCGGCAACCAACCGCCTCCCACCCTCGTGCCCTTCGGCGCGGGACAGCAGGTCCAACCGACGCCGCGTGGCGGCCAGGAAGAGCCGCGGCGCGGGTCCGAGGGCGAGGAAGACTCCTCGGGCTCGGCCCTCGTCCCGATCGTGGCGGGCGTGATCGCGCTCGCGGCCCTCACGGGCGGCGCCGTCTTCGTCCAGCTCCGCAGGCGGCGGCCGGCGCCCTAAGCCCCGTTCGGACGGCAGCGCCCTCGCAGGGGCGGCTTCCTCGGCGGCGACCATGGCCCAGGCACGGAAACCGTCCGAGCCGGTGAACGCCTCGCTACAACCCGGTTACGGGGCGGCCTAACCTCGAAGCTCGGGGCTTCGAGGCGGTGCCTCAGCGGTCCATGCTGCCCGTCCCCTTGCCTATCGAAGGCGACTCCTGGTCCAGGCGGAGGAACCTGGCGCCGAGCACGCCGGGGCGGTAGTCGTACAGCGCGGCGATGCTGGTCGCGGCGTCCGGCACCATGAAAATGCCGTATCGCTGGCTCTGCAGCGCCGCGAACGTGTCCCGGTTGACCAGCCAGACGTAGCGGATGTCCCGCCCCTCGTCCACGGCTTCGCCCCGGTCGGAGAGCATGCTGATGCCGGAGTAGTCGCGGCGCAGGATGCGCGCCTCCAGCCGGTCCCGTTCGCGTACCGCCAGCTGGGGGAAGATGAAGCCGGTCATGACCACGGAGCGGTCCGGGATGTCGGCCGCCATCACCTGCTGGACGAACTTGCGCTGATTGGTCATCGTCTCCGCGTTGGAGAGGATGAGGCCCTTGCCCAGGGTGGCGTCGCGGAGGGAGCCGAGCGTCAGGTCGTCGGCCGGAGTGGTGACGTCGATGACTCCCGCCAGCAGGATCGCCGCCACGGAACCAACCAGGGCCAGGCGCGTGAAGTAACGGGCCATGATCAAGAGGCCGAAGGGAAACACCGGGATCAGGTAGGCAATCTCATGGGGAAGGCGCGTGAATGAGACGAAATAGAGGACGATGACGCCCGCCCAGAAGCCGACCTGGGGGTCGGTCCGCAGGTCGCGCGGGAGGCCGCGAAGCGTCCGGAGCGAGAAGAGCGCCCCGACGAGCACGCCGACGCCGCCGATGATGCCCAACGCCTCCTTGCCCAGGAGCCGCAGTACGTCCGTGTAGGAGACGGCGGCGTCGTAGAAGTTGAGTAACTCCGGGCCGTAGACCACGAGGACGGGCGCGTAGGCGACCAGCGTCACGCCCGCCGCGGCCAGCGTCAACGGCGCGGCGTCGCGCAGGCGCGATTCCCGCCAAAGGAGGTAGACCATCGGCAGCCAGAGGACCCCGCTCTGCAGCCGCATGCCGATAGCGACGCCGAGGAGCGCGCCCGCGAGGACGGGCTTGCGCAGGAGCATCGCGTAGTAGGCGCCCAGGATCGCCGTCAGCGCCCACATGTAGTCCATGGTCGCGATGCTGTTGATCAGGAGCAGCGGCGCGAACGCGAAGCCGATCAGCGCGAGCGCCCGGTTGGGCACCTCCAGGCGCCGGAGGATGGCGGCGAAAACGTAAACCCCCGCGAGCGAGACGGCGGCCGTGGCGAGGTTGGTCGCGACCCAGCCTCCCGGGATGAAGAGCACCGTGACGAATTCGTGCAATGGGTTGCCGGGGAGCCGCGAAGGAAAGTAGTCGCCCGTCTCCAGCAGGTGGTGGGCGGTCATCGCCACCCGCCAGGCGTCGGGGTCGGTGCCGTGGCCGTATCCCAGGAACGGGACCCGGACGGCGAAGAAGACCGCCGCGAGGACGGCGAAGGCGGCCGGGCGGGCCAAGTCGGCGTCGCTCGCCCGCCTGAAGGCCGTCGCCAGGTCGACTCCAAACGGTCTGGGGACGCCGAGCTCCATGCTCTACCGGGGGATGATGAGGCCGCCGGGGGATGTGCGGACCGCTGGCTGCTCGGACGGCTGTGCCGGCAGGGCGGTGACGCGCGCGGGCCCCGGGCCGGGCTGGAGCGGCCGGCCCTCCGCGGCCAGGAGGACGTTGGCGGCCAGCGCCCGCTCGTCCACGAGGCCGGGAAGCGCGTCCTTCTCTCCCAACACGGTCAGCGGCACCGCCCTGAGCCCGTGCCTCTGCGTCAGGGCCGGGAATTCGGTCACTTCGATGGCGTTGACCCGGACCCGCACGCTCTCCAGCGCGAGCTTGAAGGCCGCGTGCATCACCGCCGGTGAGTAAGGGCAGTGGGGCGCCACGTAGACGTCCAGCCGGACGTCGGACTTCAGACGGCGCAGCTGGCGCTTCGCCGCCTCGTCCAGCTCGTAGCGGTTGCGGGCGGCCTCGATCATCGCCTCCAGGAAGACGGGGAAGAGCGTCCCGCTCGGCAGGCCCAGGAAACGCAGGGCGCGGTTCGACTGGCCCCGGAGGACGATGCCCGGCGCCTCTTCGACTCCAAGCTCGGAAGCGGCCTTCGCTTCGGCGTCGATGTCGTGGACGGTAAGGCTGATCCGCTCACTCAGGGAGGCGAGCTCCTGGAGGAGCGTACGCACGTCTTCGCACCGTAGGCTGTCGCGGCCCGGGATGAAGATCGGGGACGGCTTGCGGGTGAAGAAGTCGACGCGCAGCCGGCTGGTGAGCTCGCGGGCGAAGCGCTCCCGGATGAGCTGCTGGTCGCGAAGCGGGATCACGCTAGGCGCCCCCCGGCTTGGAATCGCGCAGACGCTGCCAGGTGACGAAGAGACGGTGCAGGGTCGTGACCAGGGTCATGGAGGCCAGGACCCAGAGTACAATGCGGAGCCCGCCGAACACGAGGCCGGCCGTGAGGACGACGATCCGCACCGCGCGCGTAAAGAGGCCATCGTAGAGTTGTACGTGCTCCACCTCGGCGCGGGCGCGGACGTAGCTCACGCAGAGCGAACCGACGGCGGTGGCGAATACGAGCATGCTCTCCTCCTTTTCGCCGCGCTCCAGGTAGTAGTAGAGCAAGCCGCCGAGGACCGCGCCCTCGAAGAGGCGGTCGATCGTCGAGTCGAAGACGCCGCCGAAGCGAGTGACCCGCCCCGTGGAGCGCGCCAGCGAGCCGTCGAAGCCGTCGAGCAGCGCGGCCGCGAAGAGGACGACGCCGCCCCAGACCAGCTCGCCGCTCGCGATGATGACGGCAGCGACGATGCCGCCGGCAAGCTGCGCGACCGTGAGCATGTTCGGCGTTACGCCCAGGCGGACGAGCACGGAGACGACGGGCGTAGTCACCTGGTGGGGCAGGGCGCGGGGCATCGTGAACACGTCAGGCCTCCACCGGGCTGGGCTTCTCCAGCGGGATGGAGCCTTTCTCGAAGGCCAGCCGCTCGTAGTAGGAGAGCACGCGTTGGGAGACCCGGTCCCAGCTGAAGTGCTGGGCGCGCTCGCTCGCCTTGGCGCCCATCGCCGCGCGCCGTTCGGGGTCGTCCACTAGGTCGATGAGGGCGCCGGCGAGGGCATCGGCATCCTGCGGCCTGACGAGCAGGCCTTCGACGCCGTGGGTGATCACGCCCGCGAAACCCTCGATGTTGCTGGCTACCACGGGCCTGCCTGCCGCCATCGCCTCCAGGAGGATGATGCCCTGGCTTTCGTTTCCGGTGTTTGGGGCGCAGAAGACCTGGGCTGAATGGTGGTAGCGGGGCAGGAGTTCGTACGGCACGAAGCCGGCGAACACGACGTCTCGCAGGCGGTTCTCCTCCACCCAGCGCTCGTAGCGGCGGAGCTGGCGTTCGTCTGCCGCTCCGACGACCACGAGGCGGGTGTTGGGACGGGCGGCCTTCACGCTGAGGAAGGCGCGCAGGAGGTAGCGGAGGCCCTTGCGCTTCTCGAACCTGCCCACGAAGAGGATGTTGACCATGCCGTCGTCCAGCTGCGGCAGGGGTGGCTGGACGGGCGAAAAGCGGGCAACGTCTACGCCGTTGGGGATGATGTTGTAGTAGCCGGGGAAATAAGGGGCGATGAGTCGCGCCGCCGCCTGGGATACGGCGATCTTGCCGTCCAGACGCCGGAAGCAGGTCTTCAGCAGCCGCCGCGTGTACGCGTAGAGGCGAGCGCCGCTGTCGCGGGCGGCGTGGAACGTGCCGACGTTGATGGCGTCCGAGAAGCGCAGGAACTGGATGGGCAAGAACGAGACCAGGGGCTCGTGGACGTGGACGACGTCGAAACGCTCTTCGGCGAGGATGCGCCGTACCGGGTCCGCCAGCCGCGGCGACATGGCCATGCGGGCAATCGACCCGCCGGCAGGGATGGCGCGCGGCTTGCCCAGGACGATGGCGTTGGCGCTGAGGCCGCGCAGGTCGGACGCCGGCGCGATGATCCGCACCTCGTGGCCGAGGTCGATGAAGTGGTCGGCCAGGCGGTGGACGTGGGAGTTCACGCCGCCCGGCACGGCGAGGTCGTAAGGCGAGACGAGCCCGATCTTCACGGCAGGTACCTGCTGACGAAGCTCCAGGTCGTGCGCCGCCAGCCAAGCCGCCGCGGCGTCGCGCCCAAGCCCGCCAGCGGGACGCGGAGGGCCCGGCGCAGGCCGACCTGCCGCAGGGCAGGAAAGGCGGTCTGACCGCCCCGGACGCTGCCCTCGAGGAAGGCCTGCCGGAGGTCCGCGGCGGACCTCCCTTCGAAAATCGTGTAGCCCGTGCCTATGGCCTCCACGAAGTGAGCGTCGGAAGCGCCCACCCAGGGCAGCCGCAGGCGCTCTTCGTTCAGGCGCCTGGCCTTCCGCAGGTAGAACGCTGCCGTGGGGCTGGCGCTGGCCAGTTCGATGCCGTCGAAGCGCAGCCCGCCGGCGAATACGCGCTCCATGGTGCGAAGGCCGATGCTGCGCGTCAGCCAGCTCATGGGATGGGGCACGAAGCAGACGCCGCCTTGCCGCTGCACGGCCTCCACCGTCTCCTCCACGCGGCGCAGGCTTGGGACCGGCTCCTCCACGAACAGGGCGACGAGGTGGCCTTCCAGGGTCGTGACCTCCACCCCCGGGACGAAGTCGAACCTGTAGCGGCGGCGCGCCCAGCGCTCGCGCGCCGCCAGCGCCACCTCCAGGCAGTCGTGCTCCGTGATGGCGATGACGTCCAGGTCGGTTTTGGCCTGGACGTGCTCGAGGATGGCGTCAACGCTGTCGGCGCCGTCGCCCTCGCTGCTGTGCACGTGGAGGTCCGCCTTGCCCATCCGTCCTGGGGCCATTTTAGCCCGCGGCCCCTTCGGAGGGGCCGTCCTGGAGGGGGCGGATGACGGCGAGCGGGGCGCGGCCCTTCTTCGCGACGGGCTTCCAGATGCGCTCGAGCGGCAGCCACTGACCCGGGTCGGCCCTGATCCAGGCCTCGCCGCGGGCCAGGAGCGCCCGTGCGTTGGCGCGGGCGTCCTCCTTCGGCCGGCCGGTGTTCACCAGTTCGATGGGCTCCTCGAAGTACATGTCGAAACCGCCGTCGGCGGCGCGCCTGCAATAGCCGGGTATGAGCGCGGCGCCGGTCCGCGCCGCCATTTCGACCGCGCCCAGGGGGAGCGGCGCCTCCTGGCCGAAGAAAGGCAGCGGCACCCCCGTCCCCTGGATATCGCGGTCGAAGGCGATGGCCAGAAGGCCGCCGTTCCGGAGGTGCTTCAGCGCCTCCGCCACCGCTCCCAGGCTCACGTCGACGTAGCGCGGCCGAAACGCCGACCGCAGCCGGCGCATGATCCGGGCGAACGCGGGCGGCTGCAGCGGCTCCGCCAGGACCAGGACCTTCAGGTCGAGGATCGCGCCCACCTGGACGGCCATTTCCGGGTTGCCGAAGTGGGCCGTCGCCACCACGACCCCTTGCCCGGCATCGAGACGCGAGGTCACGCGGTCCAGGCCGTGCAGGCGGACGCTGCGGCCGATCATGCGCTCGAGGTCCATGCGCGGGACGCGGATTAGGTCCACGTAGTAGCGGGCGACGTTCCGGAAGGCCTCTCGCGCGGCGGTGTCGATGGCGGAGGGCGTCGCATCGGGCCCCATGACGTGGCGCATGTTGTCGCGGACGTCCTCGCGGGCCTGGCCCCGGACCCGGTAGGCGAAGTCGGCTGCCAGAAGGGCGAGGCCGTAGGCGGCGGCGCGGGGGAGCACTCGTCCCAGCCAGAACCCCGCTTGCAGCGCCCAGAGGCGCCAGCCTTCGCCGCCGCCGTGGCGCCGGACGCCGGGCCACCGCTTGCTGACCGGCAGTTCCAGGGGCCGGAACGCGAACCACTGGTCCGGGAATCGGCGCACGAAGCCTTCCAGCGACCGCGCGATCGCCTGAGTCAGGGCCAGGACGTCCGCTTCCTCGTCCCCGGTCCTTTCGTAGTCCAGGCCGAAGTCGATGCAGGGGAGGAGCTTCATGCCGTTGCCCGGATCGCGGCCGACGACGCCGGGCATGACCCGCGCCCCGGTCTTGATCGCGATGCGGGCCGGAGCGCTCGAGAACTCCACCGGCGCGCCGAAGAAGTCGACCTTGACGCCATCGCCTGGCTCGACCACGTCGATCATCATGCCGAGCACTTCGCCGCGGTTGAGGCAGCGCAGGACGCCCGGCTTGGCCTTGTGAGCGGGGATGATCTGCATGCCCAGCCGCCGGCGCAACCCCTGGACGAAGGCGTTCATCGGGGCGTAGGACAGCGTCTCGGCGATGACCGAGATGGGGTGGCCGTAGGCGGCGAGCGCGCCCGCCCCGAGCTCCGCCTGGCCGAGGTGGAGGGTCACGAAGAGGCCGCCGGCCCCGGGGGCGAGGGACTCGTTCAGGTGGCGCCAGTCGTGAAACTCGATACGCCGGCAGAGAGCGTCCTTGCTCGCGTAGGGGAGCTGGTAGAAATCGACGATGTAGCGGGCGAAGTTGCGGAACACCCGCTTCGCCGCCGCCGGCGCCTCCTCCTCGCCCACCACGCGGCGCAGGTTCGCCTCGACAACGCGGCGCTGATCGCGCAGCAGCCAATAGCAGACGTCCGCTATGGGGTCCGCGAGGGCATAGCAGAGGGAGGCCGGCAGGAAGCGGCCGCACCCGGCGCCGATCCTGGAAGTCCAGTACGCGAGGAACCAGCGCAGATTACGCCAGGCGGCGCTCATCGGGATCAGTATGCAGCGTCGATGGCTTACGCCGTAGACGAGCCGTCCTAGACGGTGATCTCTTCGCCGCCGTCGACGCCGATGACGTTCCCGGTCATCCACTGCAGGCGTTCGTCGGAGAGGACGGCGATCGCCTTGGCGACGTCCTCCGGCGTCGTGGCGCGGCCGCTGGGGTTGCTCTGGCGGACGCGCTCCAGGAGCGCCAGGCCTTCGGGTATGCGCCGCAGGGCGGGCGTATCGGTCACGCCGGCGCGGATGGCGTTCGCGGTGATTCCCAAGGGCGCCAGCTCGAACGCCAGCTGGCGGATGTGGGCTTCGAGGGCTGCCTTTGCGGCGGAAACCGCCCCGTAGCTGCGGATTACCCGCGTCGACCCGGAGCTGGTCATGGCGAAGATGCGGCTGCCGCGGCGAAGGAGGTTGCGGGCTACGAGGTCCTGCGCCCAGTAGATGAGGCTGTTGGCCATCACGTCCAACGTCATCTCCAGCTGGCGCTGGCTCAAAGCCGCCTTCGCGTCCTCCGCGATCACGGGCTGCAGCGCCCCGAACGCGAGCGAATGCAGCAGGACGCGGACGAAGCTGCCGTCCTTTGCGGCCTCACGGGCAATCGCTTCCACGGCTTCGGCGCGCTTGGCGGCGTCGGCGGCGTTCATGTTGAAGAACACCGCGCGCCTGCCCGCGGACTCGATCTCCTGGACTATGGCCTGCGCGTTCGGGAGGGTCGCCCGCAGGTCGAGGTGGACGCCGAAGATGTCGAAGCCGTTGCGGGCAAGCTCGCGGGCGGTGGCGCCCCCGAAGCCGCTGGAAGCGCCCAGGATCAGCGCCCAGCCCTTCCCATCGGAGCTCATTGAGGCCTCCTAGTCCTTGATTCCAGACCTGGCCGTGCTGTCCAGGCGCTCTTCGTCCTCCATGCCCTCCGGGGGCGCGAAGACGCCTTCCGTCTCCACGATCCGTTTGAGAAACGCCGCCGCGTCGCCTTTGCCCTCCAGCTTGTCGCGGACGGCCCGGAAAAGGGTCGTGGCTTCCAGGACGCAATAGCGCATGCTTTCCGCCGCGATGCGCAGCGACTCCGCGAACTGAGGTTCGCGGGACGCCGGCGGCTGCTCCCGAAAGCCGTTGACGACGATCAGTCCGAAAGGGCGCCGCCTGTCGTCTGCGATTTTCTGCTCCACGCGCTCGCGCAGGCGATAGTGCGGCTCCATGCCTACCGCCCCCGTGCTCGATTCCGCCTCCAGAAATACCACCTCGCCCGCCATCGAGAAGACGGCAGGCTCGTCCGGCGAGGCGTAGCTGGTCGCCCCGAGGAGCGTCAGCGCGTCGCGGACCGGCAGCTCGAAGCCGTATTTGCCTTCCTGCCAGAGGATGCGCTGGTAGCGCTCCAGGCCGCTGTATTCGGTGCGGGCCTCATCCAGCTCGGCTTCCAGTTCTTCGAGCTTCGCTTCCGCATCGGCGATGCGGCGCTGCGCCTCCTGGAGACCGGGCAGCGAGTAGTCCTCCGTCCACGCCGGCGGGCTGCCCTCGGCGGCCTGCAGGAGCGTGTTGCGGATCGCCGCGACGAGGCGCGAGGCGATTTCCGAACGCGTGCTGCTCATGAGGTTCGGCGAGAGCGCCGGCAGAAAGACGACTCGCCCCCCGCCAACTGGCAGGTCGGCGCCGATGACGGCGCCTCCGGGGCTGCGGGCGATGACGCGGGCGCCGGGGAATCCCGCCGCTCCTTCCGGCAGCGCCGCCCGGTAGAGCACGTCGTTGCGGTGGCCGTCGATGTACGCGGCGAAGGGGTGCTCCCAGTCGGCGACCTTTGCCTGACGGCCGCTGGCCGGCTTCAGGTAGCCCGGCCCGTAGTCGAAGCCGGCGGGCGCCGGCAGCCAGTAGAAGCGGTGGCAGCCGGTGAAGCCCGCGACGCGGGGGTGGGGCACGTCCGGGTAGGCAAAGCAGACCACCAGGCCTCCCCGCGCCAGCAGGCGCTCTACCTCCTCGCGCCGCTCCCGCAGCAAGTCGACGAGGCCGGCTCTGTCGGCCGTGGTGGGGCCTTCCGCCACGGGAACGTCGTCGTAGGTACGGTAGTCGCCCTCGCCGCGGATGACGCTCTCGACGAACTTGGAGACCGCCTCCGCGGGGTCGACGATGACGGCGTCGTAGTCGTAGAACGAGAGCGCGCTCGCCCAGTTGTAGTTGTCGATGCTGGGCTCGGGCAGGCCCTGGCCGAGTGAGAGGACTCGCACTACGTCTCCGCGTCCAGGTCCAGGTTGCGCAGGAAGTCCCGCAGCCCCGGGCCGATGTCCGGCCGCTGCAGGCCGACGCTTATCGCCGCCATGAGGGCCGTGAGCGGCCTGCCGGTATCGTGGCGCGTGCCCTGGAAGCGATAGGCGTAGAGGGCGTCCTCGCGCGCCACGGTCTGGAGCGCGTCGGTTATCTGGAGCTCGCCGCCGTAGCCCGGCTCGAGCCGGTCGATGGCGCTCCAGATCGCCGGCGTGAGGAGGTAACGGCCGACGATGCCCAGGCGGCTGGGCGCCTCGTCCACGCGCGGCTTCTCGACAAGCCGCCGCAGCCGCGTGACGCGCTCATCCACCGGCTCGCCGGCGACGATGCCGTAGCTGGAGACCTCCGCCGCCGCCACTTCTTCGACCGCCACCACGCCGGCGCCGAAGGACTCGTAACAGTCGATCAGCTGGCGCGTCGCGGGCGGGCCGCCGAGGATGACATCGTCGGGCAGGAGGACGACGAAGGGCTCGTCCCGGACCAGGGGCCGCGCCGTGTTGACGGCATCGGCCAGGCCGCGGGCCTCCGGCTGGCGCACGTAGGCGAAGTCCGCCATCTCGGACACCTTGCGCACCATGTCCAGCTTCTCCAGGTCTCCCTTGCGGGCCAGATAGTCCTCGACGTCGCGCGAGCGGTCGAAATAGTCCTCGATCGCGGTCTTGCCGGCGGAGGTGACGATGACGATCTCGCGGATGCCGGAACGGACGATTTCGTCCGCGGCGTAGTGGATGACGGGCTTGTCGATGAGGGGCAGGATCTCCTTCGGCTGCGACTTCGTCGCCGGCAGGAGCCGCGTGCCGTAGCCGGCAGCGAGGATGACGGCCTTGCGGACAGGGAGCAGTCGGGCACCTCGCTAGAACAGGATTCCGGCAGGGTCGCCCGCATTCTAGCATGAGCCTGGCGCCAGGACGCCGCGGCGGCAGCGCCCCCGCCGCGCGGGATCGATTCCTCGTCGCGCGGGGTCTGCTGTATGATCCGCGTAGCCCCTGCGCGTTCGCACCCCGCGACTTCACGTTCGACAACCTGTAGTCCAAAGGAGGAGACATGAACCGTATCGTCAGCTCGTTGCTCCGGATTGTCGACCGCGTAGCGCCGCCCGAAAGCGTCTCCGCCCACTGCGACATCCCTTGCGGCATCTACGACCCGCACTTCGCGCAGATCGCGGCGCTGACCGTCCTCCGCATGAACCAGCTGATCGATGGCTTGCAACGCCCCGCGCCCGACGCCCCCGCCGCCGAGGCGCAGGCGGCGATGAACTCCTTGGCCCGCTACATCAAGACGAAGGAAGACCACGCCGAGCTCTGCAAGAAGGAGCTCGACATCCTCTGGCACGACTACTTCCGCCCGGAGCACCTGGAGAAGTACCCGGACCTCCACGCCAAGTTCTGGAACGCCGCCAAGCTGGCGTCCAAGAACAAGCAGACCGTGGACATGCAGGCCGCCCAGGACTTGCTGGCCGCGACCCGCGAGATCGCCGAGATCTTCTGGGCGACCAAGGGCGTGGCGACCCGCGTCGCGGGGTCCAACCAGACGGTGGGCGGCGAGCTGGTCTACGTGGACAACAGGTAGCCGCGGCCGGGCGCAGAAGGCAGAGGCCGGGTTCAAGGCCCGGCCTCTCGTTTGTCCGGTGCCCAGCCGGATGGCAGACTGTCGCCTGGCATGAGGAAACTCCTCGCCGCCTCGCTGGGGTTGGCCCTGGTGCTGGCCGGGATTGCTTCCGGGCGGCTCCTGCGCCGGTACGCCGTCGAAGGCCGCAGCATGCTCCTGGCCTTCGCCCCCGGCGACCGCGTCCTCGTCGAGGGCATCAGCTACCGGCTGCGCCGGCCGCGGGTCGGTGAGGTCGTCGTGGTCCGCTGGCCGAACCGGCTCGCCCGTCCGCCGGGGACGCCGGAGCTGGACCTCAAGCGCAT